>Ga0163110_10000432_pt1 | contig 19656 bp, 16 predicted proteins | sample CRUFie1St17metaG_FD_108703 | JGI IMG/M metagenome (GOLD analysis project Ga0163110, IMG submission 108703) | Marine microbial communities from the Costa Rica Dome - CRUD Field 142mm St17 metaG | ecosystem: Environmental > Aquatic > Marine > Oceanic > Photic zone | place: Costa Rica: the Eastern...
CATTTCAAACTTCCATTATCAAGAATTGCACAGGTATGTTGACTTCCTGCGCTAACCGAAACTGCACTTCTACCAGATCCTAAATCAACTACTGATGGTTCATTTTGGTCGGTTGTTGTACCGATTCCAAGTTGCCCGGCGTTGTTTCTCCCCCAGCATTTCAAATTCCCATCATCAAGAACTGCACATGTATGAGAACCCCCTGCGCTAACCGAAACTGCAGTTCTTCCAGCCCCGAGATTAACCGTTTGCGGGGTATATTGGTTTGTTGTTGAACCAATACCAAGTTGCCCGTAGGAATTTTGCCCCCAGCATTTCAAATTCCCATCATCAAGAACTGCACAAGTATGATGAAATCCGGAATCAACCGAGTTCGCAGTTCTTCCAATCCCTAAATCAACCGATTGCAGGACATCTATATTTCCTGTTTGACCAATACCAAGTTGCCCATAAGGGTTGTTGCCCATACATTTCAGAATTTCATCCTCTAGTATCACACAGGTGTGGTAATAGCCTGCTCCAAGTGAATTTATTTTTCTGTCAATTTTGGTTCCTATAGTAACTGGTCTCATAATATTAGTTTGACCAATATCATCAATTTCCTGGTTATGATTATAGCCCCAGCATTTCAAACTTCCATCATCAAGTATTGCACAGGAAATAGGATAACTCGCGTCTCCTAAACTTAAAAACGAGGCTTTTCTTACTCCCCCGAGATTAACTATTTGCGGGCTTGCAGAATTTCCTGTTGAGCCAATACCAAGTTGTCCATAATTTCCTTTCCCCCAGCAGTATAAACTTTCATTTCCATAATTTTGTATTGCACATGTATACTGGTTGCCTACATAAACATCAGTAACATTTACTGTAGAGGAAAAAATGACCTGTGTAGGAGTAAGTTTGTCATCCCATGTACCATGTCCAAGTTGTCCATAATTTCCTTTCCCCCAGCATTTCAAACTTCCATCATTTAATGCTGCACATGTATGCTGTAATCCTGAGCCAACCGAAGTCGCAGTTTTACCTGCACCAAGATTTATTGTTTGCGGGGTAGTCTGTTGTGTGGTTGAACCGGTGCCAAGTTGCCCGTAGGTATTTTGCCCCCAGCATTTCAAACTTCCATCATCAAGAACCGCACATGTGTGTGATGCAGTGGTTAACGAATCCACAGTTCTACCAAAACCAAGGTTTACTGTCTGAGGGGTATTTTGGGTTGTTGTTGAGCCAATACCAAGTTGGCCATACATATTCATCCCCCAGCATTTCAAAACTCCATTGTCAAGAACTGCACAGGTATGGTATGGTCCTAAACTAACAGAAACCGCAGTCCTTCCTGCACTCAGATTGACGATTTGTGGTGTTGCCTCATTAGTTTGCCATCCACTTTGGCCGTTGCCAAGTTGCCCGTAGGTATTTCCTCCCCAACATCTCAAACCACCATCATCTAGAATTGCGCAAGCGTGAGACGTTCCAAAATCTACAGAGATTGCATACCTTCCATCCTCAAAATTCACCGTTTGCGGTGTGGTCTGTTGTGTTGTTGACCCGATGCCAAGTTCACCGTAGTAATTGCGGCCCCAGCACTTGAGTTTGTTATCAGCAAAAATTGCGCAAATACTCCGGTCTCCAACTGCGACTTTGCCCTGGCTATCAATAGATTCAGAAGTAAAGTACATCCCCGTAGAATTTGAGTCAAAATCATAGGTTCCTGATGAGGAGTTTCCAGTTAATGTGGTTTGGATAGTAGTTGGGTAACCTAGGGTCAAATTGATACTTGAATTTGAGGCGACAGATTGCTTGGTATCCTTTGTTTCAAGAATTGAAAAATCCCATGATGGAAGTGATGCACTGATACTTATTGTAGCCATCAAAACCGACAGCAGCAGCGCAGGTAACTTGCTAGAGCCATCGGTGGCCATACAATTACCATTTACTCAAACTTATTAAAAAATTGGCCTACAACCTTGCAGGTGTCCTTTCTAATCATTGAGTGTTGAATAATAATGATTCACTGCTTCATTGAATGTCTCAAGGAGTTTGGACTCATCGATTGTAGAGACCTTTCCTGATTGCATTAGCGGATTTCCATCAACCCACAGGTCAAGGCACTGTCCACCATTGTAGATTAGGTTGGAAATGTGTCTTTCATTGTCCTTGCCAACAGGATTCATGCGGATATCATTGAGGTCCCAAACAGCCCAATCTTGGCTGCCGGTAGTCGCCATTGCGAAAGCCTCCTTAGCTAGCAATGCAGAGGCATCCCAATGATCGTGGCGTTGCACTAGGCACGAAATGCGTGCTTCGTGAGCCATGTCTAGGCCAGAACCACTTGATGCAGGGCCATCGGTTCCTAGGCGCACTTCAACTCCAGCTTCCTTGTATGCAGGTAGCGATGCAGTACCTCCGCAAGCCAGTTTCATGTTTGAAGAAGGACAGTGGGCGAGCACTAGGTTTCTTTCTGCCATAGTTCGCATTTCTGATTTCTTAACCCAAGATCCGTGAGCTAGAATTGTTTTTTCAGGAATGAAATAGTCGATATCATCCAAATATTCTACAGGATACATACCAGTTCTACTGAAACAGTCAGCAACTTCTTTTCGAGTCTCAGAAACGTGAATTGAGAGGTATGCATCGTGCTTCTCTGCTAACTCTTTACCACCTAGTAATGTATCCTCATCACAGGTATAAATTGCATGAGTTGCAACGCCGTATTGTACTCTTTCTCCTGGTTTATTGGATGCTAGTAAAGCGTCTAATTCTCTTCGAACTGAGCCATCATCACCGCCTTCTCTAGGTGGCCATTGGGTCTGAGGGCCACAGACAATTCCTCTCAGGCCTGCTTCACTAAGTGCTGAAACAACAGATTCAGGGAAATGATACATGTCACAAGCAAATGTCGAACCTGTCTTGATCATTTCAAGAGCAGAGGCGAGAGCACCAATTCTGGTGTATTCTTTCGTCAGATTCATTTCGGTTGGAAAGATAGATTTCTCGAGCCATTCCTGTAATGGAAGTCCATCAGAAAAGTCCCTTGCATTGAGTTGCATTGGCAAGTGTGTGTGCCAATTTTGGAAGGAGCGTGTAATCAATCTCTTGTTACCGTCTAGGTTGTGAACAACGTCCTCATCACCGTTTGATTTGGACCACGTCCCGTCTGAATGCAGGAGAAAATCTCCCATGTGCATGCGCTGTTCATCATCGATGAGAACCGCATTTGTATAGCGCACAGACGTCTCGTCCATGTAGGGGCCACATTGCTATCAAATGTCAATGCTTGGCTTAAATCACAAGATTTTCAGGATCTCAAAAGTTTTCTTTTCGTGGCCCCAAAGAACCTTACCTGGTTCTAGGAACATGTAGTACTTGGTTTGGAAATCCCTACCTAAGTCAGGATGTTCTTCTTCCAAGTTGATTCGAATTCTTTCACTGTAACCACCAAGGGTTCCAGTGCAAGCTTTACCTCTGATTCCATCAACCAATACGGAGTGCATTTGTTCACTGAAATTGACCGTTTTTGGTAGGTCATCATCAAATGGATGTACATCATTCTCAATCATCAAGTCTTTTTCTGTTGCTGGTATTGTATTCATATTATCATCTCCTGTTCATTGTTTTTATTCATGTCTTTGATTAGATTCTCTCCTCGCTTTTCATATTGTCATCTTCTTTTGACCAAATCATGTTTCCACAGCACTGTGCAGGTATTAATCTGTGATTCTCTGTTACTAGAATAATTGTTCCAAAAGGGATATCCTCATTGCATTGAGGACATATTTTTACGCATGTTTGTGCATCACTTATCGCAATTACTTCCTCTTCTTCGAATCCCTTGGATGCTGTTAAATGCCTTGGAATTGGCAACTTACTGCCTAGTAGCTGAATCTTTTCATCATCGCCTTCACCCCAATGCAGATTGCCCCACGCATCTATATTGTCAACAGTCATTAAGGTCATTTTTCTGAAAACAAGTCTAACCTGGTCAATAGAATAAACTTCGTATGGGACATCGTGCAGTTCAATTTCTAGAATTTCGTCTTTTAGAACTAATAAAGGTCTACCGAGGAAGTTGTCAACGAAATCTCTGCGAGATCTGTGCCTAATTCCTTTCCACCATCCAAGCTCATATTCAATTCCTGCAGAATCGCAAAGCCTTTGACATACAGCGTTTCTAGCAGACCTAATCGCCTTTTCAACAGTGGTTGCTTGTTTAACAATTATTTCATCGTCAATTCGTGCAACAATCCTCCAAGTTTTTTCTTGATTAATCATTATTTATCCGCCTCGATCTATATGCTAACTCAGACCTAATGGCCGTGTAAATAATTACAAAAGAATCAGCATATTTTGAATGGGGGAGGACACATAAAAACCCCTCGACAGAAGATGTAATCACACTGACTTTCTACCCATTGAAATTTCAATCTCTTTACCCCATCTCGCCGGTTTAATTCCACCTTCAATTACTCCCCAAATCACCGGATAATTTGGATTATTTTCCGGTGCAGTGCCATAGCCGTCAGTCAAGTATAGCACAACCTCTGGCGGCTCATCATCTTCCTTAATTAGATCAAAGACAGGTCGAAAATCTGTTCCACCTCCTCCTAGTAACTTGAAATCATCTGGTACAAACGGATTTGAAACATCGTGAATTCTGATATCTTGTATTGCTAAATCACACTGAATTAGTTTGAGCTCATAACCTCCGAAAGCATTCAAAATTGAGAAAACTTCGCTGACGAATGTTTTCACAATATCTCCTGTGGTTGAGCCACTTGTGTCAATTGCAATCACAATTTTCAGTTGCTTTTCTTTTTGGAGTGATGGCAGGTATACTTTTTTGTACACATGTCTTCGATTAGGAGGTAGCCATTTCCTAGTAGAATCAAACATAGGCGTTAGATATTGTCGCAGAATTTCTTGCCATGGTAATTTAGATGAAAACAAGTCGTCAAGCAGCCGACTATAATTGTCCAGGTTTTCTCCTCTTTCCTTGCATTGTTGGGCAGCAGCCATCATCTTTGTTTTCCATTCTTTCCACACATCATCGCTCCTCATGGGCGTGAAATCGGAGTCGATTTTTGCTGTTATATTTCCATCTTTGTCTTGAGTAATTGTTGACCAACCATCCGTGCCATCGTTTCCCGGATTTTGATCTTCTGATGCTGGTTTGGAAATACTATGGTCATCCATGCATTGTCCTCGCATTTTTATTTCGCCGTTCTTTATTTTCTCGAATACAGTCTCAGCAGATTCACCCCTATATTCCTCGTATAGTATACATCCTTTTGGCAACTTAAAACCGTCTCCTTCTAGCAAGGCATTAACTTCATGGTCAATGGCATGGTTCCACATTTCATGGTCCTCAATACGTCCATGTTCACGAGTAAAATGCGATAAACCACAATGCCAGATTTCATGTGCAAGTAGAGTGAGCTTTTGCTCATCGGTGAGTGTGGACAAATAATGCGGGTTGAAGAAGATCCTACGCCCATCTGTACATGCAGTCATACACCGATGGTCTACTACTGGAATCAATTCTAGATTCATAGCAAGGGCACCAATGAATGGTCTCAGGCTTACCAATTCCATTCTAGAATCCTTCCACTTCACTAAAGATTCGGCCTTCAAAACGCTATCCTCTTCGCTAGGTTCACAAAAAGAAACAGTTTTTTCCTTAATTGTAGACATGATATCACCTCTATCTAGACTGAGTAATTTTGTTTGCGATTTCATCAAACCTAGGATGTTCGTAGATGACATCAATGAATCCATCAATACTCAATTCAACATCATGTAAGATAAGTTGTAACCAATCATTAGGGAATTCAATCATTACATCGAACAAACCATCAATCAAACTCTCTGGTTTCTCAGTCTGCTTGAGATGGTAAATCAATGCAGAAGCCATTGCGAATCTTTGGTCAGACCTACTAGGAACCTTTGCTTTGATCTCTCTTCTTAGCATTCGTTCAATGTCTGGAGATTTATCCGCCCATTCAATGAACCCCATGAACTCCATAGCAACACCATCACCAACCAATCCCTCGATGATAATGTGTAAGATGTCCTTGTCGAGATTATGCTTTTCAGCAGCATCAATTTCCATTGATACGCGTTCCCAACTCCTTGGACTTGGCCATCCTCTCTCTTTGTTTCCTTTCATAGAAAAGAGACGTTGTGGCATGTATCTAATGAAACCAATTACATTTGGATTGATGTCATTCTGGAGTGCCCAGTCGATCCAACCGGTTGAATTTGCTCCAACCTCCACGTGGCAGAATCTGTTTGCTAAAGCGCTGGACATTGTTCTAGCAACAGCTCCATCACTGGTTCTATTTCCTGCTGCTACAATGTACCAGCCATTGGGAACTTGGTATAGTTGACCCAATCTTCTGTCTAGAATAAATTCGTATGCAGCTACCTGCAATGAACTATCGGCTGCAGTAATTTCATCGAATAGGATTATTCCCTTGCTCGGTAATGAATCATCATCTTCCCTTGGCCACTCGGATGAAACGATCCAATCTATTCCGGATTTGTCATCCCTAGGTACTGGTAGACCACGAATATCTACAGGTTCCCTTTGTGCTAGTCTGACATCTATGAAACCAATATCATTCTCTTCACAGAGTTTTCTGATGAAAGTTGACTTGCCCACACCAGGTGGCCCCCATATCATCAATGGTGGTACTAATTCGGACCTTTCGGGGTTTTCCCAAAGTATGTTCAGTTGATGTTGTAGTAACTTCTTTGCTTTTGATATGCTTATGTTGTTCATTTTTCATTCCTCCTTGTTCTTGTATTCTATTCTCCAATTTTTGATGTATGGCCATTCGGGCCTCTTTACTTTCCCTGATTCAAATGCCTTTTTCCCCAACAGGGAAACGGTGTCTATCGCTCTAGCTTCGTTGAGACAAATTCCTTCCTGTGATTTGATTTTGCGTAAAGCAACTCTCGCCTTTGTGGAATTGTTTATTTCAATTAAAGCGAAGAGAATAGCAGCCTTTGTCCAAGGTTCAACTTCTATCTCTAGAATTGTATTCACCATATTCTCGACTAAATTCGGATGGACAGAACGTGAAAAATCATAATTCCTAATGAGGAATTGCACACATCTGCTATCAGACAGAATTAGCTTATTGGAGAAGATTTCATCTATCAGATAAACAAGTTTTGCCTCAGCCTTAACTGGCCTGTCGCTTGATTTCAACGCCATCAGTGTAGAGTTTAGTAAATCTCTAATCGCTCGATTCTTGTGCGGTGTTCGAGTTGTTTTCATGTTGCCAAATGGGTTGAAATTTGTTCTTGAAATCAGTGTACTTTCTTCCTTTTCAAGTCCTATAAATTCAATTCCCAATTCGCTATTTAGCCAAATTTCTAGGTCGACATAATGGAAGGGAATTACAGAATCCATCGGTTTACTCCAGCCATGTTGATTCATTTTGGAATGATTGTACCATCTATTTCGGTTTGAGCAAAAAATCGAGTTTCTAATTTTGATTATTTCAAATGGACTGACTCCTCGATAAATTAGAGCAGCAGCAATTCTCAAAGCGAGATATTGTTCCCTGAAACCAAGCTCCCCCTCACACCACTGAGAAAATGCAGTTAACTCAGTAGAAGATTTTGGGTTTGAAAGTAAGTCAAGCAATACTGGGATCTCGACACCAAATGAGAAATCGAAATCTTGCACTCGGTCAAACAATAATCCAGCTCCTGAATCATCATAAGGGTCAACTACAAACCTAACTCCACTCAAATCGTCACAAGATTTGATATCTTCAAGATCAATCTCTGGAGTCAAATTTGGTAAATCGAGTTGGCCATGAATCTCCTTGTACCAAGGAGGGACTTCTCCCCAGTATCCGCCAATTGTTAGAGTTCGCGATTTAGAAGAGATTTGGTCTAGTTTCAAGAATTCGCCAAATCCACTTAGATGCGAAATATTTGGACATCCTTTTATCGAGCAAAATGTTACCTTTTTCTTGATATTTACAGTTTTCAAATTTACAGCATCCTGAATTACGAATTTTGAGATCTCAGTTGAACCTGCAGTCTCTACATGATGCATTTGTTCATTTCCAAAAATCGAAATGTTGGAATAGCCGTCCGGAATAAATAGAGCCTCACGATTCTCTGCGTATAGCATCAAAGCATCCATTTTTCCTCGAGGTTGTTTTTCGTCTCTTGTTACTACAGCGCCCCACATGGTTGGAATGCTTGCTTGCATCATGTTGTAATTAACTGCAATATGTCGGTTTAGCGTCAAAAACTGCCCCTCATGCTTAACCAAAATTTCTTCAAAGACTCCAAAAATTCTAATCGTTTTTTCAGGAAATCGATTTAATGAAATTCTTACTCCAGGGCTTTTGATGTGTATCTCCTCAAGAGATTCAAAATCCTCAAGGAATAGGGTGCCTCCATAAGCTAATCCTTCTAAGTGGATGATTCGTGTATCCTTTCCAGAGAATTGAATATTGCTGGAATCTGTAGAGATGTTCTCCACTTCTACACCGGGCGTACTCAAGTAAAATGTTAAACTCATGCAACCACCTCTATGTGTAACATCTCGACTGCATTAAACCTCACGGATTTTGATGAATTAGAGTAAACCGAAATCATACAGTTAACCCCCTTTCTTTGAGTAGATCTTTGTCCTCTTGGGAAAGATGGCGGAGACATCTTCCGAACTTTTTGACCAAGCGAGACGGTATTGTGAATACCCACCCGTCTGAGCTCCAGTTACATTCAGGCCTTGAGCGCAGGATTTCTTTCATCATGATTCGATTTTTAGTTTGAATAGCATTGTTAGAACATCCACATGGCCGAATGTATTGCCTTGTAGGTCTTGGTTGAAATACATCGCCGTTGCGTACGCGTCTTCTGTTGTTATGGCGTGATTTGTGGTGGCTTAATTTGCGATTTTGGCGTGACATACGGTTCCCTCTACCTAATATGATACTCAAGCAGCAGCATATGTGTAAATAATTACAATAGACAACTGGAAACACTTTGGTAATGAATTCAAAATAACGACATGTCTTTCTTTGACCTTCCTCTCCTAATTTATTGTATTAGAACCAACTAAAGTGTAAAATTTGACATTACAATTTAGTTAAGAGGTTAAACCAATTGGGGTGAACATGACAAGCAATGAACATGATGATTATGGCTTAATTCTCTTTATGGGTGAAAGAGTAGAACACGCTCTGACATCGATTCAGCGTTACCTGCCTTCCGTAGTTCACATAGTTACTTCAGATAAATTCGCTACAAAGCATAAGCGCCGACTCAAAGAATGGTCGAAGCATTATACTTTCAGACAAGGAACCGTTAGATCAATCGAAAATTTGTTTCATAAATCAGCAGTGACTTCTATACTCAATGAGGTAATCTCAATCAAGAATGAAGAGGAAATGCTTCATGATAGCGAGTTAATTTGGAGAATTGGAATTACTGGCGGAACTATGCATATGGCGGCTGCTGGAAGTTATGCAGGCTTGATTTTGGGAATGAAAGTATTCTATGTTTCTATGCCACAAGGTGAAGCCAAACCAATGCCAAATCGCGATGTGATAGAACTTCCACAGCTCAATGCTCTCGGCCTTATTATGCACCTGCCGTATGGGGTATTGAGATATCTCAAACTTGGAAAAGGCGAGGTAAAAGATTTCGTTGATATTATCCCAGAAAATTTGTTTCTAATTATGTGTGATATGGACCTATTATTCTTCGATGACAAGTCGTGGTTTTTGACTGAAGAGGGGGCCGCTACAATTGAATTGGTAAGCAATACTGCAATGATTGATGAATTAAAGACCGAAAAATATGGCGATCTTGAACAAAGATTGAACAAAGTCAAGGAGGAAAATCCGGAATCATTCATTGGTTGGGCCTGAACAGATTGTCAAACCCAATCGGATGAACATCGATACTTTCTAATCCAAGGTTACGTCTTAAATTCTTAAACCTTTTATCATAATTTGTTGATGAAGTGATAAAATTCGTTACCAAATACATTCTAGATCCCTTGACAGGGCTGTGATATCTACTAAATGTCTCTAACTTTCTTGCTTGATTTAGATTTGGAGAAGTGGTTTTTATTTCAATGGTTTCAATACTGCGGTCATCAACTAGCATGCCATCAAATTCATTTTTTGCACCTGCAGCAAAAATGTGATTGAAAACGAAATTATCTAGTAGATTTTCTAGATTTTCAATACTAACTTGTTGTAATGCTGCATTAATTTCTGAATCCTCCAAGTCATTTACTTCTGTGGAAAGCACTTTGCTCAATTCATTAACGATGTAATCCGTCTGGGAATCGATGTCCTTTAGCACTCTCTTCAATCCCATACGAATTTGTTTACTCCTATTCTTTTGATTTCTAGTTACATTGGCAAATACCCGTTTCTTACCAGCGAAATTTATTGCAAGTTTTCTCATAACTATGTCCTCATACCAGAATCCATGATCCTCTCTTGAGTCAATATCTAGAATATTACCATCGGAATCTGTAAGTCTAACTTTCATTGTCTTAGTGTCAAATACTCCAAGCGATTTTAATTCCTCAGAATTCAGATTAGCCTGTTCTCCAATTTCGATAATCTTTGGAATAAATTCCTCGAAATTAAACGGTTTTGATGAAACGGGTGTGTGTGAGTAAGATACACCTGATAGCCTTAGTAGTTCCAACTGATCTATCGGTTCTACTTCATATTCTTCAGCCTCATCAAGCCTTACCAATTTTGTCCCATCATATGAAGTTGAGAAAAATTTGCAATCACTTTCAACCATCTCTTTAATCATTATTTGAGAGAAGGAAGCTCCCATTCTTACATCTAGACGATGTTCAAAACCTGGTAGAGAAGAGTGTTTTTCTTCGTTTTTCATATTAATGTGTTCATATCCTTCTATGGATGGAAATTTGGCAATAATTAGTTCGGGGATTTTCAAATCTAGCTCTGAGATGTCTCTTTCGTCGTAATGACAAAATGTTATGTGATTTGGTTTATGAGCATTGATTATTTTAATCAAAGAATTCCAATTAAGTGGATGGCGACAACTTAGGAAGAGATTGATTTTCATTCTTCTTCCTCCGAGATTATAGTTACCATCGTACGTATTTTTTCATGTAAATTAAAGCCCTTAGCAGAATAAACATCATGGTGAAAAGTATTGCTTCCGAAGAGTTCTGATTTTTTCTCTACATGGTTTCTCAAATTAACTAATGAACTCTGGAAATTATTTTGATGTAAATCCCACCTTATGCAAATTTTCCCTCTGAGTTTATCGATATAGTATGAACTTGAACCAGGAAATAGTTTCTTTCTTTCACCGTCTCTGTGAAGGTTGCCATCTATATCTTGAAGCCCGAATAAAGTAAGAACAGAATCATTGCTAATTATGTGCTCATCGTCTATTCCATCAATACTTGAAACCAATCCGCGTTTTATTGAAACAATCTTTCCAGGCCAAAGGAGGTGACTGAGGAAAGAGATTTCATTTGTAGAGCCAGAAATTAATGTAAAATCATTTTCAGAAGGTAGAAATTCATCACGTATTGCCATCATTTCATTGCGTACGCATTCTACATCGAATGCGTTTGAAAGTGAACGAATTATTACTTTCATATCATTAAGTCCGGTAGCTAACTTAATTCCCTTCTCATCAATTTTGTAATTTTGATTTGTTGTAATGGCAATTAATTCATCGGGGTTCACTCTCTCGATCGCTGCAAGAATATTCAACCTTGATCTTCCAATGGGGGCTATAAGTCTAGTCACATTTTGTCTGTTCATTCATTCCTTAATATGCTTGATGTTTATACAAATTGTAAATTTTTACAACAATAGCCGAAGTAAGGTAGTAGATAGGTAGAGTATATCTCTAATAACCAGCATATTATGAGGTGATGTGATGAATACTGTATTTACAATGGCACCAGGTCCCCAACAAACAAAAGTATTCAGTGATAATCATATTGAGACGTTTCAAAATCTTGATGTAACAAATATGGTGATTTTTTCGACAAATAGTCTTGATTCCAGCAAGAATATGCTTGAGGAAGCATCGCAGAAAGGCATACAATGCAAAGTAATCAAACTAACTCAACTTTCAACGGATGGTATTGAGGATGCAGATCAACTAAGTGGCCTCCCTTGGAATATAGCAAATGAAATGATTTCAGCTTATTCAGGATTAGAATCAACGATTACTATGCACGGAAGGGGTTCAAACCTCCACTCGCATCTCTTGTGGGTCGTAGCGAATTCTTTTGGGAGCGCCTCATTGAACTGGGATGGAGGATATGTTTCGAGTTATATTCACAATGAATCTCAATTGAATTCCGAAGTATCTCCGAAGTTAATGTCTGCGATTCTAGAATTAACTGCCAAAAAAGCGGTCGAATTTTTTGATTCTGCTTCCATTGCAGCTGAGGATGGTGTTACCGAGGTATCTGGAGTTCAGGCATCTTCATTGCCCTGTATTAACAAAGGTTACCTAGAAAAAATAAAGACTAGTTCAAGAAAGAAAAAATCTTCTTCCAAGAATGATACAACCTTGTACAAATTAACTCGAGAAGGATTCCCTGTTGCATTGAAATATTGGTCAGAACAAAGGGCAGAAATCGAAACACCCAAATTCAAACAGTTACTAATTTCATCTGGTAGGCTTGTTGACGGAGGGAGTAAAAACCTCCTCAACATATTATCAAAAATTGATGCGCATGATAGTTACCTATTTTTGTTGCAAAAATATTCTTCGGATTTAGAATCCGGAGTATTTTCAGTTGATGAATTATTAAACAATAGTGAATATGAAGAGGTCCACGATGATTTAGAATATTTCAGGAATTTATTGTCAAGGAAAAAAGAAGAAGAAGATTTTGATATGATTCCAACAATCGTAGTAATCAACCCATCCTCATCTAGTGAATATTCTTTGCAACTTCAATCCAGGATATTTTCTGAAATACGAAAATTTGAATTCGAGAAGGATTTGCATTATTGGAATTTTGACATAACTGCTTGTTTTAGTAAAATCCTCCCAACGTTATCTGAATTCATTACAGCCTCTCGTTCAAACTTAAGCTATGTTTTGAAATCAAAAAAGGGAACTGGCGTGACTGGCACACCTATTGGGACCTCGCCATTTTCCAAGGCTGATCACGTCCTTGAATTACCATCCTATCTTGCTCTCGAATCAATTAAGAAATTGAAGGATAGCAAATTAATGAGTCTAGTAGTTATGTTGTACTTTGAGGAGGGGGCGCTCTCAAAACAAAACACTTCAATGAATTTGATGGAATTCATCAATCGAGATAGAAGCGTTTCAGTCAACGAAGGCTTAACTTTCAAAGATTTATCGAAATTTGTCGAACCATTATCTGAAATCGTCGGACATGAAATTGGTATTGAAAAGAACCACACAAGGTTGGCGGGTGATTTAATCTCAAACAAATTCATCATCCGAGTTAATGATGTAGGAACTAGTCGTTATGTGCTAACCGAGTTAGGTAAATTTGTAGCAATATGGCTGAGAAAGCAATTGGGTTGGGCGTGATATTTTGTCAGAAAATCCTTATGACGATATCAAAGATGCTTGGCATAGTAGAGGCTCAGATCCTAATGAATTTAGAGACCCAATAGAATATTGGTGTACGTCATGTGGTACTAGTGGACTTTTTTTGTGGGATGATGCCTCTCTGGATTCACATGGTTTTACCACATCTGAGGCGCCACACGGGATTTGCGTTGGTTGTGCAAGATTAGATGAAAGAAGTGGAGAAACAATTGATGAGAGGGTGCAAGATCCAGAATATTTCTCGATTGACATTGATGGAAAAACAACTGGAACGATATTGAAACACCGTGGACTTACTGAAGAGGAATTAGAAGAAGAGAAAATGAGAACTCCCTTCTCAGGAAGAGGTCAAGATAAAAATGCGAGATATAAGATAAAATCGTTGTATAGAAGCGCTATAGGCAACGATATATACTACAAATTTAACCCTCCTTATTTCGTTGGAAATAGAAAGGAATTGATGCTTGGAAATGACAATAGAAAGAAGGAAGAATTTGGAAAAGACAAAGCTAAGGCAGAGCAATTAATCAAGAAAGAAGTAAACACCAACAAGAAAAAGTCCGAAACCGATGTTGATAAGTATACATTTATTGATACGCATAATGATTGGTTTTTGTGTTTGTATGAATCATTTAAAATTCATGAAGATTATCTGAAAAAATTCACATCGAGTTCGAAAAAGCCAAGGCCGAGAAGGGGAGGATATGCATTACTAGCAACCTATCTCCATAAATCGCATGAATGGAATAACATTGAACCAATTTGGTACTACCTAAAGAGAATGGGATTTGCAGATATACAAATGAAAAGAAGGATGGATAGTTGGATTAATCCTTTACCACCTTATCATTTGACACAAGTAAACTGCTTAGCTTCATTGGACCCGAATGCAAATACAATTGATAACTTGATTTCCTTACTGGGCCGTTCCGAAAATTTGGCGCTTTCGCAAGATGAAATTGTAGCTTTGAGAACCCAATCAAAAAATGCATTAAAGAAGTTAGATAATTATCAAATCGAAGATGGCCTTTCCTTTTTGCAATACCTTCATTCTAGGTGTAAATTTGGTGAAGGATTCTCTCTTTCTGGGCATGAGATTCATGCTGCAGGAATGATTGAAGCATTGTGTATACGATACTCTGCGCTCAATATTCTCAGTGAAACTAAGGGAAATGTAGTTTCAAAAACGCTATTCCCTGGAAATCATGCTGGATGGTGGTGGAAAAAGGATCTAGCCAAAGAAGCCATGCATGTATTTGAGGACTTCAACAATTATTTCAACCACCTCTAATAATCTAGAAGGGTAAGATTTTTTGTAAATCCACAGGCAATCTCTTCAAATCTAGAAGTAATTACTAACACGTCTAATCTTTCTATTTCACATATCTTTGAGGTTAGGTCGATCAAAGTCTTAATCTCAAAATCATTGAGAATATTTACCTCAACGTAGCATATGATTGAGGGGCAATATCCATGTTTTCTAGTCCTAACTGCGGCCCTTGCCAATGTAGATAAAAATGTGATAATTGAACTATGTTCATTATCATACTTACGGCGCCACATGTAGTAAGGTAATTTTCTAGCTCCTTGGTAGGTCTTTTCTATGTCTATTCCTGATGATTCAGACCAGAATTTTACTAATTCTGACATTGTGCGATTTGTCTGTTCACAATCAGTTTCGAATACTCGGTGACTCATTTTATGATGGCCTTCTGGCACAATAATTGGCCTAATCATTTTGGCAATTTTTGAAACAGCCTCACTTCCATGATAAACAATATTCAAATTCTCACTATGAAGCCTAGATTCGACAGGTTCCTTTCCACGAAATATCCTCACTAGTTTGTAATTATCTTTGTTAGTACTAAATTCTATACACGTCTGAAGGACGTATTCATCTTCATCCCCATAGAACTTTTTCCATAATTTACCTCGATCCCTATTGTGGTTGCTAATCCCAAATATTAGCTGTAAGCACATGATGAGGTCATTAGACTGTGCTAGACCTCGGCAATTAACGAACAAATAATTAGAATCCTTTGTGGTATAAACTGGACGCCAAATACTTCGGTAACCATTGTGGGAAAAAGAGTTAATTTTGCTTATGAGTTCCAAAACTAACACCTTGAACTTACACTGATTTATACACCAGTTCATTCCTCTTCGCTCTTGGGTTCTTCAAAAACCCCGTGCTTTCTTCGGATGAATACCGTTGTTTGACCCTCTCTTCTCCATTCGATTTCATTAGGAAAGTAATCTTGGAAAATCTGAATGCATGTCTTGTTCTTTGAAATACCAAACGATTGTGCAAATTGCTTCAGGCCGGTTTGGCTGAATCCCTTGCTTGCAAGGTATAGTTTGAAGAAACTAGAAAATGTTGCCAAATTGACTTCACCCTCGACCTTGTCGAGTGCATTCAGGATTTGAATACGGAATATCTCGGGGACTTCAACAATATTCCTTTCATTCTTCACCTGATTTTCAATCTCTGTAGGCTGGATCAAATTTTGATAATTGGGTGCAGAAACAACTTGGTTAGTTACTGCCTTTTCGTAACCAAAAATCTTGTCGAACATGCGAACAAAAAAACCTCTCCTTCTTTCATGGTGATATATCATCTTTGGACTGTTATCCCTTCCAAACCAATTATTTGGTGGAGTGATATTCTTACCTCTACTTCTTAGAATATCCTCGAAAATGTGGTGCACCTCAGGGAAATTTTCCCCGGCGTAATGACCCTTATCTGCAGTCACAGCATTCCATAGCAAATACTTCTTAACGCGATCCCAATTTCCTGGGAAACCTCTCCAATAGCTCGGTTGACCGAGATAAATTTGCATAGTCTTGTTTCTAGAAAGATTGCAACTTGTGCAGATAATGATCTTATTTCCTGACTTGTTATGTCCACCTAGTGCCCTATCGTGTATGTGTTCCGTGTTTGAATTATTTCTAGTAAGGAATGTTCCGCAATGCAAACAACAACCTCCACTTGCAACGATGAAGTCATGCTTAGCTTGGTTTATCGGAGATCCATTAACCGGCCTGCCCTTTCTTGAGAGGAACCCATAGGCTGTTTCTAGCATCGAGATGTACTCTTGTTCATACGCGATCATTGTATCATTTAATTTGATAGAGCAGATTTATACAAACTGTAATATTTTACAACTTATTGAGTTCTCGGATATCAAATTATAGTGATGTCACAAATTAACATCACTACCCCTAAGGCCGTAAATTGGCACTGTGAAGCGTTTTGCAATTATCGTTGCAAGTTCTGCTATGCTGGATTCGAACAGCAGCGAATGGAACCAAAGATAAGCTTGGAATCAGGTTTGCGAATCATTAACGATCTAGCTGTTCAAGGTGTTGAAAAAATCAACTTTGTAGGTGGAGAACCAATGCTTCATCCTCATCTGGATGAATGGATAAAGGAATCCAAGCGAGTAGGAATGACAACTAGTATTGTTTCTAATGGTACTAAGATGTCTAGAGAGTGGCTAGAATCCATGCGCCCTCATCTTGATTGGCTAGGCCTCTCTGTTGATGCATCTAACGACCAGATCCATGCGATTATGGGACGAGCTAATGCCACTGAATTCAAGAATGGTATTTCAGGACACCTAAAGCGTGCCTTGGAGATTGCTGAGATGGCAAATGAGTTTGGTTATGGTATCAAGTTGAATACTGTTGTAACCTCAGCAAATGCACATGATGACATGACAGATGTGGTTAAGCAAATTAATCCAACTCGTTGGAAAATCTTCCAGGTTCTGAAGATTGATGGAGAGAACGATGGACGAGTTGAGGCACTTCTTGTATCGGAATCACAGTTTGACCAATACATCGGGCGCCATGCTGAATCTCTTCGCACATCTTCAATTCAAGTTGTGCCAGAGAATAATGATGCGATGCTAGGTACTTACGCAATGATCGATGCACTAGGTCGTGTTTATACCAATAAGCATGGCTTCTACCTCTATTCTAAGGGCACGGTACAAAGTGATGGTTTCACTAGTTGTTGGAGTGAAGTAAGCCCAGGCTTCTCGCATGAAGCATTCAATGCTCGTGGAGGAGAATGGGATTGGGAGAGTTCAACGGGGGTGGCCCTGTGAACAAATTCATTGTAATCGAGGGTCTTGATGCAACGGGCAAGTCTACTCTAGTCGAAAAACTAAGTTTAGCGCTAAGTGCAACACAACTATCCTGCCCTCCCGAAATAATCATTCCATCACTCAGAAAAGGCCATGCAAGGCCACACTTTGATTCTATGAGCCCTCTTCAAAGGAGAGCTTACTACCGGTTTTCGAACTTAGTAGCTAGTGAAGAAGTTGGTAAGTATATTGCAAATTCCCATGTGGTCATGGATAGGTATTGGACGTCTACAGCCGCATTTGCAGCAATGGATGATGGATTTGAACACGATGTTGAACTAGGGCAATATCCTGATGAAATTAGAATTCCAGATTTGCTAATTCTTCTCACTGTGGACGAGCCTAATCGCTTGAAGCGGTTACAGGGCCGAGGCGAGGTCGAAACTACAGAGGAATCACAGTTAGCTGCTAGCAGCAAGAAAAGAGGTAAGGTGCTAGATGCTTACAAGCAATTCAATCCTGTGATTATTGATACTAGCAATAAGAGCCCTGACCAGGTTTGTCAAGAAGCACTTTACATCATTGAGGAGGCGTTTCAATGAGTAACAGAAGGTTCCAGATGGAGAGGTTTTTGCACGGTAAAAATCATCACAGGCGAGGACTAGGAAAGGCTCGTCCACCTTTGCGTGCATTTAGGCAAAATAGAGGAGACGATTCCGGATATCTGAAAGTAGATTTACACACACTAGCTCTTCATTTTGCAAAAAATAGAATCAAAGAGGAACTTAGAGATGCTAAGGCTGAGCGCAGAAGAGGTGTCAAGTTCATTCATGGTTTCAATGGAGGCACAGCAATAAGGGATTGGATGCGTGGTATCTCACTTGAACAATTTATGGAGAGTGCCAATATTTCCGGTAAAATTTGGTTTAATGAGGATGGCACAACTTGCGTAGCTCTGACTTACAATTAGGCATGGATGAAACTAAAACGGTGATTGTAGACGTGCATTCATGGGAGCGCCAAACCCTTGGCATCATTCTTTGCCACCTTTGGATCCCAAATCAGTATTGTTAGAAGGTGAAAATCCTTTACAAATCATTCGTGAGCTTTTGCTTAGATGGCCAGGTGAAGCCACTGTAAAACAAAAAGATAGAATTAGGCATGAAAGGTTGATTCAGATTATTGCAGGCTATCCGAAAATCGATTTTGGCCGGTTTCCTTTGGATTGGTTGTTGAACCCGCTTTCAATTAAGGCGATGAGATTGTCTAGATTCTTGGATTCACTACCATCGCCCGATCGTTCAGAAACGTCTAGCCTTAGGAGTGCGCTGCTTAACAAATCAATGCACATTGATTCTTACTTTTATGAGAACATAAAATCTGGGCATAAACGTGTTTTAGCGTTACTATTTTCAGGATTAAGGGATTTTTATTCAGATGGCTCAGAAGGATTCAATCCCGACGAATTGAGGCTACTTTCATCTCTTCACTCCTCAACAAAACTTGATTGGTGGCCTATTGAGGAATTTAGATATCTAAGTGATGATAACAAACAAATCAAAAATATCCGAACTGGTATGTGTGAGGGTTGGAAAGATGATACAGATTTGGCATTAAATGTAAATGAAGGACAAATATGGGGTATAAAATTCAACAAAATACAAAGTTGGATAACTATGTGTTCTGGAGAAAATCACGATGATTCTTCAAGAGAGAATCCGGTTGGACCAGTATTGATTAGGGGTTCTTCTGCGATTCTTGAGAGCATTTTGTCTAGTATTCGGCACTGTATTGTTTCAAATTTTGGAGTACACAGTATAATTGTTGATGGAGGGGGACGAATTGAGTTTATTTGTCCAGATGAGGACCCAACAGAATTGATTCAAAATGCTATCAAAAGTTCATTGCAAATCTCGGAAAATTATACACCTTATTTTTACTCAGAGATTAAGAAATTAATTGAGTTGTCAAAAGAGAA
>Ga0163110_10000433_pt1 | contig 19614 bp, 22 predicted proteins | sample CRUFie1St17metaG_FD_108703 | JGI IMG/M metagenome (GOLD analysis project Ga0163110, IMG submission 108703) | Marine microbial communities from the Costa Rica Dome - CRUD Field 142mm St17 metaG | ecosystem: Environmental > Aquatic > Marine > Oceanic > Photic zone | place: Costa Rica: the Eastern...
CTACCAGGCTGAAATTAAAAAGGCAAATTATCTTGCCAGTGTTGGCGTCTACCTTGACAAGAAATCCTGGGACCAGAAAGCCCAGGACAAAGCCGGATCTGTCATGAAAATTCTCAAGAGTGCACCCAACCGCCTTAGAAACAATGTCTATTCCAAGTCTGACCCTGAGCAGATCAGGGGGATTGTTCAACAGGAAGTTGATGCGGCATTGAAAGAGTTTCACCAGTGACAGACCCAATACTTTTTAATATTGAAGAATCGGACGCCTTTCTTAAGCCGTTTCTAAGCGGAATAAAACCATTCGTCTATCCGTCAATTGTTGAATTTCTTGAGAAAGAAATCAGGCTCCCCAAGAAGGGCAACGCCGAACCCGGTTTAATAAAAATGTGCCGGACCCCTTATATGCGTAAAGTTTACGAGTGGTTGCATCCTGATTCAAGGGTCTGGAAACTGGTAGTAATGAAAGGGGCCCAGTTAAGTTTTACAGCAGCTATATTAAATCTAATCGCCTACTACATGAGACATAACCCTGAGACCATTCTCTTTGTCCAGAAAACCAAAGAACTTGCAAGAACCTTCAGCGAAAACAAACTAGACCCATTTTTAAAAGCCAACAAAACCCTGCTAAGGCTCATGGCAGAAGACGGGGGCACGGACAAAAAGCTGACCAAAGAGTTTATAGATGGCTCTATCAATATGGTCGGTGCCCAGAGGGCTGATGACCTCAGATCCCTGGCTATTGCACTGCTCCTGATGGACGAATGTGATTCATTCACACGAAACGCAGAAGGACAGGGGCTTCCGGGCCATCTAGCAGAAGCAAGGCTCAGAACATACAAAGGTAACCGCCAGGCCTTTTACGTCACTACGCCGACATTTGACGGAAGGTCGTTTATTCAAGATGAGTACAACCAGGCTCAGGCCAGAGCCCAGCTTTATATACCATGCCAGCGTTGCGGTTATTTTCAGAAAATCGAATTTGAAAATATTGATTATGACGAAAATAATCCGGCTGATGTTCGCGGTCTCAGATGTATAGCATGCCAGGGCCTGACCGAAGAGCATGAAAAAGATATTTTCCTGGAAGAGGCTGAATGGCGTTATGATGTTGATATACCGGAAGAAAAAATAGAAACCCTGGGCATTCAGATCAGCTCTCTTTATTCCCCTCTGGGCTGGTACTCATGGCCGGAAGCAACTGTCCACTACACCAACGCTGTTAAAAAAAATGACGATGTTGCCCTTATCACATTTACAAACCTGGTCCTGGGACTTCCCCACAAAGTCGAGGGAGACTGCGCTGACTGGGAAACTGTGCAGGCCAATGCCAGGGATTATGAAGCTGATACAATTCCTGATGAAAACATCCTTGTGCTTACCTGCGGGGTGGACGTTCAGGGCGACAGATTAGAAGCCCAGGTCTGGGGCTTCACTCCTGATCAGCAACGGTATTCCATTGCTTATGAAGTGTTTGGCGGTGATACACACGCCGAAGGGGCGCACCGCTCACAGAAAGAGCGTAAGCGTTACTGGGACTCAGGCCAGGTCTGGAATGACCTGACTGATTTTATTAATAAAACCTGGGAGCATCCGAGCGGAGCCCAGCTTCCGATAACCCTTACCATGATAGACTCAGGTTCAGGTAAACACACCGCAACAGTATATGAATACTGCTCAAGGTTTCCCTTTAACAAAGTGCGGGCTATAAAGGGCCGCGGTCAGCTCCAGACTATACTTTCCGCTCCCAAAGACATGTATCTGACAGAAAGCGGCAAAAGGAAAAAGCTGAATGGGAAAAAATTTCAGCTGGTTGGCGTCAATGTAGTTAAATCGGAAATTTACGCTTCTGTTACCCAGAGCCCCCCGGAGGATGGTATCTACCCTCCGGGTACTTACCACTTCAGAGACTGGGGGGAAGAATATTTCCGGCAGCTCTGCTCCAATGTATTTGTTCTAACAGAGAACAAGTCAGGGGCTTCCTGGACTTACGTTAAAGAAAATCATGAAAATGATGAGGCCCTGGATACAACCGTCTATGCCAGAGCCGCCTTTACCGCCATGAAAGGTGACACCTGGTCGAAGCGAAAATGGGACGCACTAAGACGTATGATCCTTGCCGCCGCCCCTAAAGCCAAGGCCAGGCAGTCAAAACGGCAGGCTGAAAAAGTCAGCAAGAAACTGAAAAAAGAAAAGGCTCTGGTCATACCTCCCATCCCGCAGAGTGCTTCTGAAAAGAAAAGAGAAGCCATGCACAAAGCAAATCAAAGTATAGATCTCTCGGAAATCAGAAAGAAAAACCAGGGAGACCTTTTAAGCTCCATTAAAAAACGAAACAGAAAAAAAGACCGGACTATGCTCCGGACAGGAATCAAAGATTTTTAAAACTCTCCCCGGAATTTAAGTCGTCTTTATATTTCATCGCATGTAGTCACCAGCTCTATTGACTGAGTTATTTCAGCGTTTTATGTTCCTATAGTAGCCAGGGAGATATTAATATGGGCAGCACACTGACAGACGAAGAAATTAAAGCACTTATAAAAAAGCTTGAGCAGGTAAAAGCCAGGGGTATTTCCGAAACCAGGTACCAGGGCGAAATGATCAGATACAGGTCTGTCGGGGAATTATCGAAAGCCATCAATGATTTAAAGATGCAGCTTGCAAGACGCCAGAACAGACAACAAAACCCGGTTGTAAAAGTAAAATCTACGTTTCGACGTGATTACTGATCAATAAAGGTTTTTACATGGAAAGAAAACAGACCATGAAGCCTGTCAGGCAGCGCTTTGTTGCGGCCGGTTACCGGGCACGAGAAAGCGGACTGTCCGGGTCTCCCCTGAGTATTGAACATTCTCAGGAACGGGATCTGTCTAGCCTCCGGGATAATTCAAATCATCTGGCTCTTAACAACGGCTGGACCAAGCGTTCTGTTGATGTTGATAATACCAACTCGGTTGGATCTGGTCTTATGCCGGCTCTGAGAGCCCAGGACCGGGATAATCCGGATTACAGAAAAACTCTGGAACTGTTTAAAGAGTGGGCTGATGACCCGGAAGCCTGTGACTTTTTTGGTCGTGAAAACATGCACGGCACAGCTTCTCTGGCTGTCGCTGAAAACTACCGTTCGGGCAATTTTCTTCTGGGGTTCCGGACTGTTGTAGATGAACACCATGAAATCCCTCTAAAACTACAGCTTTTATCAAGCAGACGAATAGATAAAAATCGGTCCCAGATGAAGGGAAAGCGTAAAAATAAAATACATATGGGCGTCGAGTTTGACACTCAGGGGAGGGAAATCGCTTATCATATCTTAAAAAGCCCTGATAACAGCAGAGAAAGTTTTCGGGTAAAAAAAGGTGACTTTATATACGAAAGTTTCCCTGATTTCCCGGAGCAGGTACACGGACACCCGGTTCTGGCCCCAGCGCTTATAAATATTCATAACCTTTCAGAGTATCAGCATTACCAACTTATTAAGCAACGCTCACAGGCAGCTGAATATCAGATTCTGAAAAAACCATATGATCCGGAGTCCGGCGATGATCTACCAGACCCGGGAAAATCTGTGGAAAGCGCTAATTCTGAAAGTGAAGTGCCAGAGCTTTCCGAAGAGTCTGGGCCTGTGGATTACTACAACCAAGGGTATCAGGACTGTGTAAAAGATTTTGAAGAGAAGATGAGGAGTGAAACCGTCCGTGCCGGGGAAACTCTGGAACCTGGTATGACTTCTCAGGTTCCGGAGGGGTGGGACCTTGAGTTCCGAAATACAACCCATGTTAATGACTCTGATTATGTAAAAAATCTTCTAAGAACAGTCTCCGCTACCGGCGGACAGATGTTTCCGAGTATCACGGGTGACCACTCAGACAGTAACTATTCTACTTTGAGACATGCCAGGGTTGACGTTAACCTACTGATGGATCAAAAGAGAGCGCTTTTCATCCTGCCTAAGTTTTACCAGAAGGTTTACAAAAAATGGCGTATATATGCCACGGCAGCAGGCTATAAGTGTCCACCAAAACTTGACTTTATCCCCAAGCCACCTGAGAGCCTGCACCCCTTGGAGCTGGCAGAGTTTTTAACAACAGTTGCCAGAGCCGGGGCCTACAGTTTCGCTGACATCTGTTATGCCCTGGGCCTTGACCCTGAAAAGCAAATTAATGAGGTGGCCTATTGGAATGAACGGCTCAGGAAAAAAGGAATCACAACGGACATAAACCCTGCTGACAGGGATAAATCAGGAAAAACTGTCGCAGAGTATGACAACGAACAGAAGGGAGGAAAAAGAAGTGAGTAAAATTATAGAACTCTCTCCTGTAAAGACCAGAAGCCAGTTTGTGCCAGACTCAGTGAACGAAAAGGACCGATCACTTAAAATTTGCATAATTGCCGGCTCCTGGTGTGACACAGGTGATGAAATGTGGTCAGAGGCTGATTGCCGATGGAAACCGGTGAAATTTCGCCTCAACTGCAGCCAGGAGGCTGTTGTGATGGATCGAGTCAACAACGGTCTACCACTCATCGACTGGCACAAGGCTAAATCCAGCCTGGAAGTTTTCGGAAGGACTTCCGGTCTGGAACTAAAAGATGGTCAGTTTTATACAACCATTTTTTTTGACGATGATGAAGAGTCAGAACAGAGGTGGCAAAAAGCAAAAAAAGGAATTGTTCAAGGCTACTCATCATCAAGCTACCCAAGAAATGCTGTCATATCCGAGGATTCGGATTTTTTTTACAGAGATTACATCAAGTATGAACCATATGAAGTCAGTATGTGCCCTATCAACGCTGACCCTAAAGTAATAGCCCAGAGCAGCCAGGCCAAAGTCTGTCAGGTCGAAATCACACAGGAAGGAACCTACATGAGCCAGAAGATTACCAAAGAAGATTTAGACGCTGCAGTTAAGGCTGCAGTAGAAAAAGCCACTGCTGAAGCATTCGAGAAAGGGAAAGCTGAGGCACTAAATAAAAACCGGGAAAATATATCTCAGGCTATGGCGCTGGAAGGTAAGCGCCGGGATGAAATTAATTCAAAATGCACTTTGCTTGGCCTGAAGCAAAGTTTTGCAACTAAGCTCATTTCAGAACAAACGTCACTGGAAGAGGCTGTCACCCAGATGTTTCAGGAAAAGCAAAGGCTGGAAGAGAAGCAAACCAGCATTCAGAGCACTGGGACGGTAGAAATAACTGTTGATGAGCACGACACAATAAGACAGGGCGCTGTAGAAGCCCTGATGCACAGGCAGTTTGGCCATGATCACCCGGAACGCTTTAAAATAACAGACAAGTCAAGGCGTTTTGCTAACAATTCCATGTTAGATATCTGCCGCCAAATGGCACAGGTAAATGGCCGGTCATTTACAGGCATGTCTGACAGTAAGCTGGTCAAGCAGGAACTGGATTTTGCTAATTCCACAAAATCCAGTGACCTTACTGCTGTCCTGTCCGGATTTGCTGAGCGTTCACTGCTGGAAGGATACAAGCTTCTGGGCAATGTATACGACCCGTTCGTTAAACGCATAGAAGTAGACAATTTTAACACCATTGAGAGAAAGAAGCTTACCGGCAACCTGGACCTGGTCGAAACACCAGAGTTCGGTGAAATCTCTATGGCAACACTTGCAGACCGTGAAGAAACTTACAGGGTTAAAAGATTTACCAAGGGTGTTCCCGTCAGTATTCAGATGATCAAGAATGACGATCTTGGGGCCCTCTCAGATATCCCTTTTAAACTGGGTCAACGGGCGGCTAACCTTGAGCATAGCCTTATTTTTGAGCTTTTGGGCACTAATCCGGTAATGAATGAAGATAAAAAGAGGGTCTTTAGCGCTGAGCACGGAAATTTCCTGACTGGCGGCGGCGCTATGACAGCGGATGGCATTGAGTCCGGCTGGCTGGCAATTGCACTTGTCAAAGATGAAAACGGCGGACTAATCAATATCAGGCCTAAAAACCTTGTTGTTCCAGCAAGCCTCCGAGGAAAAGGCAGAAAAATTCTGAACCCCCTTGGAATCTATACCGGTAACAATCCTGTAGCTAACGACGGTTCGGGTATTCCTGACCTTAACCTGATCTATAGCCCGTTCCTTGATGATTACACCAAAAAAGGCTGGTGGTTGATGCCAGATAAAAACGAGCAGGTAACCATTGAGCTGGCGAGGCAGAAAGATGACGATTGCTACCTGGCTCTTCAGACGATTCAAAAACCAGAAAATGGGGCTTTGATCCATTCCATTTCCCACTGTGTCGGAGCGGCTTTTGTAGAGTGGAGAGGTACGTATTACTCTGATGGCCTTGAAGAAGCCCAGACACCTGACCCGGTCCCTACTGAAGAAACTGAGCCTGCAACCAACGAAGAAACTGAGCCTGCAACCAACGAAGAGACTGGCAACTGATGATTGACCACGCTGACATGGCTATGGAGCTTCTGGAAGTGCACGGAAGCCCGGTAACTGTCGACGGCCTAACAGAGGCAATAACAGGCATTTACAGGGTTTCTGAGCAGGAATCAGAACTATCCGGCTACACCATGTCTTCCGGTATGGAATTTATTGACTGCTTGAAAATGTATCGCCCAAGCTTGCAGGCCGGGACCAGGGTAACGGTACATGATCAGCACTACTCTGTTAACAGTACCAGGATTGCTTCCCCCGCAATGATCCGGGTTTATCTGACTCCGGATCAGGAGGGCAATGATGCCTGACTCTCCCAGACCAGTTATTATCAACGATGTTGAGAAGCTACCAAGGACAACGCTCAGAAACCAGGTGGAAAAGGTTGTCAGTAACGCTACGGGGCTAAAGCTGATCGCAAATCCCTACATTGATTCTCAAAGCCTCAGGTCTCTGCCTGGATTTGTCGTTGAGATTCCTGACGAGCCCCAGGACACTGGCAGGGATTACACCAGAGTCAGGGTACATACTCCAGAAGTAGTCGTCCTGATTTTTGCTCAGGCTCAAAATCTTTCTGAAGCACTGGACAAGCTTGACCAGTTTGACCTTGCAATCACTCAGACTCTTTCTACCAGGCCCTGTGATTTTTTACACGAATGGCACAGGGTGGGAACTCAGACGCAAAAAGAGCAGGAAGCCGGCCTCCCTCCAATAGCTGTTATTTGCCTGAAATATGAGGGCATGTATTTGACTGATACCAGAGATACGCCGCCGGAAAAACTCAGCGCCTTGCAATTAAAAGTCCGTCACCACGTACTTTCTTACACAGATACCATTGAGATACCGGAGGACACATGAAAGAAATACCATCTAACATAAGAGTGCCTGGCGTTTTTGCACAGATACGCTCTGTCAATACTCAGATGCCGCTGTCAAACTACAGAATAATGGTGCTGGGTCACTCTCTCAAAGAAAGCACTGTTGACCTTGTGCCTGTTCCAGTGAACAGTGAGACAAAATCAGAGGAACAATTCGGAATTAAAAGCCAGCTGCACCAGACCATACTCGCAGTCATGGAAAACAACGACACCAACAGTATTTACGCTCTTCCTGTTCCCGAACCGGCCGGGGCTAAGGCTACGGCTGATCTTGCTATAACTTTGGAGTCTGATCAGGTTGAAAGTACCGGAATTATTACTTTCTACATAGATGGTATCAGAATTGATACCGCAGTTTATCGCGGCGATAATCTGAAAAAAGTTTTTGAGCGGATCATGACTTCAATCGGTAAAATATCAAAATTGCCTGTTACTTCTGCTCTGGACTCTGCAGAAAACCCCACTAAAATCACCTTCACTTTTACACACAACGGGGTTATCGGAAACAGCCTGAACATCAGACTTGAATACTACGGAGATGAAGACCTGCCGGCTGGTGTTTCACTAAACGCCTCTGATGCATTCACAAATGGAGTCGGTCAGTTTGATGTAAGCGATATATTTGAAAACTCAGGTGATGAGCAGTTTGATTTTATTGTGTGCCCGGACACTTCTGTCCAGACTATGACAAAACTCCGGGAACTTCTGGGTGAGAGGTGGGAAGCGCTCAATGCTAATGATGGCAGGGTTTTTACTGCTACCACCATGGAATATGACGAAGCTGTCAAGATTACAACAAATGAACATGACCAAAACCATCAGATTCCAAATTCTCCACATATTGCCGTTATTGGTGCTTTGAAGTACCCACAGAGCCCCTGGAGAATTGCCGGAATGGTTGCTGGTGCTGCTGTTCAGCAAGCCCAGAGCAACCCGGCCCTAAGTTTTGAGGGTTTGAAAATCAAGGGGCTGATGCCTGCAAAGATCACAGAGGCTCCCAACTTCAGAGCCAGGAATGACCTGTTATACAGAGGAATTTCTACTTTAAAGATCACATCTTCCGGGGTTTCAACTGAGCGCCTTATCACTACTTATCTGAAAAATGATGCTGATAATCCTGATGACTCATTCCTGGATTTCAATGTTCCGCTTGTCTACAGCGCCATGAGGCAAGAGATGACTTTCTTCCTTCAGGAAACGTACAGACAGGCCTTTGCCATGGACGACGGGGAAGACAAAATTCTTAATCCAGGCATCAAAGCAGTGACACCTTCAGAGGCCAAAGCTGACGCTTTATACCTCTTTGACAAGTTTGCAGCCAGAGGATGGGTTACTGGCAGGGAGTATTTTAAAAAGCACCTGATTGCTTCCAAACCCTCACATGGTCGCATTAATCTTGAAATCAGGCCTACAACAAACCATCCGCTGTATGTAATGGGAATTGATATCGGATTTTTAACTTAAGGAGCTGATATGCCATCAGAAATAGGCGGCCGAGTGACCGTAAAATTTGCCAATAAAATACTTGCAGCCAAGGGGGCCTTTACTTACGGCCTCGGCAAACAGACCAGGACGGGCCAGGCTGACAACGGAAAGGTAGTCGGATACACGACAAGCGATAATGTTCCGTTCTGGAAAGGTCAGCTTTACGACGTTGAAGAGACAGACATTGAAGAAATCGCTGACTTTGTGGGCAAACAGTCAACACTTGACTTGAATAACGGCAAAATCATCACCTTTAACGACTCATGGACAGTAAATGATGACGGGGCCACTGGTGACACCAAAGAGGGTGCCATCAATATTCACGTACAGGCAAAATCAGCCTCAGTAACGAGGAAATAGCTGTGATTATTCCGGGAAAAGAATCAGATGTTCTGCCGCTTTCCACCCCGCTGGAACACGGCGACAAGGTGTTGAAAGAACTTTCCGTTCAGCATATTAAAATGATCCACTTCCCAGCCTGGGAAAAGTCTATGCTCAGCCTGGTATCAGAAGCCTGTAGACTCCCGGAAAAAGTTGCAGGAGAACTGTCTGAACCGGAAGGGCCTGTCCTTCTCAGGCACGTTCATGTTCAGAGCTATTATTTCTCAGCTATACGAAACCAGAATCTGACGTTCATTGAACAAAACGGGGATCAGGTGACAAAGCACAACTACCTGGACCTGAGCAGAATCGAAGAGGGACCCAAATCTGACACTATTTGCCTGAATAATCCGTTGTCTGATCCGGATAGTACCGACAAAGTAAAAATAAACAGGCCAAGACTCCGGCATTTTCAAATGTATATCAAAGACGGGCTGCCGGCTGTGGTTGAAGACCTGACGCTAATTCCTCTGGCGTTCATACACCAGATGAGTCCAGAGGACGGTGCGCTGGTCTACTCACAGGCATTCAAGCGTTTAAAGCCTTTCCTCGCAATAGCCTGAATCTGGGCCGGTCTATTGCGAGGTATTACCGGGGTGGTACTTGCCAGAGCCCATTAGAAATGACTGCTGATGAATTTGATTACTGGAGAGCCGGGCTGAATGGCTAAAGAAAAACACAGTATTGATATAACCCTTTCCGCTACGGACCATATTTCGTCAGTCCTGAAAAACTATACCAGCAGTTTCAATGATCTGACAAAAACGGTCGAAGAAACCGGCAAAAAACTGGGAGACCTGGAAAACCCGGCCAAATCCGTAGGCGGAACGCTGCATGACTCGGCCCGTAAAATTGATGAGCTGGAGCGGCGCCTGAGAGAAGCAAACGGCGGTTACGCTTCTCAGGCCCCCAGGGGGTCAGCAAGAGCCGGTAGCAGTGCAGAGGTGGCAGGGGCACCCGGATTAATTCTGTGGGGCTCTGGGGGGCCTGGAGGGCCTGGCCATAATGCAGGGGCCTATGCACAGCCGGGCTCTGGTGTTCCTGGTCTGGTTCCTGTCGGAACTTCAGGGCCCCGATATATTCCCCACCCTGACGGATACGACAGATACGATAGACCCGGGTTTTATGAGCAGCACAAAGGAAAAATCATTGCAGGTGCTGCAGGGGCTGCTGGTGGCGCCCTGGCTGGAAAGAAAGTGATAGAAACCGGAGCAGGATATGAGGCTGCTATACAGCAGGTTCTGGCTTTTGTCGGTGATGCTCACGAATCCGGAAACCAGGAAAAGCTGGAAGATGCTATCCGTGCTGAGGCTAAGAGGTTGCCAGGATATCTTCCGTCTGAAGTGGCCGGGTCTGCCACAAAGGCAGGGTCTGAAGGATATCTCACAGATAAAATAATTGAATCACTGCCCACCCTGCTTGAGTTTGCTATTGCCGGACGATATCAAAGCGTGTCGGAAGGTACGTCGGACATGCTTACAGTACTGGGGGGATTCAACAAAGGGTCTGAAGAAATCAGAACGGCGGCGGATAAAGTCGTAGACATCACTTCACGAACCAAGACAAGTATGCAGCTGGTTGCCGAATCAATGACCGGCTGGGCATCAGATGCTCATCTCTCGGGAATAGACCTGTCCGCTGCCCTGGCCCTTACTGGTGGCCTGGCTAAGTCTGGTCTTACTGGATCTCCTGCCGCAACTGGTCTAAAAAATATGATCAGGGCTATACAAAACAAGGTGGGCGAAAAGAATAAACAGGTTATTCCGATCTATAAAAAAGCGGGATTTGAAGAGGGTGAAGTCCTTTCACCAGATGCTACAGCCGGGCAAATATACCGGAATGATAAAGGTGAAATAACGGGCAACAGAATTTTTGACACTCTCGAAAAACTAATGGCAGCCGATCTGACTCCTGCTGAAATATCCCGCATTTTTGATGAAGAGGGGGCGGATGCTTTTAAAAAGTTAAAAACATTCGGCATAGATGAAATAAGAAAAATTTACATCGATAACCTCAATAAGTCTGAAGCATCACTGGTAAAGCGTGTAGAAACTCTAAACAAAGGTGCGATTCCAGCTTTTAAGGAGCTGCAGAGTGCAATTGAAGACACCCAGATATCAATGAGTAAATCAGGGTTACTCACTGCAGCAACCTATGCGGCCAGAGCGGGGACTCATCTGATTGATGCCGGAGATGGAAAGCTGCTTCCCCTGTTTACCGGGGCTGTTGCCTCGGCTGCAGCCGGGATTACTGCGGCTGTTGTGGCTGGTACAACTGCAGCCATTGCCCCGGTGATGGTGCCAGGTCTACTGCTTACGACGGCTGGAATTTATTCAGACGAAATAAAAAATTATTTCAACTTGGAAGGATCGAAAGAAGCGCTCAGCAAGTCCAACGGTTTCAGTCCTCTGTCAATGATGAGCATCCCCCCGCAGGAAGACCGTCTCCTGGGCTTCCAGGACGCTGAAAAGCCTCCGGAGGTAATAGAACAGCGGGCGGTACTAAAAATTGAGTTTGCGAATCCAGAAGATGTTCCCAGTGGAACCACATTGAAGGTTGAAAGCTCACCTGAATTTCCAATTGACTTTAGAAATGGGCCTGATCTGGGAGGATTCTGATGTTAATTAAGTTTCGTGATGCGGAGTTCTACAGTAAAAAGTCCGATGCTGGTGGCGGAAGAAATGTAGCTGAGTCCATAATTCCTTTTTCAGAGAAACACCATATATATGATTTGGGGTCCGGGATTCATCCCTTTAAGATTTCCGGGTATGTAATCGGCACAGATCATAAAAATAAAGCAAAGAAACTAATCAAAGCTCTGGAGTCCCCTGGACCAGGAGAACTGCTGCATCCCGTTCTTGGTCCTGTCAGCTGCTACTGTAAAAAGTGGCAAGCCCTTGAAAATCAGACAGGAAACATAACAAGTTTTGAGCTAAGTTTTGTTAAAGCTGATTCCCTCACCATTCAAATTACACCAGTTGCCCACCCCCAGAGTGTGCAGGCCATCTCCGATGAAATCATTAATACAATCCAGGAAAGGTTGATTACTTCTCTGGAGAATTCCGGGCCTGATTTTTTGACTGAGGCACAGAATGCCCTTGATAACGTGATGGCACAAATCACCCCCTACATGGACGCTGCAAAAAATGCCATCAATCAGATTGCCCGCGCTGAGGCCGTGATCAGAAATGTCAGGGAGAATCTACGAAAACTGATTAACTTTCCTAATGAACTGACAAACAGGCTGAGAAATGCAATTAACGGAGTAATGGAGGCCATACTGGGCGGTGATAAGTCTGCACTGAGAAAGGACTCTGTGGAAAACGCCTTGGGGATGTTTAAACATGAAGAACATGAATCATTCCCCCCGACTCATCCGGCACGACAAAGCGTAGAATTCATGGAAATAGTGGCCGTTACAAATATTTGTGGGGTTGTCCTTAAAAACGTAGATGCCCAGGGCAGCAATATACAACCAGGGAATCCGGAGACTCAAAGCGGGCTGCAAAACTCTGTATCAGATCTGGAAGCTATACACCATCTGATTGAACATGCCATCAATCGCGCAAGTGAAAATTCTCATGATCCAGAGCTATACCGCGCTCTGGTCTCGCTAAGGAGAGAGGCAAGCCGGGTTTTTTTCGAGGCAATTAAAAATGTTGAGGTCCATCAGACTGATGATATTACACCAGCCATCGTTTTAGCTTACAGGCTAAATCCTGACAATTTTTTAGCCACCGAAACGGACATCATTAAAAGAAATTCTTTTAAACACCCTGGTTTTATACCTGCTCTCTCAAAAATTGAAATATCCAGGAGAGAGCAATGATTGATCGGGTTTCCATTCTCCACAATGGCAAGTCCTTTACTAACTTTAAGAGGCTAAAGGTTTCCAAACGTCTTGACACCCTGGCACATGACTTCACGGTTGAAATATCCGCCAACAGTTCTGGAGTCCTTAAAGAGTTTGATATCAACCTACCAATTGAAATCCACTCTGGTAGTACCTTGATTACAACTGGTTACATATTCAATCCCAAAAGGGTTCTTTCACATTCTGAATTAAGCCTGGGTCTTTCTGGCAGAAGCAAAACAGCGGACCTCATCGATTCTGATTGTGACAGAACCACGCAATTTACAGATACAGACTGCACCACGATTGTTAAAAAAATTCTCGAGGATTTTGATATTGCCTTGGAAGGTAATCACCCGCCGACTTCTATAAAGTCGTTCACCATAAGCCGCGGCGAAAATTGCTACCAAGCATTGCTAAAAATCTCTAGGAAAGTGTCAGCTATGCCCTTTACTTTGGCAAATGGGAACCTAGCCTTTTCATCTTCACCCTCACCGGGGGGCCTCATGCTTCAGCAAGGCAGAAATATCAAACATGTGATACAGTCTCCCGACTACAGTGATATCTTCAGCATGTATGAACTTGACGCCACAAAAAAGGACCCAAACCCCTGGGCTGATGATCCTGATACCAAGTACCGGGGTCTTGTGGAAGGCGAGGAGTTCAGCAGGTTTAGGAAAAAAATATTCACCTCTTCTGCTTCCTCTGATGCTGAGTGTATGACCCAGGTAGAGGCTGAGGTAGCCAGGAGAAAACGAAATCTCGATAAAATTCTGGTAACTACGCCCCTGTCTGAGATTCCTGAAATCAATACCACAGTCAAAGCTGATATCCCTGCACTTTCAATTAAAAGAGAGTTTACTATCTGGGGATACTCACTTGACGTAGGCAGAAACGTGTCTGAAATCACTATGGAGCTTGTATGATTGAATCTATCAAGCGGGCTCTGGAGCCATTGCGGGTAAAAGTTAGCTCTCTTATCGCCAAAGCAAAGTTTGTCATGTCTGATGATTCCAAACCCATACAGTTTGTGCAGATTGATATTGGAAAGGGTGAGCCTGTAAATTGTGTCCGACTTCAAAACTTTGGCCTGTCCGGGGTTCCTCTCTCTGGTGCAGAAGCGCTGCTGGTGATGGTAGGGGGTGATACTCCTGTAGCCCTGGCGATTGATGACTCCAGGAAGCGCCCCAAGGGCTTGAACGAGGGGGAAACTGTTTTCTACAACGCCTTTGGATCAAAGATGTTGCTTGGCAAAGAGGGCACAGAAATCAGTGGTAAGCCGGTAAAAATTAGCACTGATACCACAATATCAGGGGATCTTACCGTGAACGGCGTTAAATTTTCCGACCTTGTCAAATTCTACAATCTACACACACACCCAGGGAACCAGACCACCAGCCATCCTATTCCTCAGGAGCCAGAGCAATGAACTTTCCTGAAATAGATGATTTATGCAATCTTGAAAATGCTATCAAAATATCTTTGTTCACCGAGAATTCCGGTTGGTTCGGGCATGGTTTCGGCATTGATATTGGCAGTAAAATTCATACTCTCATCGGGAAAAGATGGAAGGAATCGGGGGAACTCTGGGTTCAATACACAGAAGAAGCTCTGGCATGGATGAAGGAAGAGGGGCACTGTGATTCCGTTTCCTGCACTGCCTTTCCTTCTGAACGATCCGTTTTTTTAAAAATAAATCTGGAGAATTCCAGTTTGCCGGTTTTCAAGATAGAGGTCCCAGATGCAATTTCAAATTGATTCAACAGAAGCTATAAGGTCCCGTATCGTCCAGGATATTCTTGAAGAACTTCCGGACAAAACACATGCTTACAGAAGTCTGGCAATTGTTATTGCCACCGTTTTCGCGCCTTTTTACAGATACCTGTACCTGTTTATAAACTGGTGCCTGAGACAGCTTTTCCCGTGGTCGTGCGACCTGATGTATCTACAGGAGCACGGCAAATTCCATGGGGTACACTTTGCCCCCCCAGAGTTTGCCAGAGGTGAGGCTATTTTTAAAGGGCTGTCCGGTACAGTGGTTCCAGCAGGAACAAAACTCCGGCATTCTATAAACTCCGGTGAGTATGAAACTACAGAAGAGACAACCATTGACGGTGATACCCTGGTTAAAATCAGAGCATCAGAGCCGGGTGCTCGCTGGAATACTCATGATGACTCAGGCAAATTTGAAATTATAGAAACTGTCCCTGGAATCATTCAGAGTCCAACACCTGCTGGACAATTCACCGGTGGCGTCAGTTTAGAGTCTGACGCGGACTATCTGGCAAGAATAATGAATAAAACTCAAAATATTGTACCCTCTGGGTCTGTCAGAGACTATATTTCCCTGGCCCAGAGCCGGAGAGGTGTTACCAGAGCTTTTGTTTTCCCGGCAATAGGCCGGGCTCTCGGTCGACTTCAGATTACGTGCATTGATGACAACCAAGAAAATTTGAGACCAGAAAACATTCCTGAGATTGAGGAATACCTCAATATACATAAGCAGGCCGTGGATGTTGTAGAAATAACCTCCCCGGAAGTCAGGATTGTAAATATTATTTTCACTGAACTGGACACACCCAACGCTATAGAAGCAATCGCTGCATCTGTGTCCGCCCTGATAAACTCCCTGGAGCCTGGAGAGGCGCACAATATCTATTCTAAACCGTGCAATTCCGTTCTTAAGGTTAAAAAGATCTGGAGCGAACTATATAAACTGGGACTGCTTGACTTCAACTTTAACCTCGAAATAGATTCCAACCCCCAGCATGCCCAGGAAATTCGACCCGGCCGGAATAATATATTTCGGTTTGGAGAAGTGAGGCTCAGCAATGATAGTTGATCACTACAGGAAGCTGTTATTTAAATTGTTGCCCTCTGGTCAGATCTGGAGGACTGAGCCAAGTAATTTTATTTTCAGGCTTATGACCGGCCTGGCAAAAGAACCAAAACGGGTTCATCAGAAAGCTGAGGCCATCATCAGGGAAGGAACCCCCCTCAGGGCAACCGACTCTATCGACAGCTGGGAACATATGTATGGGGTAGGTAAAAAAGAAAATTCTCCGGAGCAACGCCGGGAGGCTATACGAATAAAGGTATCCGAAGGAAGGACCAACCGAGCACCCAGATACACTGATACAGTACTAAACCTGGTCCTGCCTCATGATCCCGATTGTAAAGTTTACCTGCACCGATACAAACCTTACATCATGACTCTGATATTTGAAACCAGGCTGAGCAGAGAAAGAATCATCAGTCTGGTCCATAGCGACGTAAAAGAGTTTCTGGGAGCCGGTTGCGGTGTTCAGTACATTGTCAAATCAGCGGACCTGAGTTAGCAGCATGTCTTTACACAGATCATAAATTAACAATAAATAGTTCTGTTCGCTGAGATAAAGAACATATAAAATTATTGAAATTGCAGCAAAGTTAAATAAGTTTCTATCCATTTTCTTCACTCCTGGTTATTTGCTTACAAATCAATTCTGCATACCCCTTCCACTACAGGCAATAGAGTGCATAACTACATATGCTGTAAATATTTAACGCCTTGCAAAGATGCATTTACACTGATTGAACTATCATTTAAAGTCTATTCAGGAAAATGGTATACATTTAGTTCAGGAGGATTTATGCAGCAATACTCCGATCTGTCAGAGTCACAAAAGGCCTCAATGGTGAAGCCCAGTGCCCTGACTCTATTTCTTGCCGACTTGTTACAATCAGATTTAAAAGCCACGGCACAGGGGCCAATGGCCCTGGCTGATAAGCTCAATATAAGCTATGGCACAATTCACAATATCCTAAGGCTGGCAACCGAGCTGCCAAATGAGGGTATCACTTTTAAAATTTTTAAGTATTACTCTGTTGATCACAGAACCCAGATGGATTTGATCAATGATTTTTATCCAGAAACTGCCGGTCTGATTAAAAATATCGTAGCGGCTAATCCGGACAATGCTGTCCGGGACCTGCCGGAAATGAATCATGTGGTTGCCAGCGTACCAAGATATCGTCTGTTCACAATAATCCGTGATCAACCCGGACGCCTGACAAGAAACGATATAGTAAGTCGATATGGCCCTGATTCTGGCGATACTGTGGATCAGCTGCTGTTGCGTGGAATATTGAAGCAGGATGAATCAGGTCAGCTTGCTGCAACTGTACAGAACAGTTTCGACACCATCCAGAGCCTTCAAAAGAAAAAATGTGAAAATATGCTGGATATTCTTGACCCAGATCATAAGTCTTCCTATTTTCCCACCGTGACAAACTCAGTGAATATGGAAACCTACGAGGAGGTGAGAAACAGACTCAGAACTTTTGTTATCGATGTTATCCGTGATTTGAAAGACCCATCAAAACACGGAGACATTCCCCTGGTTCTGGGCTCCATTCTCGGGACGTTTGACAAAAAAATGTATGATGCATAAAATCAGGCAATGACACTTAATGCCAATTTCCAACTGGAGGATAGAATATGAAAAAACTGGTAGCTGCTTTATTTATTGCACTTTTGTCGAGTTCAGCCATTGCGAAGTCTGTCTCAGTGCCCGAAGGCGGTATTAGCGATGGGCTTAAAATAATGGGTGATGGCTCAGCATGATGGTTATGGTAATCAAACCATGTAGCCGCTGGCTACATGGCATGTAACTATCTCTTATAGAAAATCCACCCGAAAACTCTAACCAGACCATAAAAACAGTATGCCTGAGCTGTCCTTAAAGCCCGTGTGATACCTGTTGTTCCTAGTAGTTGTGTTTTCATATTCCGTAGAAATCTTTTGTCAGACGTTGCCCTGTGTCTTTGTGACGGAGCAGCCTGGTTAATGGTTGCATCGTAATCATAGTCATGAATATTGCAACTGTCTGCAAAATAAGACGACTCCCCGAAAAATGGTAGCTTTTTAACCATGCCCGGACCACAACCATTCACAATTGATTTTCTGACAGGTTTTGGGAGTCTTTCAAAATCTCTTGATACTTCAATAGTCAAGATAGCACCTCATGAATCAGTAGTTGAATCATAAGTATTCCAAGAAAAAAAATGTCAGAAAATAGAGGCGGGGACCACAAGGAATGAAGAGTGTCAGATATGGGTGTCAGATTTTTCCTGAAACTTTGCTGCTAATTTTTTTATTGCACAGGATTCTGCCAGCCCCTCCCATCTTTCATTTTCATAGTAACTATATGCTGCCCTGGCTGCTTCCAGAGGTGTTTCACCCCAGGGGCAGGTATCTTCTTTAACTTTCTGCCAGACTTCATCTGCAATGCCCGTTGATAGCTTGTCTGCTCTCAGAGCATCCACCGTGTCCCAGTCCCTGGCATTAAGCGCAAAAAGCATCTCATATGGAACATAGTATCCTTGTTCAAGCTTCAAAGCATACTCAGCGTACCCTCTGTTGCACAATTCCTCTATATCATCCTGGCTAAACGTGTACCTGAGTATATTCAAGTCGTATTTTTTTACCAGCCTACAGATCATAGAAAATGGTGGCTCTGACTGGCCTTTTTCCCATCGCTTGATAGTCAGAACCTGTTTTTCAAGATCCTTTGCCACTGTTTCCTGTGATTTTCTGGCGTCCAGACGGATTCTCTTCACTACTGGGAGCATATGAATTCCTTTCAGGTATCATAAATGATACTTTAGTTTAATATTTGATACCTGAAAGTTCAACCCGTGGTTGACTAAAAAAGTGGGGACTGGGGCATTATGATAAGGTCCCGGATTTTCTGACCAGACCACACAGATTCAGGATTCATGCCTTCCGTTCTGCTAACAGGCCTGAGACCTCTACGTCTGAAAGCAGAATGTATAGCGCGGTTAGACGGTGGCACACCAGAACTATCAGCCAAAACCCCCTGTAGCTGACTGGTCGTATATTTCCTGTTTTTAAGAAGGGAGGCCCTGCAAAGCCACTCAGGGCCCTTGGTTGGATTTTTAACTTTGCTTTCCTTCTCAGAGGTACGTAGGGACCTCTGAGAATTATCAGGGGCCTTTGTGCGTAAAAACTCCACCATATCAGTGAGGGCAAGATATCGGATGGTAGATTCTGTTTCCGAAGAGTCCAGACATAAATTTGCCTCTTTATCCAGTATGGCAGCTGCAATAGCTATGGCAATCGTCCTCCCTGACCCACTGAACCCCCCAGGAGCAATTACTTTCCAATACCGGGATTTTTCTTCAACAGCCCGGAACATCATCACATCATCACACTGCTCCACCCACTGCAACAACTGTCTGCTTCCTCCTCTTAGATAGTTTAGTGGTTTTTTAGCGCTGTTACCCAAAATCACCCCCAGAACCGTGTTTACCAGCTCTTCTGTCACCACAAAATGACCATCAGCATAGTTGCGCTCTGCGAAAACTCCTGGAAATAAAACTTCTCCCCTTCTCATTGCTGATCCCCTTGCCTTGATGATTCTATTGATTTTCCACACCGGGCCAAAATAGCAGCCAGCGGGTCCAACGACTTTTTATCTGGTTTTCCTTTTCTCTTCGGTTTCGGAGATTTTAGTGCCTTTGATGCCATAGCCTGAACTCTGGTTAGGATCTCCCGACGCTCTTCCATACCAGCATTCATATATCCCTTCTCCAGACTCCAGATTTCTTCTGGGCGGGCTTTACC
>Ga0163110_10000434_pt1 | contig 19607 bp, 9 predicted proteins | sample CRUFie1St17metaG_FD_108703 | JGI IMG/M metagenome (GOLD analysis project Ga0163110, IMG submission 108703) | Marine microbial communities from the Costa Rica Dome - CRUD Field 142mm St17 metaG | ecosystem: Environmental > Aquatic > Marine > Oceanic > Photic zone | place: Costa Rica: the Eastern...
CTTCACAACGGGCAGCCTGCGAGGCATGATTGCCCCCTGATGGGGAGGAAGATTAACCATTGCCTATGGTGTGTTTCGATGTGATCTTCTCAAATCGATGTTTTTTTTCATCTATCTCTCGATTGTTCAAATATGCCAGATATGTTTCCATCTACCCAATTCTGAACAGTGCATTAATCATGATGCCTGTAATATTAACACTCAATTCTCCGAATTTACAATGGCACCTTAGATCGATCTTGCTCAACTAAGGCTATGACGATTTTATAAATCATAAAACTGGGTCAGAAAACCATGGAAGAGGCTGTGATTGTCACAGGAGGGTCCCGCAGGATCGGTAAGAGAATATGTCAAACACTTGCATCAAATGGGTTTCCTGTCATCATCCATTACAATTCTTCGTCGAGTGAGGCTGATAGTTTGGCATCGACAATACGAGATCAAGGCGGAAAAGCCGAAACTGTAGACTGTGACCTTTCGAATCTCCAAGATGTTGAGGCGTTGATTCATAGAACTGAGACTCAGTTTAAACTCAAGGTTGCGGGATTGGTCAACAATGCATCCATGTATTCGTATGACGATGTCAACACCATTGAGGTTGAGAAATATTTTGGCCATATGGTCGTTAATGCATATTCTCCGTTGATTCTCTCGAGGGAACTGCACAAATCGGGAGGTGGTTGGGTGATTAACATACTTGACTTCAAGATCAAATCTCCCAACTCTGATTTCCTGTCATACACACTATCCAAGTTCTCACTTGCCTCGATAACCGACATACTTGCCAGGGAACTAGCACCTGGTTTGAGGGTGAACGCTGTGGCCCCTGGGCACACCTTAAGCAGCGATTACCTCGATGAGGACAAATTAGAATCCGTCAACTCTACTGCCCCATTGGGCTTTGGCCCCTCCCCAGAGGATGTGGCAGATGCCGTGTTGTACTTGGCCAAGGCAAAATCAGTCACGGGTCAGACGATTTACGTCGATGGTGGAGAAAGGTTTAGACAACAAATGAGGGATCCTGCGTTCAGTGGTGATCAGGGATGAAATCGAGCGCTGAAATGACGCATGCTGCCAGCATCCTTGGGCTCGAAGAGTGGGGGACCATCAGGATGGAGGACCTGACCAAGCACATCGACATAGGCGTGCACGACCATGAGAAGGGCGTTACGCAACCAGTACGATTCGATATCGAAGTTCTGGTGGCTCCCCATGGGGAGTTTGAAGATGACATACAAAGCGTGTTGGATTACGAATATCTTGAGGACTCAGTTCAGGCTGTTTTGTCCGAATCGAGGGCAGAATTACAAGAGACCATTGCGAAGAGGGTTCTTGATCGGGTATTAAAGCCAGAAGCGGCCCTTGCTGCGACGGTATCCCTGACGAAAATCGAGGTGATGGGATTCGAAAGCGACCTTGGGTGCACCATGGTGAGGATCAAACATAGCGGATAGCGGAATAGTTGGTGCAGGGGGTGGGATTTGAACCCACGAAGGCCTTGCCACCGGAGCTTAAGTCCGGCCCCTTTGACCGCTCGGGTACCCCTGCAGTTCCCCCGAGATCGCTCATAGACTTGAATCAACCCTAGGGGGTAGCCTAACCAGCATGGATATGGTCCGCGGTGTGAGAATACTTTAACATCAGACTTGACACCAATAGTCATGGCCAATGGGAATGGGGGACAAGGAGTCACTAAGGCCCAAGTCATTGCAATGGCGATGGTAATCTTGTTCCAAATAAGCATCGTACCAACCCCTTCAATGCTAGATGGGCCATCTGATAGAATGGAATCTAGTGTTTCCAACCAATTAGAGACCTATTCCCTGTATCTTACGACTGGGAACAATCTCTCCACAGTACTGCCATCTGAGGGAGGGCAACTCGAGGCCTCAGCACTAGACACCTCGCTTGAATTCACGACAAACGTATTGATGCAATCTCTCCAAGTTGTGGGGGACAAGAGACAAACCGGCGGAGGTAGCCAGTATTACATACCCCTGAATATATTCTTGAAGGCAGAAGGCCCTCAGAACTCTATCGTCACATGGACGTTCAGCCTGCAGGCAGGAGGCTCTACTGTGGCGACAGGTGAACTAGAGAACGAGGCTTGCTCAGGTTTCGGGGGCTGTGACTTTGAACACGAGGCAATCGACGTCGATCTCACAGGATCAGGTGGTTCGAGTTCATTCACGGTCTCCGAATCAGACGAGCTGGTCTTGGTAATCCGAGCCGAAATGACGGGATGTGGAGACGGCGGCTTCTTCAATGATTGCGATGCTAGGGTCGCTTTCAACCAAATCAGCGGTGATAGCCGTTACTCATTGATTGATATAAGCACAAATGCCGTTTCAGATACCGTTTTCTTCGTCCAGAGGCCTGGTGACGAGTTCATTGATGGTGCAGTCGTGGACTGGTATCCGAATGATGTCATCAGCGACAGGGAGATGCAATTTAGCTTCGATGTGAAAAGCGCCTTTGGCAGAAAGGATATCGAATCTGTCGAATTGAGGCTCAGGTATACAGAGACGAATCAATTGATGCTTGAGAAGGACCTTACCCCCGTGCCACAACAGATAGAATGGACCACTGAGGGCTTGTTTGGGCGATTCAAGTGGACCTATCAGAGTGGTTTGGAATCGGGTGATTATGAGGCTGAGTTGAGGGTCACTGATGTGCAATCGAACGTATTCACAATCTCCCATGATACTATCAAGATGAATGAGTTTGGAGTCTCGTTGAAACATTCCGATGACAGGGGGGTCGAGTACATCGCGCCCGGCGCGATCACGCCCGTGCCCCTGCAACTCATACATCGAGGGGATGCCACCCTATCGATGAACGTGGAACTGCAACTGCTAACCACACTAGGTTCGGACTGGCTTGTTGAATTTGACAGCCCGGGTGGCTACACAATGAACTCCGGGGGGACCATATTGAGCCCAATCATGACAATCACCGCTCCGCTTGACTTGAGTTTCGTACCCCCAAAGATCAGAATAAGGGCAATCGGTGACGCTGAGGTCGGGGGCTCTTTTGAAAGCGTCTCAGATACGCTGGAGCTGGAAATAGAGAAACTACAGGTCTATCAGCCCCCCCTAGTGTCTATTTGGGATGACGAAAAGGAGGATTTGATCGCAAACTCCTCCATTCCGCAAATAGATCCCAACGTGCCCAGGTACGTCGAAAACGGAGAGTTCAACCCGTTTTTGATGGAGGTTTTCAACTCGGGATTCACATCCGACTCCTTCAGGATTGACGTACTAGAGAGGTCTAAGGCGATCATTCAAGTCTATGATAATGATACCGGACAGAGAATACTCGAGGACGACGATGATGGAACATTCCACACGAATTCACTCGATCGGCACAATACCCAGACAATCAGACTGTCCATCAAGCCATCGGGGGACAGGGCGGACCCGGATATGGGAATGATCAGGCTCGAGGTGGCCAGCATGAACAACAGCTCTTTGAAGACGATAGTCGAGTTCACTATCCAAAGGACATTCGGAATTCGGGCAGAAGTCTCGCAGGACTGCGATGGCGTCCCACTTGGGTTCATTGAAACGGATGACTGTTCGTCGACATCCATGAGGATAAGGGTCACAAACAGCCTCTCTGGAGATTCCTCGGAGGCAACCTCATGGCTGATTATTAACCCCGCGTCCCTGTCTGAAAATACCGATAGGAACCAAGCCTACGGTATCTGGACCTACAATATCATCGATAGCGCAGGATCCAACGCACCCAAAGTTACGCTAGGCCCTGATGATTTCATTGAATTGCACATGACAATCGAAATGACTTCTCAGGTAGTCGAAGGGAATCACACTATTTTCCTTCGCGTCAAGGAGGACATTTCATCCAATGACGATGACGCACGATATTTCGACTTGGCCGTGACTCTCAACGTCAAGGCGGATGATCCTGCGTTAGAATTGGTGCAGGTCACATCAAACCGAGGTATAGGGCCCGGCGACGAATATGCATACCAGATTAAAGTGAAGAATAAGGGAAATAGCCCCCAAACTGTCCTACTGAGCGCTAGCGTCGACCAACAGGGTTGGAGTGTCGACGTAGAGGGCCCTTCTGGCTCACCTCTTGTGGAGATCGGCCCCTTCCAAGAGATAACCTTCAGGATAAGGGTGACTGCCCCGACCAATGCGAACAACGGGGATAGAGTACCCGTCAGTGTAGAGGCAAGCCCCTTCGCGACTGACCAGGCATGGCCGGACTCCTACACCGCAGAGCTTACCCTGACCATGGTGGTCAGCATTGCATCAGTGTTCGATCTGCTGGTTAACGAGGTCACCCACCCAAGAACATCGACAATCATCGTAGCAGGTTTGGCGATACTCCTGTTATTCGCTGGTTTCCAGTCTCGTATGAGCCGACGCCGAGTGGCAGCTCAAATGGCACTGCTCGATGCCTTGTCCAACGAGATGAATGCGCAACCTAGCATAGAGGTTGAGGCCCCCATCATAACTGAGCCGCAATATGAGGATTCAATGGATGACGACATCGAGTTAGTCTAAACGAAGTCCGAACAATGCTCCATTCTTCTTAAGTGCCTAACTGGATGGGATTCGATTTATGCATCAGGCACAGGGGCTCCGCCAGAGGAGATCTGCTGTCATTTTGGTTTGTCTGATGATGTTCTCAACCATCTCCATCCTCCACATAGGGTCCATGCGTGCAGCAGCATCATTGGATGCGGATGGGGATGGATTGGCGTACGGCCTGGAGTTTTACATTAACACTCAGCCTCAGGACTGGGACAGCGACGATGATGGCTTGCCGGACGGATGGGAATGGAAGTACGGCCTAGATCCACTGTCACCGAATGACCTGAATGGTTCGACGGGGGATCCAGATGGGGACCTCCTGACGAATCTGAATGAGTACCTGTGGGGGATACCAGCAGGCTGGGACGACGTTTCAACGCCAACTGTCCTAGATAATGGAGTTTGGTGGAATGGAACGGTACCCGTCAGCAATTGGGATGAGGAGTCCGCCATGCAGATTATTCAAGGCAATGGTTCGGATGGCGCTGACGAAGACCCAGCAGGAAACATATGCACGAATGGTTTCGATGACGATTACGACGGACTGGTCGATTCAGCAGACTCTGATTTTGATGGGGACGCAGATTGCGCCTCAAACGATGACGATGGAGACGGCTTGATCGATGAGGATGTGGACGGTTGGGACACTGACGGAGATGGGATGGACGATGGCTGGGAAATCGCATTTGGACTAGACCCAACAGATGGAACGGGTGATGATGGCGCTTACGGCGACCCAGATGACGATGGGTTGCTCAATCTCTGGGAATACATTAACCCCGCATGGTCCACGAGGGACGGATCCACCTTCCCACCGACCCAATACTTCCAACCGGGCCCGGAAAACGGAACGCAGACTGAAACCCCATGCAACCCAGTGCTATCGCTCGGCCCCGGCGGTTGCGCCTTCCTGACTGCTGAGGTAGATGGGATAACTTTCACAGACCCATTTTCGAATGATACCGATGGAGATGGCTTGAATGACTCAAGAGAGGCCTTGATCCTCCTCACCGATCCAACTGCATTGGATACGGACAATGATGGCATCGCCGATGGCATTGAGGTCAACGGCAGCTATGGCAGCCCCCCTCTTGCCTCCGATCCCAGAAATAACAACACGGATGGGGACCCATTTGACGACGGAGTGGAGGATTCCAACTTCAATGGGAATGTTGACCCAGGTGAAACGGATCCGACTAGGATCGAGGATGATGGGGATGCTGATGAGGATGGCATACCGAATTACATAGAGAACATCACTTGCACGAAATGGGACGTTCCAGACACGGACTTTGGAGGAGTTAACGATGGAACTGAGGCTGATGCCCACGGCTCCGACCCTTGCGTGAGCACCTCGATCGCGAATCTGACGGTCTTAGATTGGGACCCTAGTGCCCAACAAGTCACCCTGAACTCCAGTGAGGGAGTCCCTCCGGGTCCAAACTGGCGGACCCCAGACATGATGTTAGGCATGTACATCTCCCAAGATGGAGCTAGGACCCCCTTCAAATGGGGGAGGGTTGACGGTAACCTCACTCTGGACCTAGTACAACCCGCCCCGCCCGACAATACCGTATGGATTAACATACTGAACGGCTCATGGTGCTGGAACAACACTGTCGGCGCAGTAAATGACCCATGGTGCGACGATGATTATGCCGACACAGATGGGGATGGGCTTGCGGATTGGGAAGAATCCCTGTCTGTGTATGGATATTTTTCGAATTCCAACCTTGAAGATACTGACTTTGATGGGGTAGATGACTGGACGGAGGTTTGGCTCGATGGAACTGACCCGGGCGAACCATGCTCAAATAGATTAGACACCGATTCTGATGGCCTAAACGACTACTTCGAGAATAGCACCGGATGCGATCTGACATTTGGCAGTGCGAGCCTGACAAACGGGTCATTCGACGGATGGGTCACCTTGTGGAACGTTTCGGACTCCGATTTGGGGGGAGTGGGGGACCTGCAGGAGTATCTGGATGGCACAAATCCCCAGAACAACCCATCAGATGACCAGAATCCTCTGGACACTGATGGCGATGGTGTGCCGGACCTGAATGAGGAACAAGACGGGACAGACCCGGAAAATCCCGATACGGACGGTGACGGCATACCGGACGGCGAGGAGGCCAACCTCGGGCTCGATCCTTTGAATTCCTCCTCCGCGTTCGGACCCAACGATGTAATTGTCGTGGGATTCAACGAAGCAGACTCAGCGAACGCATCGATCACCCCATACTACCGTTGGTACACCTTCGATCAGTACCTAAACGGCTCGTGGGGGTTGAACCAGTCCGCATACGGACTCACCCTTTTACCGCTCTCCGAGGAGATACAAGGCGGGATCGCCGACCAATCTGTATGGGGCGGATCATCCCATGTTTGGGATGTTTCGTACGTGTATCCAGGACTGGGCCAACCTGGAAGTCAGGCAATCCTACCTTACAACATACTCAGCATAACCAGTATGGTCGAGCCAGGGGTAACGCTCAATGTGACAAACTCCACCCGAGATCTGATCATCGACAACTCATTCTTGGATTCCTTGAAGGTCAATGCTCCTGACTACAACCTGTCCGCAATCCAAAAACAGGAGTCGATCGCGTATGCTGGGAGCTCCTACGCCCTGGACTTCCCCACAAACGAGGATACGAACCGCACCATGGCGATAACCAACCAAGTGGTATCATCATCAGGTGCTTTCTCGGCATGGGACAAGGTCGAGGCGGTATCGGACTTCCTGACCAACGGGAACTCCACGGTGCAATTTCGCTGGTCGTCCACGGGATCTGGATTCAGCCTGGCCTCACAAGCGACCGATGGCCCCAAGGACATCTCAAGATGGTTGCTTGACGATGCAAGAATAGGATCTTGTGACGAGTACTCCAGCACCTTCGCATTAATGCTCCGTACTCTGGGCATTCCCGCGAGGAAAGTCACGGGGTTCTCTGGTGGGATTCAAGACCCTGACAGCACCATCCACACCTTCTATGGTCGGCACCTTACCTCCTGGGTCGAGGCCCACCTTCAGACGAACGAGAATCTAGGCGGTGTGGACTTGGGGTGGCAGCCGTTCCAAGCCTGCCCACCTCCGCCCCCCATCTCTGTCCTGGACGTCAACAGAAGCACCGGGGTCCATGATAGGAGCGGATCAGAGGCACTACTGTTTCAGGGTAGACTCGTCTTCACCGAGAACGGGACTCCAATTCAGAACAGCCAGGTAAGGGGCCACATAATCCCTGAAACCGCGGCTTTGGAGCCCCCCTTCTTCAATTCCCTTTCGGCTTTCGGGTCATCTACAACCAACGAGACTGGTTGGTTCACGATGACATCTAACTCCTCATCCATGGCATACCCCCGACCTGGACTGGCTGCTTTCGTAGTAGAGGTGATGGGCTCAGGATCGGCTCCATACTCTGTGATGACCAGCGAGACAGGCCTAGCACAGTCCCAGAACGAATTATGGGGGCTGAATCTAACCGACGATCCATCCATCACGCTCTACGACCCCCAACCAGTGTCACTCCCTCCAGTTGGAGCGGGGGTCACAACAGATCTGGAGGGTCGCTTCATGTGGGAGAACCTCGACCTCTCAGACCCCAGTGATCTAGACGATGAGAATAGCGGCTCCTCTGCCTTTACGCTGTCATTGGAGTATACCACTGTCAATCTTGGCACAGTCAACATAACCACGAACGTCACGGACCTAGGATTCTTCCAGTTCCCCGTGGCGATTGATGAGAATGAGCCACTGGGACCAATTGATGCAAGGATTTGGTTCTCTGGCTGGCGAGAGGATGGCCTACAACCATCCTCAGCCCCTCCTCACGTCAGGCCAAATGGCATCGACTTCCAAATGAACGTCACACTGGCGCCGGACCTCGTCTTGTCGCTTGAGGGCGGCTATGTGAACTCCAGCCTGCTTGGTATAAACGAGGATGTCAACATAAACGGCTCTGCGATGAGCAGGGGCGACACCCCAGAACCGATGAATGGCACACTCTTTTTGGACATAAGATCGGCTGGCTCCACCGGAGACTTCACCCCAATAACATCATGGTACCTCAACGACTCCGGCTGGTCTGCACAACCAGGAGAGTTCCGAATCACCTGGAACTTCTCGGAAAACGACGTCCCAATACCCTCTGGGCTGATTGACGTCAGATTCAGATATCAGGCTGATGGCCTAACAGCATCAGATTTTGAGTTGTTAGAGGACACATTCGGCATCGTAGGATACCTCAAACTGGACTATTCACTGTCACCATCGCTGAGGGCTAATGAGGCATCGGTGGAGGTGTCCATCACGGATCACACGGACACCCCACTTCAGATCTACCCGGGAATCTTTACATTGGATTACAATGGGACCAATGTCTGGACGCAGAACACCTCTTCCTCCACCCTGGAAGTTGTCTGGACACCAGGTGATGGGGAAATCGTGCCTGCTGGAGACTATTCATGGGTTTTCAACTACACTGGATCCCAATACATCAAACCGCTGATCAACACCGACACACACAGGCTACAAGCAGAGGCCCAAGTTACGTGGTCATTGGATCGCGATTGGTTTCACAGGAACACCACAGGATTTGCTAACGGGACCCTCGTCGACGCTGGGCTGGCCACCCCCATAATCGGAAACAACACGACAATTGTAGTCGATATCTCAGTCCCAGATGCCGAAGGCCAGGGCACCACGCAGATCCCAATTGGACAAGGGGCCGTAAATACCTCAACGGGGGCCTTTTCGGTTCAGTTCACGGCTCCAGAGGATCTCGGCTCCTCGGTTTACGAGATGCAAATCAGTTTCGAGTTCTATCGGGGATCCGATGAGTCAGGCCCCTACTATGTCATGCCGTTTTCTGGGGATTTATTCAGACAGATGGGCCTCGAAAGTGAATTTACCATCACACCATCCCCCTCACAGGTTGAGGTCGTCGCAGGAACCGATTTCCAAGTGTCCGGAAAAGTCACTGATGTCGCCGACAGCAGCCCCCTTGATGGAATAGAAGTCACTCTGTGGCTCGATCTGGGCGGGTTGAACGAGACCCTCCTGATATCCAACATCACAGACTCGAGTGGCAATGCCACCCTCGATGCCACGATGCCCCCGGAAATAGCCCCCGGAACTGTGAACCTAACGCTAATCGTCGCTGATGACCTAGTTGACTCAATTCAGCTAGAGGGAGCAACAAGGAGGACCGGGAACCAATCGAACTTGCAGGCCGTGGTCATCGTTCCCAGCGGAGTATCGATAGATTCGGCACCTACCAGCGTCATCGCTGGCCAAAGCTTCTCCATCTCTGGAAGAGTTTTGGATGGAGTAGACTCAAACCGAACTGTGACTGGGCCAATGGCCCTGCAAGTCAGGTTCCTGAACGATGACAGCGAGACGCTCGTACAAAGCGTCCTGACCTCGGTGAACGGCTCGTTCTCGCTGATGGTGCCCACTGACCCCCAATCAGATGGCGTCACAAGCGGGAACAAGACCCTGATTGTATCCATCATAAATGGCTCTTCGCCATTCTACCTGACCTCCTCCGGGATTTCCGAAATCCTTGTCATCGGAGTCACCGAGTTAATCCAATTGCGCCCCAACACACCAACCGTCGCCGACAGGGGTGGAACAGTCGAGTTCTCCGCGATTCTCGTGGAATCTAGCGACAACGATCTGCCGATCGGTGGCGTGACAACCGCAGCCCGCTTCCACCACACATGGGTCACGCCACAAGTGACGCTATCAAACGGATCTGCGATTTTCCAGTTCCAAATCCCGCAAGATCACCCCCTTGGAATCGTCCAGATACAGTTCTTCTTCAACGGGTCATCGAGTTTGCTGCCCACCAACTCGTCTGTGTTCAAACTCACCGTTCGGTCTGACACGCAGTTGCTGATAGACCCCATCTCTGGCAATCCAGTGGCGGGCGGCTCGGTCGACATCACCGGTACGCTGATCAGCGACAATGGAAGTGCACTGGTGAACAGGGTGGGCACACCCCTCTCAATCGGACTAAACTTCAACCTCGATGGCTCGGACGATGGATTCTCCCTCAACTCATTCTCAATCTCTCCAAATGGCTCATGGTCAGTAAAGATGGTCCTGGATGCCGACACCCCAAGGGGCAATCATCTCGTCGAGGCGACATATCTCCCAGCAGTGCCATACTTCCAGCAGAGTGAGGCGTCGGCAACGTTTGATAGTCGAGGATTCACTCTAACGACGATCCTATCTCCCCTCGACTTGGATCCAGGTGGCAGGACTGTGAGGGGGGACGACCTCACGGTAAACGTCTCACTGGTCGACAACACTGGCTCCCCTGTTCCAGCCTCGACAATTTCATTTTCGATAAACGGTCAATTGAACGGCACAGCAACAACTGACCAGGAAGGCATCGCAAGCTACACACTCACGGTGGATGACAGGGAGAGAATCGGATTCATGGATCTCTCTGCAACGTTCTCTGGCCTCGTTGGTACAACCGGCCTGTCCAGCAGCACGGACTCAGTACGGGTGGTGATATTGGCCCCAACCGTGATTGATATAAGCGCAGTCACTGGAACCGGAATAGCCGGCGAGACAATTACCATTGCTGGGACATTGTTGGACGAGCACGGTCAATTGCTTGTTGAGTCAGACGCACCAACCCCTGGGGTGGTCAGACTTTCCATTGACGGCGTTTCAATGGGCCCAGAGTACACTGTCCTCACGAATCAAACTAGCGGGGAGTGGTCCATCACAATACCAATCCCGATAGACGTCGAATTCGGCTCCCACAATGCCACAGTGGACTTCTTGGGAGGATTCACCTGGGTCGACCCGATGGGCCAGGGGGACTCCCTCAACCCCGAGTTCTACCTCCCTTCGACGTCAACCGTCGAGTACAACGCAACTCAGACCTCACAGGTGATTATCGTCACACCCCCGACCACGGTGGACAGGAACGACCTACTCCTCATCGAGGGAAGGATAACTGATGGTATCGGACGGGTCCTCCCCGGCAGGGCTGTCTCCATCTCAATAGAGGGAACATTCGTGACTGACTCCGTGGCTGACTCAGAAGGGAATTTCTCGGTATACCTCCCAATCCCCCCCGACATGGAGCTGGGGCCGAGGGTTGTACGTGCCGCCTTCCTAGGCGAGGTCTTCGTCCTGCCATCGAACGGAAGCACGGTATTCACGGTCTACGCGCCAACCATAATCACACTGAATCCCCTTGCACCGGCTGCGGTCGGTGACCTAATCACGATCAGGGGCAAGGTGACTGACAACCTCCCAGGAGGGGATCTCGAAAACCACACTGTCGAGGTAGCAGTCGATGGGGCATTCATTGGTGCGACACTGACCGGCCAAAATGGAACTTGGTTACTCACTTGGACCATTCCTGAAACCCTTTCGGTCGGGAACCATTCGGTCGAGGCTATCGCCCCCCAGCAGGGTTTCTACCGACAAAGCTCGGTAGGGGGAACGCTTTCCATTGCGTACCACACAGAGATTTCCCTTGAGATTTCCCAGCCCTCTGTCACTCGAGGAGAGGCATGGACGGTGACTGGGAGGTTGTATGACGCTGATACAGTCGGTTCACCCGGGCTCGTGGGCAGGAGCATCAACGTCGATCTAGACGGAGCGGTCGCTATGACTGTCATAACCGGGACTAGCGGACTATTTTCATTCAAGTTGCCAGCCGACTCCTCTATTTCAAGAGGCGAACACCAGATCGCGGTAAAATTCCAAGGCGAGGAACTCTATCTACCTACGATAGCCAACTCCTCGGTATTGGTGAGGGCAAATATCGACGTCCAAGTGATATGGTCAGACGCTAGCGTAATCAGAAGCGATCAGAACAATCCAATAAGGATCGAGGGCAGGATCGTGGAGGTCGGAGGGGATTCCGAGATCGTGTCCGACATCGAGGTCACGCTGAGTTGGAACGACCAGTCAAGACCTGCGTCCGTGACTTGGGACGAAGTCACTGGTCACTTCGAAATCGAAGCCCCATCATTAGAGTTCTATCCTCCGGGTTATCTTGAGATGACCATCACTGCAACACCACCAACCCCTTCCTATCTCAACGAGGGAAGCACCAACCATACCATCTTGATGAAGGTGCCCGTGTTTTTCTCATTCGATCCACCTTCTTTCGTCATATACGAGGGCGATCGGATGATGCAAGGCTGGACTACCGTCATCGCCCAAGACACGAATGCACCGGTGGAGGGGGTCGCCATTACTGCGATGCTCGTGAACGATACCGGGGTGATATTCGCGATGACGAAGACAACTGACGGAGATGGTGTGGCGGACTACACTTTCCTAACGGAATCTCCAGTTCCAGCATTCTCCGATAGCAGGCACTGGGGCGACTTGACGATCGAGTTTAGCACCGACTCGGAGATCATAGATCCTCAGGACAGGATATGGCTTACAGTTGCTCACGGGGGCCTTAATGTGACTTACTTCGTGGAAGAGGACCCAATCTTGACCCAACAAACCATTGCGATTTCCGGACTGGTTGTGATCGTTGCGATCGCCGCCACCGTCCTTCTCAGACGTAGAAGGTCCAAGAGGCTCCGAGAGTTCTCCAATATATTCGGCTATGCCGCTGAGCTACTTGCTGCAGGCGACGAAATAAGGCAGGCAATTTTCACATGCTACGAGGGCCTTGTGACGGTCCTCCAGAGGAGGGGCTTCTTGCGGAGGGACTTTGAGACTGTAAGGGAGTTCGAGGTCGCTATCAGGCAAGCACTCCCCATTAGGGAGGAAGCGCTAGTATCTCTGGATAGGGTCTTCGAGGAGGCAAGATACTCTTCTCACGAGCTTGGGGAGTCGGAAAGAGAGCGTGCCAAGGCCGCGCTAGCAGATGTGTTGAGGGCTATCGATGAATTGAGGGAGATCCCGGATAGGATCATCGACGTCCAAGTGGATGAGGACTAGCCTCACTCGAAATGTAAACTAAGAGTTCCTTCTGATAGGATCGCCCCCATGAGGCTGGCGGTTTCAGGGTGATTGAAAAGTTCCATCTCGTCGCTTGCCCCACCTCGTATCAGAACATCTATGCCAGTGTCCACCCGCCTCTCAAAGACACTGATGTCGCCTCTCAAACTAGTCTCCAAGCGAACAACTTTCCCCTTGATCTGTCTGGCTAGATTTCTGGCCCCTTCTTGGTAGAGGGTCTTGGGAATCGGAACCGATTTGTCATGATACCACTGTGCCTCTCGGAGTTCCTGGACCTTAAGGAATTCAATATGATTTTTCTCAGCGTCGGAATCAAGACCCAGGGAGCTGAGTGGCCTGTCTATGTCCTCTGTCGGCATGTATTGAACCTCAACGGGTCTCCAGTCCATAACAAAGGCCAGTGGGGGGCCGACATTAACCTATGTCAGGGATATCTCGCAAAGAACCTGCGAGTCAAGCGGCCAGTCATGTCAGGGTCAGCAGATGGTATAGTCGTCAATCCATCGGGCAACAGTCTGGAGTACGACCTGTTGAAGAACCGATTTTCTAGAACCACGAGAATAGCCCTATCCTCTTTCTTTCTAATCGGCCTACCAATTGCTTGTAGTACACTATTTACTGCAGGCTGAGCAGAGGAATAACGCCACCCCTTCTCCCTCCCGAATCGTTTCGAGAAGTACTCGACTGTCGCAGTGTGCCTCGAAGATGGAGGCGCTAAAGGTAATCCAACCGTAATTGCCGAGGATAGCACCCCCCCTGAGTAGTCAACTCCCTCCGAAAACCTTCCACCCATCACAGCCACCAATGCGGTGTTGATTTGTTCATTATTGAGATCCCTCAATATCTTAGAAACATCCTGTTTGCTCATTTCATTTGTCTCCACTTTAATCCGAAAGGAGGCGGGCACCCATGTCACTTGATCTACGAGTTCGTTCAACATGTTGTAGCTCGGCAAGAAAATCGCAACGTTCCCGGGGGATTCATCCAGAACCCCTGCTATGTGGCCCCTGATTCGGTTGAGATTACCCTCACTTCTCGAAGTGAATTTTGTCGTCACATCGGAGGAGATCAAGATGGGCCTCTGGTCAGCAGGAAAAGGAGATGTGTAACTCTTTTGGATACTTGAATCAGGTAGCACCCCGAACAGGTCAGCATACATGGATGTGGGATGAAGGGTTCCTGACATGAAAATAGAACCAAGCGAGTTTGATATTATTCCAGACGATACAACAGATGGGTCCAACAAGCAACTCGTTACCCTGCCCTCACCACCGAGAATATCGAACACTATAGCCATTGCTTCGGATTTTTCAAAACGAACCAGTGTATCCATGAAAGATAGGAATCGCGAACAGAACGTCTCACCCTCCTCTTCCTCATCTTCGCCCTCTACCTTTACTCGCTCCAATGTTCTCAACATCATTCTGTAGCCCGCATTCCACTTGCCCTTTGATAAGGAGGATTCCCAAGCTGTTGTGAACACCTTCAACAGTTCGCCATTCTCGACCAATGCGTCACTATCGTCGTCGCCCTCCAAACCTTTCTTCTTCTTGTCCATCCAATCGACGATTCCGTTTTCTACCCTCCTCAGCCAACCTAAAACGCTAGAGGTTTCTTCCAACGCCTCTGGAGAGGCACCGTGGTGGGCCAAGGTTTCCTGATGTTCTTCAAGCTCAAATCTCGCTTTCTTCACAATTTTTGATGTGAGATTCATTTCTAGACCCATCTTTATCCTGTCAGGTAAGTTGTGTGCCTCATCCACTATGACGATGCTAGATCCTACGTCAATTGACATTGACGAGAGTGACGAATCGCTCACAGACTCGACGAAAACATGATTGTAATCCATCACTATGATTTCGGCCTCTCTTGCCGCTTCTATGCAACACATGTACCCACACGTACCCTCTATTCTGGCTTTTTTCACCGTCTCTTCCACATGGCGAGGCCACTCTAGGATCCAACGTTTCAGTTGGGATCTCCTACCTCCTCTTGCCTTTTCAGAAACGCCCTCCTCGCAGAAACACTGCCTATCGATTGTTAGCTTCCCACACATTGATTCTCTGCCGATTAAGTCAACAATCGCCACATTTTGATGGTCTTTTCGTTTGTCATTCAAATCGCGTATCGTATCGATGACAATCTTGTGTTGGCTTTGCCTTCCTGTCAGGAATAGAATTTTTTTTACGGACTCTGATTGTTTCATAGCAGCCAAGGCAGAGGCCAGCGATGCTGCAGTCTTGCCAAGCCCAGTCGGGGCCTCTGCAATTATCGTACGGCCTTTGACGAGGGATACGTACGCGTCTGCCATGAATTGGCCTTGTTGATCACGAGCCTCCTCGTGAGCAAAGTGCTCCATCCAAGGACCAGAGGCATCCCCCATCAGCGAACCACCATATTCGGCCGACCAATAATTTTGGGATTGCGCAAACCCAAGTTCAACAGTGCTTTGACATGTCCACACGTCGCCATGGGTCGCAGTTTGATTTCGGCTCTACCGGTCTTCCTGTCGATCTCGCTATAATTCCAATCAAGGTCGTAGAGGGTGTGGAGGGGCGGCAATTCCGCCCCTCCACGACATCCGAGTGCATCCCATCCCCACTCATTGTCTCTACCTCATGGTCTTAGTGAATCATCATCATTGTCGGAGAGGTTCCTTATTCTGTCCTCTATGGCCCGATCAAGGTCCTTTGCGATCTCCATCTCTCTCTGCATGTAGAGTCGTGCCCCCGCTTGGAACACGGCTTCGACATCCTCGCCCCTTAGCGCGCAGAATCGTTCTAGCGTCTTGGATAAGTCAAGTCCAACTTGTATCTCCATGCTCGTCGAGGAAAAATCGACCTCCGAGAGGAATCTCCTGACTGACTCTCTAACGACGTCAGATCGATTTCTGAATCCATCCGTGCCAACTCTTTGATCCAGCCCCAATATCTGCTCCTCTGTAAGGCGAAGCGAGATCAGAGCAGTTGGTGATGACATCGTATCGTAGCTGTTGAGTTGTGAGGGAGGTATATCAATGTATCACAATTGTAAGACATTTGTAATACAAATAAGAGGTTTAGAACGCACCATAGAAATGTGGTGCATTGAAGTATGGACCAGCACACGGACGACATGTGAAGGTAATCAACGATGCAATACACGGGGACTTCTCAATAGACGGCGTTAGAGAGGAGTTACTCGCGACCCCTGAGATGAATAAGCTGAGCCACATAAAGCAACTTGGCCTGGCACACCTGGTCTTCCCAGGGGCGCATCACACCAGATTTGAACACTCTCTAGGAGTTTCCCATGTTGGTGGTTTGATGTCTGAATCAATGGGTTTGAGCGACTCGGACAAGGAGGTCGTTCAAGTAGCTGGCATGCTACACGATGTCGGACATGGCCCCTATTCTCATACTCTGGAGCACATACTGCACAGCCGCGGCGGCAAAGACCACATGACGATAACAGAGGGCATAATTACGGGTTCATATGATGTGGTGGATGAGTCTGAATACTCATCATTCAAGACCCGTCAAACGATACCCGAGACATTGGAGAAGCACGGCATCGACCCAAAAGAAATATCCAAGTTAATCAGAGGGCCTGATGCTTCGGGTAGCGAGAGGAGCCTGTTTGATTGGAAGGATGGCTCTGATCACTTTCAGGCAGAGGATGTGACTTTGGCCAACATGGTACATGGCCCAGTAGACTGTGACCAGATTGATTACTTGATGAGAGACGCCCACTTTACGGGGGTTAGACACGGGGCAATAGACCACATGCGGCTAATAAGATCACTAAGGCGGCGCGGCGGTAATATCGCGGTTGACGAAGGAGGACTTGCAGCACTAGAGGGCATGTTGATGGCCCGTGGTCTGATGTACAGTGCAGTGTATTTTCACAGGGTGACTAGGGTCACAGAGGTGATGTTGTCGAGAGCAGTCGAGAGGAGCGAGGATAAGCTACCTGGGGCCGAACAGATGCAAAGGAAGGTTGATTCCGAGATCTGGTCGGACCTCAACTCTGCAGGAGATTACGCTAAGGACATCCTAACCCGTCTAAAATACAGGAGGCTCTTCAAAGTCGCAAAGACCTTCAGAAAGGGCGAACTTTCCGCAGATCAGGTGGCGAGCCTCGTGGAGATTGCTACAAATCCAGACCACAGGAGGTCTGTGGAGGACGACATTGCATACAGAGCCGGGCTGGAACCTGGGTACGTCGCTATAGACGTGCCAAGTGTCAAACTCCTTCTTTCCGAACCTAGGATGAGCCAAGTTGATATCAGAATACTCGGAGACGATGGAAAGACTAGGTGGCTGAAAGATCACACTCCCATCGCTGAGGCACTCAAGCGAAGACAGGTGAGTCAGGCAGTGGCATATGTGATGACCCTCCCGGGAAGTCAGGACAGGGTCTCAGACCTCATTGATACCCATCTAATGCAGTGATTATTGTTGATCTCAATGAGTACTATTCAAAAGGGGAGTATCAGTCCGCGCTAGCGGAAGTACCGGAATCAGGAACCTCCAAATCAGATGTGAGTTGAAATGAACGAAGCCATGAAAGAAGTCTACGACAGTGTTCAGACCCGTGATCCAGATCAACCTGAGTTCCACCAAGCAGTGGAAGAAGTTCTCGAGAGCCTGGGTCCCGTGATCGAAAAACAACCAGAATACATTCCAGTGGTCAAGGCTATAGTAGAGCCCGAGAGGATTATTCAGTTCAGGGTCCCATGGTATGACGACAGCGGAGATCTCCACGTCAACAGGGGATTCAGGATACAGATGAACGGTGCAATTGGACCCTATAAGGGCGGATTGAGATTTCACCCAAGCGTGAACCAGTCGATATTGAAGTTCCTAGCCTTCGAGCAGGTTTTCAAGAATAGCTTGACGGGCCTCCCAATGGGTGGAGGAAAGGGCGGCTCTGACTTCGATCCCAAGGGGAAATCCGAGGCTGAAGTTAGAAGATTTTGTCAGTCTTTCATGATGGAACTTTGGAGGCACATCGGTGCTGACTTGGATGTTCCAGCGGGAGACATAGGAGTTGGAGGCAGGGAGATAGGGTACATGTTCGGGATGTACCGAAAACTCGCAAATGAATTCACTGGTGTCCTAACAGGTAAAGGAATGTCGTACGGGGGATCCTTGATCCGACCAGAGGCAACGGGTTATGGTACCGTTTACTTCGCTAGGGAAATGCTCTCAACCAAAGATAAATCGTTCCAAGGGGCCAGAGTGGCGATCTCCGGCTCGGGGAACGTAGCCCAATTTGCCGCAGAGAAAGTCTTGGATCTCGGGGGCAAGCCTGTGACATTGTCCGATAGCTCAGGGTTCATTTACGATTCAGAAGGCATCGACAGGCAAAAGTTAGCCTATGTTATGGATCTAAAGAACAACAGGCGAGGAAGGATCAAGGAATATGCCAAAGAGTACGGTTGCGAATACACGGAAACTGAACCAGAGCCGAATTTGAATGGCCTTTGGGGCGTGGAGGTCGACATAGCACTCCCATGTGCAACCCAGAATGAAATGAATGGGGAAGAGGCGAAGATGCTCGTGGACAACGGCTGCGTCGCCGTAGCAGAGGGAGCGAACATGCCATGTACGCCGGAGGCGATTGAGTGCTTCCACCAACATGGTTTGCTATTCGCACCAGGAAAGGCCTCCAACGCAGGGGGAGTAGCCACCTCGGGCCTAGAAATGAGTCAAAACAGCCTGAGACTCAACTGGTCCAGAGAGGAAGTGGACAGAAGATTGGAAGAAATAATGGTGAACATCCACAGAAACTCCTCAGAAACTGCGAAGAATTATGGTATGGAAGGAAACTATGTTGCAGGAGCCAACATTGCGGGTTTCCTCAAGGTCGCTGAGTCTATGGAAGCTCAAGGTCTTCTCTAGATTGATATTAATGACAATCATCTCCGCGTCGTATATTCAAGCAACATTCATTCGCCTCCGACAACCGGAGACGCAACATGTCCGAGATGATATACCATGGAACGGTTAAGCAATTATGGTCCACAGATGATCCAGATGTGATTGAATTTAGATATACAGACCAGATTTCTGTCTTCGACCAAATCATACCTA
>Ga0163110_10000435_pt1 | contig 19607 bp, 15 predicted proteins | sample CRUFie1St17metaG_FD_108703 | JGI IMG/M metagenome (GOLD analysis project Ga0163110, IMG submission 108703) | Marine microbial communities from the Costa Rica Dome - CRUD Field 142mm St17 metaG | ecosystem: Environmental > Aquatic > Marine > Oceanic > Photic zone | place: Costa Rica: the Eastern...
AGGTGATGTAGTCATTGGTATTGAAAGTAGTGGACTTCATAGTAATGGATACACTCTTATCAATGATATGTTGTGGAGGAATTATATTAAGTATAAAGAGATGCCAGAGTTGTTAACACCAACCACCATCTATGCTCCGTTAATCCAGCACCTATTAGATGAAGTTCCTATCTTAGGTATGGCACATATCACTGGTGGTGGTATTCCTGAGAACCTTCCACGTTGTCTTCCAAAAGGTCTTACGGTTGATGTTGATTACTCTGCTTGGGAACGACCAGAACTATTCAATAAAATTCAACAGGCAGGAGATATTACTGAAGAAGAGATGCGTAATGTTTTTAATTTAGGTATTGGATTCTGTATAGTTGTACCTCCTAGTGTTGTGGAAGACACTCAACATCTAATCAATATGAAGTCTTGGGTTATTGGAGAAGTAAAATGAGTAAGATTGATACACAAGGAATGAGCCTTCCTGGTAAATCGAAAAAACCAAGTTCAACTAACCCTATGGTTGTAACACCTAAGAGGTTATTATCCTCAGAGTATGTAAATGAAATGAGGATTCTAATCAATGAAATTTTAGATGAACGTGAAGGTAAGATGAACTATACATCTTACTTTGATACTAAAGAGTTTAAATATAATGTGGGTGAGGATGAACCAAAGTATAACGGAACCAATTATTAAAGGTAAAGACAAATGAGAATTGGTATTATGTGTTCTGGCAATGGAACAAATTTTGAGAACATTGTAACCAAATGCCATAAACATGAAGTTGTCGTTATGATTCACAATACAAAAGATTGTGGAGCAGTAGAACGAGCACGAAGATTAGATATTCCATATTCTCATTGTAAGTCAAAGGATGATGATAAATTAATCTCTACACTCAAATCACATAAAGTTGATTTAGTTGTCCTTGCAGGTTGGATGCGGATAGTATCTCCAAAATTCATATCTGCTTTTGATAAAATTATCAATGTTCACCCTTCACTTCTACCCAAATATAAAGGATTGAATGCCGTTGAACAGGCATTTGAAAGTGGAGATAAAATTACAGGATGTACAGTTCATTATGTCACAGAAGAATTAGATTCTGGAGAAATAATAGAACAATCTGTTGTGAATATCTGTCCAGGTGACACGATAGATACACTTACTGAAAGAGTTCAAAAAGCAGAATATCGATTACTGCCAATGGTTATCAACAATATGATTTAATGACAATGAAACCAATTATTGATGGAAAAGTAAAGAGTGTTTATCAGGGTGTTGATCCAGAACAAGTCCTGATTCACTATCATGATAAAGTTACCGCAGGTAATGGTGAGAAGGAAGACTATCCAGAAGGTAAGGGGAAGATCAATAATGAGATTTCTTGTATTATCTTCAAAGAACTAGAGAAGGCAGGCATCAATACACACTTCATTCAATATGCTGGTCCAGCACTGATGAGATGTAAGAAGGTTGATATCATTCCTATTGAAGTCGTAGTACGAAATATTGCTGATGGTTCTATTGTCAGACAGACTACAATTGCAAAAGACACTGTACTTAATCCTCCTCTGATTGAATTCTTCCTAAAGGACGATAGTAAGAATGATCCCCTTCTAACTGAAGATAGATTATCTGTAATGGGATATAAGAACCTTGATATGATTAAGCAGTATGCTAGAGAAACCAATGCTATTGTTTCTGATATTTTTCGGAACATTGGAATTGTATTAGTTGATTTTAAGATTGAGTTTGGTACAACTACTGATGGCAATATTGTCGTTGCTGATGAGATTAGTCCAGACGGGTGTAGACTACGGAGTATTGAAACAGAACAAAGTATGGATAAAGACTTGTTCAGAAAAGACAGTGGTGATATACTAGAAGCATATAGTAAAATTTTAAATCTATTGAAGGATAGTTATGGTAAATAATACTAATTATTATGATAAATGGATAAAGATTTGGTACTCTCAGACTGAAGAGGTGTTAGATGCAACGGCACTCATTCGTGCTATTGAGTGTACCAATGGTTGTATTCAACATGCTTTTCGTGATGGGGATAAGAGAGCACTGTCGTTAGAAGAGACTAGAGAGTGTATGAAACTTTCTATGGGAACTATTAAAAATAAAGTTCTTCCTCTTCCTGATGGTAGTGAAATGATTTTTCCAGAATCTTGTCACTCTATTATGGATCAGGCAAGAGATCTTTATATTAGAGGTTTTAAAAAAGGTGATGAGGAAGCTCTTGAAGAATTTTTATGTCTTTCAAAGGCACACTTCAAAGTTCTTGGTAGAGCAAGGATTGATGAAAAGTTTTCTAAGATTGATGAATGGTTTGTAGATATCTTCACCCCATACTGGTTGATGATGGGACGAGCATACATATACTCAATGGGTGAATTTGTGGTATAATTATATTAAATTGCATAAACTTCATGATTGGAAAATTAGATCCAGAAGAACGTGTTATGGGAGAGTTTAAAACAGAAATGAGAGGTTACTACTCTGTCTTTAATCCTAGGGGTGAAAAGATTGCTGATTGTGGATCTATGAGGGACGCAATTAATCTTGTTGGTATGAGAAATTGTCGTTGGGATGGGCATTATTATCAATTCAATCCTCTTCCTGGTGATATTGTTGACATAAATCAACTAAAAGAATTGAAACCATACATTCCAGTTTCTTCAATCGCTGATGATATTGCATTTGATGTGGTTGATAACGGTACAATTCAATTGGAACCTGGCACGGGTGGTGCCATCGACTTTAATACATAAAACATATTGAAACTATACAAATGAAAAAACAAGAAATGATTGAAACCCTGAAAACTCAGGGTGCAACTTTAAATAAAGAAATCGCAGAACTTCAAGAACAATTCAATTATAAAAAAGATCAATTAATTAGGATTGAAGGAGCACTGGAAGCACTTGATCTTCTTGATGACGAACCAATCAAAGAACCAGAAGTACAACAAGAAGTTCCAGATCATACTGAAGCAGCAAAAGTACTAGGCATCTAACCATCATAAATAAAAGGAGACTTATATAAGTCTCCTTTTTGGTACATACCGAATGCGATAAATGGCAACTAAGTTTAAACTTAAGAGATCTGCCGTAGCTGGAAAAAGACCAGTAGTTGGAGATCTGCAGTTAGGAGAATTAGGACTTAATTTTTACGACGGACATCTATTTGCAAGGAGAGAAACCAACGGAGTTGGTATTGCAGATACTGTTAGTATTCTAACGCCATGGGTAGAAAACTTTGGCGGAACAGCAATAAGTTATAGTAACAACATAGGTGTTACTGGTGTATCAACTTTTGGTGGCAAATACCAAATTTCCGATAGTGGTATTTCTAAGGTTGGTGCCGCAGGTACATTCTCTATCACTGGTCAAAGTGGTAGTCATATAAGCATACAAGCAAAAAGTGGTGAAGAGAGTATTGTTGCTGCGAGTGATGGAAGTGTAAGATTATATTATGATAATTCACAAAGACTTGAAACGTCTAATAGTGGTGTTGATATTGTAGGGTCGTTTTCTTTATCTGGTTCGATTAGTGGATTTGATGCATTAAGGGCACCACATAGTGCAAGTACTAAGACAATTATTGTTAAAGTAATTAGTAAGACCGCAGCACATAGATATTTTGGAAATGGTAGTAGTAATGGATATACTCTGGATGATGTAGAAGCACCATTCCTCACATTAACACCTGGTAGAACATACCGTTTTGATCAGACAGATAATTCTAATAGTGGACACCCATTCCGCTTTTATCTTGATGCTTCTAAGACAACCTCATACTCTACAGGTGTAACAGTTGCAGGTAATGCAGGTAATTCTGGTGCATATACTGAGATTACAGTTAGTGATGATACTCCAACAGTATTACACTATCAGTGCTCTGCTCATGGATTCATGGGCAATTCTGTTCAAACAAGTTCTAGTGTATCGACAAAACTAGCAACTGCAAGAACAATTAGTTTAAGTGGTGATCTATCTGGTAGTACTACTTTTGATGGATCTGCCAATGCAACAATTTCTGCAACCATTGCTGCCAACTCAGTCTCACTTGGTGGTGACACTACTGGTAATTATGTTGCATCAATTACTGGAACATCAAATGAAGTTGAGGTAACTAATGGATCTGGTGAAGGGTCCACACCTCAAATTGGACTTCCTAATGCCGTAACTATTAACACGTCACTCACCGTACCATCACTTCTCAGTAATGGACAAGATCTAACAATTCGTGGTGGAGGAACACAATCTACTAGAGCATCAATTGTATTACCAAATAGCACTAGTAATGCATTAGAGATTACTGGTAATACTGGAACTACTGCTGGTATTGATATTTCTGGTGGTGCAGGTACAGTAAAACTTATTGATGGTGGTGCAACCAGACTAGAAACAACTGATAGCGGCATCAATGTTGGTATATTGACTGCAACAACAAAACTATCTACTGGTGTTGCAGGAATTAATATTGATGGCACCACTATTAGTGGTCCTGCTGAGATGGTAATTGATCCTGCAGCAGTTGGCGATGATACTGGTCTTGTTAGAATTCGAGGAGACTTATATGTTGATGGTACAGAGTTTAAGGTAGACTCTACAACAATTAATCTAGCAGATCATAAAGTTGGAATTGCAACTACAGTAGCAACTAATGCTCTTCTTGATGGTGCTGGTATTGGTATTGGATCTGAAGGAAATGAAAAAACATTCCTTTATAATACTGCCTCTACAGCATTAAAATCTAGTGAGCACATTGATCTTGCTTCTGGAAAAAGATATAAAATTAACGGAACTGGAGTTCTTTCTGCCAATGCTCTTGGTACTGGTGTTGTTAAATCTAATTTAACTGAAGTTGGTACGTTAATTCAACTGAATGTTGGTGGAGGAACAACAACAGGTAACTTAAATGTTGTTGGTATGACTACTACTACGCAATTAAATGTTGCTGGAGTAGTTACTGCAACCAGTGGTGGACTGGATATGAGCGTTGGTATTGCAACCATCGGAGTTTTGGATGTATATAATCTTACTCCAGATGGAAATAATAGTGGTGCTAATAATCAAGTTCCTGTTGCTGATGGTAATGGTGGATGGTCCTGGCAACCAGTAAGTGCTGCTGGTGCTGGTAATATTGATGGTATTACTGTTCGTGATGAGGGATCAATTGTTGGTACTGCAAATAGTATTTCTACAATTGACTTTGTTGGACCTAACATTATTGCAGATGCTGCATCATTGCAGGGTATTAGTACAGTTACTCTTTCGAATAGACCAACATTTGAAACGGTAAATACTACAGGAATTGCTACATTTATTCAGTTCAATGTTGGTGTTGGTGGCACAGTCATTACAACAACGGATGCTGGAAACGTTGGTATTAATAGCACATTACCTGCATATTCTCTCGATGTGGTAGGAGATATAAATAGCTCAACAGATATTAAAGTCAATGGCGTTAGTATTGTTAGCTCATCAGGAGCATCACTTGATGATGTTGTCGCACTTGCAATTGCACTAGGATAATAAACACAGATGGCAAATACATTTAAATTAAAAACAAAGGCAAGTGTTGGTGTAACAACAGTCGGAATTTATACGGCAACTACACCAGTTACCGCAACTGTAATCATTGGTATTACATTAGCAAATACTTCTGGTAGTGGTATTAATGTTGGTGTTGGAGTTACTAGAAGTTCTTCAGATAATGTAAACATATTGAAAAACGTACCTATTCCTCAAGGATCATCTCTTGAAGTTATGCAAGGTAACAAATTTGTATTAGAGCAAAACGATACCGTCACAGTAAAGAGTGATGTTAGTAATAGTCTGGATGTTTCCTTGACTATTATGGAAATAACACCATAAGAGGTATTAAGATATGGGTCTTACAAGAGTTACTGGAAATATCATCGGACTTGGTGTTAGTGTTTCTGGTATTGTTACCGCAACAGATTTTCAAAAAGCAGACGGAAGTCCTATAGCTGGCGGTGGTCTTGGTACTGCAATTAGTGAAAGTAATGAAATATACTTTGTTGATAATATTTTAGGTATTGGTGCAACAGTAACAGTTACTGTTCCCGATACTACAGGTAATAATCTTGCATACACTCAATATCCAGAGATTGCCGTTGATGGTGATGCAGATCTAATTATTTCTGAGGGTGATGAACTGCTGCTTGATGTATTAGGAATTAGTACGGATTCAGTTGCTCCTCGTAGTGGATCAGGTGGTAGAGTAAGGGCAGATAATTTTACTGATAATGCTGGAACGGGTGCTCCAACATTTAATGCTGGACTGCAAATAACTGGTGTTGCAACTGCTACTAGTTTTTCTGGAAACTTAACAGGTAATGTTACTGGTCAAATATCTGGCATACAAACTAGTATTACAGTTGGTAATACATTCATAAAAACAAATCAAATAGGTATTGGAAGTATAACAACAGCAGCACGTAATGCAGGTATCAATACTGTTGCTGGAACTTTAATTTTTAATGCAACTGATGAAGTACTGCAGTTGTACAACGGTGTTAATTGGGAAAATATTGGAGCACAATTTTTGCAAGCAACTGGTGGAACTGTTAATGATTATCAACTTGGTAATGCAGTTTATAGATCACATACATTTACAAATTCTCAAGCGTTTCAAGTTAATGAAGCTCCTGCAAATGCAAAAGTAGATGCTTTAATTGTTGCTGGCGGAGGAGGAGGTGGATGTGACCGTGGCGGCGGAGGCGGCGGCGGTGGATATAGAATTGTACAAAATCAATCCGTATCTGTAGGATCTTATCCAGTTATTGTAGGATCTGGCGGTGTTGGTAGTGTATACGTTTCGGCCAATCCAGGAACCAGAGCAACTCTTGGTGGAGATTCAATATTTAATGGTGTTGCGTCTTCAGGTGGTGGTGAAGGTGGTGGACAGGTTGCTGGTGGACCCCTAGATGGAGACGCTGGCGGATCAGGTGGTGGCGGTGGTGCTGCATCTGGTTCATCTGGCGCCGGTGGTGCTGGAAATACACCAGCACATACACCACCACAAGGAAATGCTGGTGGTGCTGGTCGGGGTAATCCAAACCCAGACAATTCTGGCGGCGGTGGCGGTGGCGCTGGTGGTGTAGGTAATCCTGGTACTTCCACTGGCGATGGTGGTCCAGGTGGTGCTGGAGCTTCAAATAATTTTAGAACTGGTAGTGGTCAACTTTATGCAGGTGGTGGAGGCGGAGGTTCTTTCGGTCCTTCTGTAGGAAATTCTGGTGCTGGCGGTCCAGGTGGTGGCGGCGCTGGATCTGGTTCATCTCTTGCTACAGCGGGAGAAGTTTCCACTGGCGGCGGTGGCGGCGGTGGCGGACAAACTGATGGATACCCTGGCGGTCCTGGTATTGTTGTTATCAGATATCAAATTAGAAGTCTTGGAACTGCAAAAGCAACGGGTGGTGATATAACCTTTACTGGTACTAAGACGATTCATACATTTACAGGTTCGGGAACATTTACGGTTCCTGGACCAGGTGGATTGAGTTCTGTTGATTTCCTCGCTGTTGGTGGCGGTGGCGGTGGCGGCGGTTCAACGAATACTGTTGGTGGTGGCGGCGGCGGTGCAGGCGGTGTTCACTATCAGACTGGTCATTCTGTTACTGCTCAGGCATATACCATTACTGTTGGTGGTGGCGGCATTGGTGGTCAACCAGTATATCCAGGTAGTGCTGGTGATAGGGGTGATACTGGAGGTGATACTACAGCATTCGGATTTACTGCTGGCGGCGGTGGTGGCGGTGGATCATATCCTGGTTCCATACCGGGAGGACCTGGCGCTTCTTCTGGTGGTACTACATGGAATCAAGGTACTGAAGTTGCAGCAACAGGTTCGACAAATCACCCAGGAGGAACTGATGTAGTATCGGCACCTGGACAAGGATTTGGACAACCAGGTGGTGGTAACCCAGGATCTCCAAGCAATTCACAAGGTGGTGGTGCTGGTGGTGGTGCTTCTACTGCTGGTGCTCCTAGAAATCCTGGTGCTGGCGGAGGTGTTGGTGGTGTTGGTGGTGCTGGTGCTGGATACACAATCAGTGGAACAACAATAACTTACGCTGGCGGTGGCGGCGGTGGTGGTTCATCTTCACCTGCCGATAATGGTGCAGGCGGCGCTGGTGGCAATGGTGGAGGTGGTGCTGGTGGACTTGGAGATCCAACTGGTGGTAATGCTGGTGGTGCAGGTGCATCAAATCTTGGATCAGGAGGTGGTGGAGCATCTGGATCTCATGGAGGTAGTCCTCAGTACTCATACCTTAATGGTGGTAATGGTGGATCTGGTATTGTTATCATTTCTTATCCAACATGATAAATAACTAGAAAGATTCTAAAATAATGTCAAGAGTAAGGGCAAATAAATTTGTCAATAACGCTGGAAGTGGAGCACCAGATTTTCCTTTCGGATTGACAGGAGTTGGTGCTACTATTACTGGAGTATTAACTGTTAGTGGTAATGCAAGTGTGGGTGGAACACTCACATACGAAGATGTATCTAACATAGACTCTGTTGGTCTTATCACTGCCAGAGATGGTATTAGAATTGGTGTTGGTGGAACCATAGGACCTGTTGGTTCTGGTATTGTTACCTACTTTGGTGATGGATCGCAACTTACTGGCGTTGCTGTTGGTCTCGCAACAAACATACAGACAGTAACGAACGGTAATACTGTTTTATTAGATTTATCCAAAGACGATCACAAAGTTACTGCAACTGGTACTGTTACTATATCCTGTACCGGTGGGACGGAAGGAGATTCCCATACGGTTAGAATTGTTAATTCTGGAACAGCAACTGTAGGATTCAGTACGTACATTTTGTTCCCATCAGGTGCAACACCATCTTTACCTACAGTAAATGGTGCTATCAGTTTAATATCACTAACTGTACATAGAGAAGGATCTGCGGGAATTGGAACACAACTCCTAGGTGGCGCATCAGTAAACTTTAGTTGAGGAAGTAAATAAATGGGAAGACCTTTTACACCTCATATTATTACTGAGGATAGTGCATCTGGTGCTCAGATTATTGATGGTAGTTTGAGATTTGATAAATCTTTAAATCAATATTTAACAAGAACACCAAGTACGAATGGAAACAGAAGAACTTGGACTCTTTCTTTGTGGCAAAAAAGAGTTGATATTACTACTCAGTTCAACTCTTTTTTGGGTGTTCATAATCAAGATAATAATGAAGATTTAATATGTATTGATGCTAATCAACTTCGCTATCGATATGCTAATGGTAATGACTTTGAAACTGAAGCACGACTTACAGATGCTGGATGGTATCATATTGTAGTTACTGTCGATAGTACTTTATCAACATCTTCTGATAGAATTATCTATTATGTTAATGGGACAAGACAAGATGTTTCAAGTACAGGAAGTGAGGCACAAGAACCCAGTTTAAATTATGAGTTTAGAATTAATAATACTCAACAACATGCAATAGGAAAGTTCCTTAGATATAGTGCTGGTGATTATTCTGGTTATATGACCCAGTATTATTTGATAGATGGACAAGCACTTGGACCTGAAAACTTTGGATTCACTGATTTACTCACTAATACTTGGAGACCAAAAAAATATAGTGGTACATTTGGCACTAATGGTTTCTATCTCCCAATGGATGGAAATTCACCAATCGGAGAAGATAAATCTGGTAATGGAAACAACTGGACACCAGTAAACTTTGATTCTTCTGTTGCATTAGATAAAACAACAGCAGCACTGCCTATTCTGAATACTACTAATGGTGGACATGTTGCAATACCTGGTGTCAGACCTGATAGTAATGCTAGTTCTATTATCCTTGCGGTTCCATTAGCTGGTGATTATATTGATTATGTTGATAAATTTGATAGTAGTAAAACACCATTGTCATTTGCCCTGAATGCACAGGCTGCACATACAACATCTTATAGTAACTTTTATGGAGGAAGTTACACCTTCGATGGTAATAGTGATAGTGTACATGCATCTCCTATACCTAATAATCATGCATTGTTCTTACAGAACACCAGTTTTACAGCGGAGTGTTGGGCTAGAATTGCATCTGGACAAACTGATGACAGATATTTTATGTTACTTGCAAGTGGCTCTTCGGCCAATAGTGATGGATCTTGGTATCTTAGAATATATCAATCAAAATTTCAGGGCATAATGGTTAATGGGAACACTCAATACCAAACAACAAGTGTTAATAATTATGTTTCAGATAAATGGACTCACATTGCTTATGTAAGAGAAGGAAATGAACAGAGACTTTATATTGATGGAGTATTAGAAGCAACAACTACTCATAGTGTACTGCCAAATGTTAATAATAGTTCTAACTTCTTCATAGGATCATCTTATAATTTTAGTAATACTATCAATGCACAGATACAAGATGTTCGTATCTATGACAATGTAGCAAAATACACTAGTAATTTCGCACCAGCATCAACTGATCCAGATGTTCTTCTAGACTCTCCATCAGGTGTTGATAATTCAAAACTTACCAGGATTACTGATGGTGCTGTTGCTTTTGATGGAAGTGGGGATTATTTGGAAATTCCAAATAGCACTGATTTTCAATTTGGAACTGATGATTGGACTATAGAATTTTTCTGGAATGGGAAACCAACAGGATCTTATACTTCTGTCATTACAACACTGATTTCAAGTGATGAAGCAGGAACTTGGCGTGTTGGAACTAGATTTAATAGCACCAACAAACTTTATTTTGCTCGTGGAACTGGTAGTGGTTTTACAGATAGACTAATAGATGTCAATGTTAATGATGGGAGATGGTATCATATTGCTTTTGTTAGAAGTAGTGGAGTCATCATTCCTTTTGTTGATGGTGTTGATCGAACATCAGATTTAACAAATGGAAATCTCAATGATTCTAATAGTATGACTACAAGCAATCCTGTCAAGATTGGATATAACCAGAGAGATAATGCCTATATCAATGGATTTCTTTCAAATCTTCGTGTAATCAAAGGAACCGCACTCTACACAGCAAACTTCACACCACCAACCAGAGCACTCACAAATGTAACTAACACAAAACTTCTGTGTTGTCAGTCAAATAAAGCACCAGAGTCTGCTACTGTTGCTCCTAATATTGGAACATATGTTCAAAACTGGACTGAAAATACTAGTTTAGGACTTAATGATTTTAATGGTATTGGTGCCTTATATGATGGAGAACTTGGAGTCAGTAATAGAGGTGGTAATAATGGTAATCACGATGGTAGTTATGAGACATTATTTGATGGACAATCAGTTGCTGTATCATCTACTATTGAGATCTATTGGAATGGAGTTGGTTCTGGTCAAAGAGTTATTAGAGTCAATGGAACAACAGAAATTAATGGTGGATCTGCTTCATCTTCTAGTTGGGATTCTTATAGTTTCAATGGAACAGTAACTAAACTTGAAGTTAAAACCGCAAATACTGGTTCATACGCCATAAGTGCTATAAGAATTGATAATAATATTCTTACTACACCTTTAACTGCGAATGGTAATGCAGTAGCATCCAACTTTGCCCCATTCAATACTGATATCAATAAAGTTCGTGGACAAGAGAGTAGTTATTGTACTTTTAATTCTCTCTATCCAGGTGATTTAACATTAAGTGATGGCAATTTAAAAGTCACTAGACCTAGTGGAAGTGATCGAGCTACTCTAGCCACATTTGGAGTAACTAGTGGCAAGTGGTATTGGGAAACTACCATTAATTTGGTAAGTTATCATTATATCGGTGTAGGAGAATCTGATCATCCAGCTAGTAATTATCCTGGACAATCTGGTTATCCCACTGCTGCTATTGAAACTTTTGCAAGCGGACAGATTAACGTTTATAATGGAAACATTGCCACTGGCGGAAATACTGAAGATAACCAAGGAGGAACGACGGGAATGGGTGCTGGAACGTTATCTGGTACACCTACGATTGGTGTAGCACTTGATTTAGACAGTAATCGTAAAACACTAAGTTTTTACAATGACGGTATTCTTCTCCCTATTTTAACTAAAACCATAACATCAACAAACACTCTAGTTCCAGCGCATGGGATTTACACTGCTGGTCAGGGGAATGAAGCAGTTTATAATTTTGGACAAAAACCCTTCAAGTTTACACCACCTGATGGTTATCAAGCATTGAATGGTACTACTTTGAGAAATAGTTCACAACCTAATCAATACTTTAATAATGTGCTTTACACTGGCACTCAAGTGGCAAGAACTGTAGAAGGTCTAGGATTCCAACCAGATTTAGTTTGGATAAAAGTTAGAAGTGAGGTTGGAAGTAATGCTTTATATGATAGTGTAAGGGGTGCTACAAGAGGAGTATTTTCTAACCGTCCAGATCAAGAAGAAGTTGACACAAATAATTTAACTAGTTTTGATAGTGATGGATTTTCTTTGGGAACTGGGTATTCATCAACTGGAGTTAATGGAAATGGAAGAACTTATGTCGCCTGGTGTTGGAAAGCAGGTACTCCATATACTCCAACAGTTACTGGTGGATTTAGTTCTCCAAGTGCTTCTATTAATAGGGAGGCAGGATTTGGTATCTACAAAGTAACTGGTGCTAATTCTCAAAGTTCATTCACGACTGGACTTAATCAACCAGCAGATTTTATTCTTGCAAAAGCTCTTGGACAGGATTATAACTGGGGTGTTTATCATAGAAGTCATGCAGGTTCAGCACCAACTGCTAAACTTAAGCACTTAAATGAAAACAATGATCCTTCAGATAAAGGATCAAATATATGGTTGCAGACAGGAACTACGATTGAGGTAAATAGTTATGCAGAAACTGGTTCAAATACTGATTACGTTTATTACGTATGGCACAATGTTCCTGGTGTGCAAAAGTTTGGAAGTTATGTTGGAAATGGAAGTGCTGATGGACCATTCGTTGAATGTGGATTCAAACCAGCATTTATCATTGTGAAGCACTCTGATGGAGGCAACAATTGGTTTTTGATGGATACCAAAAGGGATCCAATTAATCCTGCTGCTCAACACTGGATGTGGGCTGATAGTAGTAACCAAGAAGTTACTAATAATGACAAAGACTTTGATATACTATCTAATGGATTTAAACCAAGATTAGTAACTGGTTATCATAATGACAATAATGTGACCTATATTTACATGGCCTGGGCAGAAGTACCACAGTTTGGTTTATATGGTGGTCAAGCAAACGGAAGATAAATAACTAAAAAGTATCATGGCATATCTAGGTCATCGTCCATCGGTAGGTGAAAATAATACTTTTAGAATACTGGACGATATAAAATCACATACTTTAACATTCGATGGATCATCGAGTGGTGTTGTATCGACCGCAGATAATACAATTACTTCTCAAGGTCATAGGTTTTTAACTGGACAGAGAGTATCTTACAGTAATGGTGGTGGAAGTTCTATCGGTAATATTACTAATGGTGCATACTTTGCCATTAGAGAAGATAAGAATACAATAAAACTTGCTGCAAATGCTTCTGATGCAGCATCTGGAACTGCAATTAATTTAAATGCACTTGGTAGTGGTACTTCACATACTCTAACTGTTGCTTTTGATGGTGTTAATACAAGATTTAGATCAACATTCAATAATGGTGAAGACGCTAATATCACCAGAGCAGCACAACTATCCATATCTGTTAATGGTGTTGTTCAGCAACCACAACAAACTGCAACACCAACCGAAGGATTTGGTATTGATGTAGATAATGTTATTGTATTTTCTGCTGCTCCAGTAGCATCGGACGCATATTGGGCATATGCAGCAGCAAGTAATGTAGTATCATTTGATATTGCTGATAATAAGGTTGATAATTTTACTGGAGATAACACTACTGTAAGTTTTACGTTATCAGATACACCAGCAAATAATGATAATGTTCTGGTAACTATTGATGGTGTTGTCCAGTATCCATCAACTTCTACAGTTTCTAGAGCATATACTGTTAGTGAAAATGTTTTAACATTTACTGCTGCACCTGGTCTTGGTGCTGCAATTCAGGTTAGACACATTGGTTTTGCTGGTGCTTCTACAAATGGTGTTACTGGATTCTATGGAAGAACTGGTAATGTTGTACTTACTGATTCGGACCAACTTCGCGGTGACGGTTCACTAATTACAAATCTTTCTGCTGGTAAATTTACTAGTGATAATGCTGGTATACATACATTAACATCCGTAGGTATCAATACAAACGGATTGTCGGCAAATACTGGACTTACTGGTGTTGGTAATACTTTCAGTGGAATGTATATATCAAATGGTATGATGGTTATGGATAATGCTCTTCACGGAGATCATTATATTGGAACAGCATTTAATGGTTTAATGGCAGGTCCAGTAAATATCACTGGTGTTCTTACCATCGACGGCAACTATGTTGTAGTCTAATAAATATATTTAAAGTATTATATAAATGTCTGATATACGGTTCAACAGTTGGTTGCATCAATCTGGAACTGGTGGTGTTCACCAAGATAGTTCCGGAAATATTGGCATAGGAACCACACAACCAGCATCTTCATTAGATCTTGGCACGGGGAATGTTCGCTCTCATAATATTCATTCTACTGGAATTATAACTGCTACTACTTTTGTTGGAGATGTAACAGCAACTACTAGTATTCAAGTTGGTGATACATTCTTAAAATCAAATAATCAAATTGGTCTCGGACAGACAACAACATCAGCGCGTGATGCTGGTATTAGTACTGCTACTGGAACTATTATTTACAATGAAACAAAGGGTGCGATTGAGATTTATAAGGGAAATGTTTTAGGTTGGGTACAAATTAAGGAAGATACTCCTACTGGACTAACGGCGTCTGGTGGTCTTCTTAATGACTATACTGTCGGAGGTCTATATTATAGGTCACATACATTTACTGGTTCTGGTTCATTTGTTGTGGAAGAAATTTCAACAACTTTACCTAATGAAGTAGATTATACGGTAGTTGCTGGTGGTGGTGCTGGTGCTACTGACACTGGTGGTGGCGGTGGTGCTGGTGGTATGAGAACTGGCACAGGAAAATCTGTGTCTACTCAATCATATACAGTTACTATTGGTGGTGGCGGTTGGGGTAGATTCCCATATCCAGCACAAGGTACTGGTAATAGTGGATCTGATTCTGTATTTGATAATATAACTTCTACTGGTGGAGGTGGTGGAGGATCTAGAGATGCTGATACTGCTGGTGCTGCCGGTGGTTCTGGTGGTGGAGGAGGTGGTTCTGAATCAAATGCTTCTAAGCGACTCGGTGGTTCTGGAACTGTTGGGCAAGGAAATAATGGTGGTACTGCATATAATGATCCCAATCAGGGTGCTAACTCTGCTGGTGGTGGCGGTGGAGGTGCTGGTGCGGTTGGTGGTAACTCCCCTGGTCCAACAGTCGGTGGATTTGGTGGAGCAGGACTAGCAAATACTTATGCATATGGAACTCCTGCGACTTATGCTGGTGGCGGTGGTGGCGGTGGTCACAGTAGTACACCAAGTCCTGGTGGTACTGGCGGCGGTGGTGCTGGTTCAACAAACTCGGGTGTTCGTGGATCACTTGGTCAAGTAAACACTGGTGGCGGTGGTGGAGGTGGATCGGGTGGTCCTAGTAATGGTGGACCAGGAAGTGGTGGATCTGGCGTTGTAGTTGTTCGATATCAAATTGGATCTGGGCAGTACAGAGCAGCGAAAGCATCTGGTGGTCTCATTACTTTCAGTGGCGGTAAAACTATCCACAAATTTATATCTTCTGGAACCTTTACTGTTCCTGCACCAAGTGGACTTTCTTCTGTAGAAATTCTTGCTGTTGCGGGTGGTGGAGGATCTGGCGTTAATGATAGAGGCGGTGGTGGTGGAGCTGGTGGTCTTAGATATGGTGCTTCTGCACCAGTAAGTGCTCAGGCATATACAATTACTGTTGGTGCTGGAGGTGCTGGTACTGGTACATCTAACAATCCTCCGAGAAATGGTACTGATACAACTACCGGTGGAATTCTTTCGACTTGCACTGGTGGCGGTGGTGGTGGTCATACTGTTGGTTCTGGTGGACCTGGAGGTTCTGGTGGTGGCGGCAGTGTCTATGCGGAAAGTGGAGGAACAGGGTCTGCTGGTCAAGGAAATAATGGTGGATCTGGTTCGCCAAACCCAGGCAATGGTAATAATGCTTGTGGTGGCGGCGGTGGAGGTGCTGGCGCTGTTGGTGGAAATGGTACTGGAAGTGGTGGTGGATCTGGTGGAGATGGATTGCAATATGCAATCACTGGAGCATCAGCATACTATGCTGGTGGCGGCGGCGGTGGAGCATTCAATCAAACTGGTGGTACTGCTGGACAAGGTGGTGGTGGCGTTGGTGGTCGCAATGCAACAACACCAAGGGAACAACAGAGTGGTGATGTAAACACTGGCGGCGGCGCTGGCGGCGGTGGCGGTCCTGCTGCTAACGGTGGTGAAGGTGGTTCTGGTGTTGTCATCATCTCTTATCCAACCTAAATATATAAAAAACTGTTATGCCATATCTTGGTAGAGATCTAAACGCTGGTAATTACCTCAAACTTGATGATATTTCATCACAGTTTAATGGCAGTCTGACAACTTTTAATTTAACTTCTGGTGGAGAGGCATTTTTTCCAGGATCTGCTTTTTCAATATTAGTTTCTCTTGGTGGCGTTATCCAAGAACCAGAATCAGCATTCCAAATTAATTTAAGTCAAATAATTTTTGCATCAGCACCACAGAGTACTGATGATTTCTTTTGTGTGGCACTTGGTGTAGCACTTGGAGTTGGTGTTCCCGCAAACGGTGCAGTCGGAACAGATCAACTTGCTGATGGTTCTGTTACTGCAGATAAGTTAGCAGGTAATGCACTTGCAGGTGCTGCTGGAACAATGGCATCAAGTCCTGTTGGTGTTCATACAACTAAACCAGTTGGTGTAAATACAACGGCAGTTGTTGGTATTGCATCTTCTGAAGGTGCATTGCAAGCACATGGTAATATTGCGATTACCGATGGTTCTTTGATCATTGATCAAACTGTTGGACAGAGTATAAACATTCCATCAGGAAAAAATGGATTATTAATTGGACCAACGACAGTTGCTGTTGGTGTTACAGTTGATGTTGCTCCAGGTTCCACTCTGGTTGTAGTCTAAATACAGAAAAGGATTATATAAAGGAATGAGCACTCTCCGCGTTAGTAATATTGAGGCAAAGGCGGATGTATCAAGCCCCTCAGTAAATGAAAAAGTAAAGATTACTAATTCCAGTGGAGAACTAATGGTCCACCTAGATGGTGCGACTACTGGTATTACCACTGTTGGTGTTACAACAACAGGTAAAACTTTTGAAGTTGATGCAGCACAAAATATAACTCTTGTTGGAGATCTTTCTACTCCTGGAAATATTTCTGTTGGTGGAACACTTACATACGAAGATGTTACTAATGTAGATTCTATCGGTATTATTACTGCAAGAACTGGTGTTAGAGTTCTTGATGGTGATTTCTTATTAGTTGGGGCAGCATCTTCTGTTGGTATTGCTACTGATAGTCCTGCATGTTCTGTTGATGCATCAAAAGCAACTGACGGTTTTGCATTACCTCAGGGAACTACTGCACAAAGACCAGCAGGTGATAATCCATTCTTAAGGTTTAATACCACTAACAGTGCCCTAGAGTTTTATGATGGTACATCATGGGTAGAGATAATCACGGATTATTTCCCCACTGGTTCTACAATCTTAGGTTGAGGTAAGAAATAATGGCAAGCGAAATTTTACAAAGAAATCCCACAAGTACTGGTAATAGACTAGTTCATACTTGGGCAAGTTGGATAAAACTTAATAAAAGTTCTGCACTTACTAATACAATTTACTATTGTGCATCATCTGGTGCAAATGAATTTAAAATTCAAATAAAAGCAAACGGGGAGTTAAGTACAAACGATTATTCTTCAGGTGCCTATCAATATCAGTATAGCACAAACAGACGGATAAGAGATTATGGAAGTTGGTTTCATTTAATACTTGCAGTTGATACGACACAAGCTAGAGTAGATGATAGGTTTAAATTTTATGTAAATGGTATTCTTTATAATGGAAGTTATGCCACCGAAAATACCAATGGTGGACAAAATTACTTAACTAGGGCAAACACTGTTGGTAATATATGCACTATTGGACAAAATACTGCGGGTGGTGCTAACTATGATGCAAATTGTCAGTTATCTGATGTTTTTATGGTAGACGGTCAAGCACTCACACCAGATGTGTTTGGTTTTAATAAGGATGGAGATGGATATATTTCTGGTGGTTCTACACTAGCAACTGATTTCCGTCCTGGTCAGTGGTCTCCACATTCACCAAGAAAGATTAAAACTGAGATTGAAAGGGGAGGTGGATTTGGTGTCAATGGGTTCTATCTACCTATGAATGATAGTTCTAATCCTGGTGCTGACTTCCATATGACTCCTAATAGTATTATCAAACTGAAAGGAGAAGACTTACCACAACCACGTAATGGTGCTCCTACAACTTCTGATGCTTATGTCAGTGAGTTGAGAAGTGATCCTTTTGCTGCTAATTTAGTTCTTGCTATTCCTGGTATTAGTGGTGGTCAGAGTAGTGGTCACGGTGACTACTCTGCCGATATCAGAGGAACTGGGAGTAATAAGACTGTTACATCTGACGCTGGAACATCCGTATTTAACTTTTCATCATTTTATGGAAGTGCTTTAGTCTTTGATCCCTTTGATGGTAATTTTTTAAGTATTGCAAACAATTCAGATTTTAATTATAGTGGTGGTGAAGATTTTACAGTTGAGTTATGGTACTATAGACAAGTAACAAACGCTAATGAAGCACTAATCGGAGTTTTTGAGAATAGTACTGCTAGAAGAGCATGGCAACTTGAATCCAGAGCAAATGCAGGTCTTAGATTTGAATGGTGGTCTAATGGTTCATCTGGAACTAGTATAGACTCAGGGAACGATACCGTTCCTGTTAATCAATGGCATCATCTTTGTGTAGAAAGAAGTGGAGACACAATCACTTTATATGTAAATGGTGTTGCCTTTGGTCTTGATACAACTGCAGGAAGTATATACAACAATACCACAGATCCATTAAGAATTGGTATGCTTAATACCGCACAAGATCAACTTTTAACCGGAATGTTACAAGATATTCGTGTTTACAAAGGTGTAGCAAAATACAAAGGTGGTTTTGATGTTCCCAAACCTTATACACCAGTAGGTATTGAGGCATTTAGAACAGTTGCTGATACTTGTAAGAATAACTTTGCTACTTTGAATCCCCTTTCATATCAAACAACAGGAACATATGGAACTTCATATCCAGTGTTAACTGAGGGAAACTTAAAATTTACGCATGGTCAAACAGGACAATGGGAAAGATCTAATTGTACAATGGGATCTAGTGAAGGAAAGTGGTATTTTGAGTTTAAAAAAGTAGCTGGAGCAGGACTCTCGGGATCTTACGAAAACTGGGCAGTAGGTGTAAGAGAATCTGATGGTAG
>Ga0163110_10000441_pt1 | contig 19522 bp, 17 predicted proteins | sample CRUFie1St17metaG_FD_108703 | JGI IMG/M metagenome (GOLD analysis project Ga0163110, IMG submission 108703) | Marine microbial communities from the Costa Rica Dome - CRUD Field 142mm St17 metaG | ecosystem: Environmental > Aquatic > Marine > Oceanic > Photic zone | place: Costa Rica: the Eastern...
GCTAGGCCTCGGTCTCGATGCCGACATGAGCCTCCATCTGAGCATTCAGGTTGTTGAAAGTCAACAGGTCAATCGAAGCCAAACCTACCTCTTTTACGGCGGGACGGAGCGAAGTTCTGCACCTTCAAGCTCAACCTCCTATCGGTCGTTTCAGCAAGACGGTGAACTGCTTCGGGTTGTCCTTGAAGTTCACGATGGCGGACGGAAAAATGCTGTGTTGCATTTGACAGAGGTTGTCTCCAGACCGTCACAATCCGGCCCGGAATGGATCGAAATGCGCAACCCCAACGATTTCGCCATCCCGCTCAAAGGGTGGTCGCTCAACCACACCTCAAGCGGACAAGCCACGAACATGCTGTTCCAATCGGGCGTCGTCTCTGGCCAATCCATCGCCTTGTTCACGGGAGACGCTTCTTCCCAGGAAGTTGGTAATGCGACACACATCGTTGACCTCGGTCTGCGCGGTTTCTTGGGTGTTGGGCAACTCAGCGGTCTTGGCGACGGACAGGGGGTGTTGATTCTAAGGTACACTCAACTTGACGAGGTAACGCCAGCCGACGTTATGCGGGTGGAATGGGGCGGAGACACCGGAACGTTCCCGGTCACCGGCCAATCGCTGAGTTGGGACGGCACAGATCGGTTCAGTGCGGATTCATGGCGTTTGGAGGACAACCCGTCACCGGGTGCCCTGCCTTCCTGATTCTGCTCGTCGGTGGTTGCTTCCGTCCAAACACTTCATCAACCCGGGGCTTTTCCTTCGGTACGTTCCCCATGCAACCCACCAGCGTTTACACCCGAGACCGTTGCGTGACGGGTATCCACGGATTGGACGAAATTCTCAGGGGCGGTATCCCGTACGGTTCGACGGTTTTGGCAGCAGGAACCTGCGGCTCCGGTAAAACCACCTTGGGCATGGAATTTCTTGTTCGTGGTGCCTTGGCTGGTGAAGCATGCGCCCACTTTACGGCCACAGAGCCTTCCGTTAAGTTGCTAGAAAACATTCGGCAGTATGCGTTTTTCGACATGAACATGGTCGATACCGGCCTGATCAACGTTTTTGACATGGACGTGCTGTACTCATGGCTCGGCTTGGAGAAGGCTTCCTTTGATTTGGATGACGGCCACGCCCTCATCAAATCCATCGTTGATATCGTGAACACCATTGGGGTCACCCGTCTGGTGATCGATTCGGTCACCACCTTGTGTTACAAAATCAAATCCGAGCAGCTGATACGGGATTTCCTTTTCACCTTGGGCAAGAAATTGGCAACACTCGGCTGCACCACCATCCTCATCTCCGAAATCACATCGGCCACCGAAAACGCTCACTGGTCCTCCTTCGGTGTTGAAGAGGCCATCGCAGACGGCATCATCGTCATGGGCGATTCCGAACGCATGGGGCACCTTCTGCGGTTCCTTCAGGTTGTCAAAATGCGAGGCACGGCTCACAGCCGTGCGAAACACGCCATTGAGTTGACGCCACTGGGCGTGATGCTTATTCCGATGCTGAAATGGGGCGCTTCGAACGACAACACAAACCGTTGGGGTGCCTAGACATGTTCGAACTTGACCAGCGCATTGCCGAACAACTCACGCAAGTTTCCCTCGGAAGTTCCGTCCAAGTGCGCATGAGTTCGGCGAATGCCTTTGCCGTCACGGCCAGCACCATGGTTCCCTTGATGCAAATGTTCGAGATGGGAGGTGTCTACATTTCCGCAAGTCGAGGCGCCGTAGAGATTATTCAGGCGTTCGAGGCCATCGGTGTTGACGTCTCGGGTATCCATTTCCTTGACCTCGTCTCGTCGGGTGTTTTGGGGGGAACCGATGTTCCCTACGCCAACATCACGTTCGTCGACAGCCCCATCATGCTGGAGAGCATCATGTTGCGAACGCTGTACACGCTTCGAACCGTGAACAACCAACGAAATTTCGTGTTTTTGGACAGCGTTAACGCCTTGGCCATTTACAACGACGACAGGATGTTGGCAGAATACCTTCACACCTTCATCAACACCTTTCGTCAGCGCGAGGTGCTCTCCGTCATTCTCAACGTTCCAGACCAGACCCCGCCGTTGGTTCTTGCGAACCTTGACACGTACTGCACGGATTTGGTCGACAGGGGACAAGTGGTACTTCTTTGAGGTGATGCATGATGGAACGAAAGATGACCTTTGACCCAGAAGACGAGGAATTTTTTGGAACCGTCGGCTCGTTTGGCGTTCCAAAATTCGACAATGAAATGCGTGGTGGCGTACCGCGCGGGTTTACGATGATGGCGTTTACCGAAACGGGTTCGGGCAGCGAACTGTTTGCAAAGCAATTTACCTCGCCGGCCGAAGAACCCGAGAACACGCTCTACATCGCCACCGATGAAGGTCAACAAGAGATCATTCGCATCTTCAAGAAGTACAACTGGCCGCTCGATATCAACGTCAGGACGATTGGAGAAGAGTACAACGCCAACGTCTTGGAACGAGAGCTGCTGGCGAGTCGCTATCGTTTGGAAGGCTTTCAACTGGCCGACATCCAACGTTTGGCGCAGACCCGATTTGTCGACGACAGCAACCAAGATTACCTGACCGAGGTCACCAACGAAATCATGGGTTTAGGTCCATATTTCCGGGCGGTACTCGACAACTTGGATTTCTTCTTGCAACGTGAAGACCCGGCTCGCGTTGTCTCCATGGTCAGAATGCTCCAAGCGCATGCTCAGATGGTTCGTGGGCTCCTGATGATATCCGTCTCAAGCGACGGCCTGGACCCTTCCATCAAGCAAGAGCTTTCTTCAATCGCCGACATGGTTCTCTCGTTCAAAGTGCGAACCATCGGGTCCGATTTTGAAAATTCAATGATTGTCTCCAAGTTCAGAAACGCCCCTGAGAACCTGAAAATTCTGGTGTTCAGGGTCACGCCCGAAGAAGGGATAACACCCGAAACCGTCGAGCGCATCGCCTAAGGCGGCCCTCGGTCAAAACGACATGTCCAAAACGGTCGGGGGCGCAGGCCTCGCCATGGGGAAGCGAGCAGCAACGGGAGGGTACGACCCCTCTGGAATTGACGCTGACGCTTGGGAAATCTTAGAAGGGCAACTTGAAGCCACCATCCCCGATTACGACCGGGTCAACAAATGGATGACGTTCGGGCAGGACAAGCGATGGCGGCGAAACGTTCGCAACCACGCCACTCCGGGCATGAAGGTGCTGGAGGTGGGCTGCGGCCCCGGTTCGTTTGCCGAAGACCTCGTCGGTATGGACTTGACTTGCCTCGACCCCTCTCCTGAAATGCTCGCTACGGCCCAACCTCGCGTGGACGGCGCCCGATCGAGACGCGGTGAGGGCCCTGCCAAATACGTTCAAGCCATAGCCGAAGAGATTCCCCTACCCGACAACACCTACGACATGGTGTTCTGCCTGTTCTCGTTCAGGGATTTCAAGGACAAAGCCCAGGGGCTGAGGGAAATCTATCGCGTCCTCAAGCCCGGTGGCAGACTGGTAATTTGCGACGCAGGAAAGGCCAACAAACTGCACGGTTTGTTTGGCTATTTGTGGATGAACAGCGTGGTGCAGGTCATGGCTCGGCTCATTACCAAGAAGAAAGACCATCCTTGGAAGGGCCTCGCCGCCAGTTATACGCACTACGGCACCAACGGATATTATCGAAAGATGATGAAGGATGTTGGGTTTACCAACGTGCAAGGCCGGCTGCTCTACCCGTTTGGCATGGCCAGTCGGTTTCGTGGCACGAAGCCTGAAAATTAACCACAGAAGTCAACCCCGTTAGACTCTTAAACCCCCTTTCGCTGGGATTTTCATTGGTGAAATCCATGGGTATGTCAGAGGTTCTCCGAAGCATCAAGGCAGCCGAGCAAGATGCCGAAAAACGCCTTGTTGAAGCCCAGGAAGAAGCCTCAAAAATCCTATCCGACGCCCGAAAGAAATCTTCCGAGATGGTTCAAGACGCTGCCGATGAAACGGTTGTCATGACGCAGAAGATCTTGGACGATGCTCGAGCCAAAGCGCAAGGTGAGGCCGACCAAGTGAAAGCCGCCGGTGCCGGAGAAGTTGAGAAGATAGAAACAAACTCTGCAAGCAACCAAGACGCCGCTGTGAAAATGGTTGTTGACGCGCTGTCATCCGAATGAGGCGATACCATGTTTGACACGGTCGCCATGTCCCGACTTACGGTCGCAGCACCTGTTGACCGCATGGCGGACGTGTTGCGCTCCTGCACGGAACTTGGTTGCGTTCACATCGAATCCTACACCAATTTCGAGGACGGCGTGAATGTCGGCCATGCAAGCGCGTCAGAAGAAGCCAACCGCACCAGCGCCCTGCTCGCCAAAGTGAGGGCCGCTATATCGGCGTTCAAACCCGTCAACACCGAAGGGCCTGTGCCCATCCGCCGCGTCAAAGAACTCCTCGAAGGTTCGTTCGCTGACGAACTGCAAAAAGGCCTTGACCTGCTCGACACTCACCGTGATGCAGAAGCCGAAATCGCCGCTTTGGACGAGCAGATTCACCTGCTTCGCAGACTCGCCCCTCTCAACATGGACTTGGAACTCCTCGCTGGCTCAACCCGTGTCGAAGTCTATGTCGCCGAGACCAAAAAATCCAGCAAAGCAGCAAGCACGTTTGGTACGCTCATGCAAAAGGTCGAACTCGCCACGGCGCCGGGCATCGTCGCCGTCGCCTGCATGCCCTCCGAAGGCGCCGAGGTGCAGATGGCGCTTGGGGAACTTGGCGGTAAACCCATCCAGATTCCAAACATGGACGGCACCCCAGACGCAGCCCTGAAAAATCTCCTTGCTCAACGTAACACTGCGGAAGGCACGATGTACTCGGCTTCTGAAGACGCAGAGCGCTGGGCGCGAAACAACGGACGGAACATTCTCGCCATCCACGAGTACCTCTCCAAAGAAGATGAAATTCATACGGCACCGACCCAACTCGCTGTCTCCGGCCAAGCTTTCGCTCTTGATGCCTGGGTGCCGACCTCAAAGGCCGACAAGGTCAAGACAGCCCTTCAAACAATGGCCTCCCACGTCGAAATAGAGGCGTTTGTTGACGACCACCATCATCACGACGACGACCATGACGATCACCATCACGAGCCGGCCCCACCCGTCGCTTTGGAAAACGATGCGGTTTCAAGACCGTTTGAATTGCTCGTCGGGTTGGTCGGCCGCCCCGCATACGGCACGTTCGACCCGACGTTCTTCATGATGCTGACCTTCCCGATGATCTACGGTCTAATCCTCGGCGACTTTGGCTACGGCTTCGTCATCTTCCTCATCGGATTATGGATGGGGACGTTGCCCTTTGCCGCTGACCCTGTCGGAAAAAATGGCGTCACCATCCTCAAGTGGATGGGCGTGTGGTGCATGATATGGGGCTTCCTTTTCGCTGAAGGCTTTGGCTTTGTTTGGGACGATACAGGTCAAATGGGCGATGCATCCCCGCTCGCCGGCTTCTACGCTTGGACATACGAGAACCTCACCTTCCCTGCCTTCGTCACCGACACCCTCGGCATGTCCTACACGCACATTCCTTTCCACCGAGCCACCAGTTCCATCACAGAATACGTCCTTCTCTCGGTGTACCTTGGTGTGGCCCACCTCATGTTCGGTTTTATTCTGGGCTTCATCAACGTCGCTCGAGCGCACGGAGTCGTCGCAGCCTTCTTCGAGAAGGGCAGCTGGATCATCATCCTCACGGCTGGAACCCTGCACATCTACGGGTTCTTGACCACGGACCAAACCGTCCTCGACCTTACTCCGTACGCCATCGCCCTTCTCGTCGGCGTCGTTTGCCTCATCATTGGTTTGGCCATCTTTGAGAAATTTGGCTGGGCAGGAGGCGCCATCATGGGCCCCATCGAAACGTTTGGTCTTCTGGCCAACACCCTCTCCTACCTCCGGGTTATGGGCGTGGGCGTGGCCGGCGTCAAAATCGCAGAAGTCTCCATCACGATGGGTTGGGACTTGATGTGGTCCGGTAGCGGCATCCTCTCCATAGCCCTCGGCCTTGTTCTCTTTGTGTTCATCCAGGCCTTCGCTTTGGCTCTGGGCCTCCTCTCACCCAGCATTCACGCTGCTCGTCTCCACTTCGTGGAATGGATGGGCAAGTTTTACGACGGCTCCGGTCGGGTTTTTACCCCGATTGGCGGTCGTACCCTCCACACGGAGGGGCAATCATAGTCCCATGGACAATAAAGGAGGTAGAAATATGAACAAGAATACCCTGAAAACGAGCCTACGCACGCTGATTGTACTGTTGACCGTCGCCTTGGTCGCCCAAGGCGTCGCAGCAGCAGAAGAAACCACAGAATCGGGTGCAACTGACGGAATGACTGGCGACGTTGGTGTCGGTCTTGCCCTTGGCCTTGCAGCCATCGGTGCAGGATTCTCCCAAGCCGCTATCGGTAGCGCTGCCATCGGCATGATCGCCGAGGACGGCAGCAAATTCGGTTACGGCCTCATCTTCACGGCTCTCCCTGAATCCATCGTGATTCTGGGTGCGCTTCCGCTCTTCCTTCAGTGAAGCCGGTGCAAGATGTGTGGGTTCAGCCCACGTTGACATGAAAAAGGAGACGATACAATGACGTTAGAAACATTAGCCAAAGACATCGCTGCCGCTGCAGAAAGCGACGCAAAAGCCCTCGTGGCTGAAGCCAAGGCCGAAGCTGAACAACTGCTTGCAGAAGCTGAAGCCAAAGCAACAGTCTTGCGGGAAGAAGCGAAACAACGTGCCGATAAAGAGGCCACGCAAATTGCCAGAGAAACGGTAGCGAGCGCTCGACAGTCCAACCAAAAGGACATCCTCATCGCTCGAAGGAAGGTGCTCGATGCCACGTATGAAGCGGCAAAAGAGCACATCGCCGACCCCGGGATGAAAGGGCGAGCGGCGCTTCTCAAAACGCTTTTGTCAAAATCGAAGAAACTGGCCAAAGGAAAGTACGTGATTCTTCCTGTTGAAGTTGACCGTGCCGCCATCTCGAAACAAGCCGGCGACCGAAAAGTCGGCGAAAGCGTTGACGGCCTCGGCGGTTTTGTCCTCGAGGCCGAGGACGGTTCCATTTCGTTTGACATGCGATTTGACAACATGCTTGAACGCGCATGGTCCAGTAAACTCTCCGCTGTGAACGATACCCTGTTTGGATGAAGAAGGTGATTGCATGATGCTCGGAAACACCCCTTATGTCGTCTCCCGCGCCAAAGCGCGACGGCAGAAGTTGGCAGACCGAGCACGCCTGCGTCAACTCATCAACCAATCCGTTGAACAGTTGACCGTCGCCGTTGGCGACTTGGGGTACCGTGCCGAAATTGACCTCTACGCCGGGAAACTTACCGGTGGCGACTTGGTTGAAGCGGCGCTCACCCACAACCTTGAGTCCGAGTTGACCCAAATGGTCAACATGTCGAACAAGTCCATCCGACCCCTGATCGAGATCTACACGTCCAGGTTCGAATACCAAAACGCAAAAGCCGTGTTCCGTGCCATTCACAACGAAGTTTCCGTTGATGAGGTTGGCAACAGCATTTTGCCTGAAATCAACGACGTGAACACACCTTGGTTGAAAGTTGTGGAGAGTTGCGACGACATGCGTTCGGCAGCCGTTCTGATGCGAAGGAAGGCGTTTGGTCCTGCCCTAGCAAAGGTGCCAGAAGACGGAACCTTGGCAGAGTATGAAGACGCCTTGGACCGTCATTACTACGCTGCTTCCCTCAAAGCCTTGGGCCAATCGAAAGGCGCACCTGTTCGCTTCCTTTCCCAATTGTTCGCTGCAGAAATCGATCACAAAAACATCGTCAACATCCTCGAAGCGAGTGCCGTCGGCATCGATAACGAACGCCTCGTCTCGCTTCTCATACCCGGAGGTCGATTGGTACCAAAGCGAGCGTTCTCTGCTATCGCTACGGGAGGAAAAGACGCCATGCTTGACATGCTCAGAAGCGCTAACAAATTTGATTATGCAGCCTTCGAGGGTGTTCTGGAAGAAGCTGAAACCACCAGAAGCCTTGATCCGGTCGTCACCTGGATGAAGGCAAGGGAGCACGACATGATGAAGCGGATGAGCTACCTCCATCCGGTCTCTGCCCTCCCGATTATCTTCTACATTACGATGAAAGTTCAGGAAGTGTCTGACCTGCGTTTGATTGTGCGCGGGCGACTTGCTGGGCTGTCTGCAGCCGTGCTTGAGGCGCACTTGCTCTGAGGTGATATCATGGAGATTGCAGTCGTCGGTTCCCCCGCCTTCACGTTGGGTTTCCAACTTGCAGGGCTGTCCAGTCTCTACAATCCAGACGGCGAAGAAGCGTTGCACTCAACCCTTCGCACCCTACTCAACAACAAATCCGTTGGTATCATGGTGGTCGACTCCGCCATGATGGCTACGCTACCCGAACGATTGCGTGACCAATTGTCGGGATCCGTCTCCCCCACCGTTCTAGGTATCGGTACGGAGGAAGACACCACCTTGCGGGACACCATCCGCAAGGCCATAGGAGTCGATCTTTGGAAGTGATGTTCCAACCAACACAAGGAGGAAGAAAATATGAGCAATGAAGGAGTAATTTACCGAATTTCAGGTCCCGTCGTGACGGCGATTGGCATGAACGCAGCGATGTACGACGTCGTTCGTGTTGGGCACGAAGGATTGATGGGCGAAGTGATTGAACTGCACGGCGAAAAAGCTGTTATCCAAGTCTACGAAGACACCTCGGGTATCCGCCCGGGCGAACCGGTTCTCAACACCGAGGAAACCCTGTCCGTTTCCTTGGGTCCTGGCCTCCTGACCCAAATCTACGACGGTATTCAGCGCCCGCTCGCCTCGCTCGAGGAAGTGATGGGTGTGTTCATCACCCGTGGTGTTGACGCTGACGCTTTTGACATGGAAAAGACGTGGACGTTTGAACCACAGGTTGCCAAAGGAGACGAGTTGGTGAGCGGTCAAGTCTTTGGACACGTGCAAGAAACCGAGACCATCGTTCACAAAATCATGGTCCCGCCCGGCAAAGGCGGGAAAGTGAAATCCATCGAGTCTGGCGATTTCAACAACACGCAAACGGTTTGTGTCCTTGAAGACGGCACGGAACTTCAAATGATGCAGAAGTGGCCCGTACGGTCGCCAAGGCCGTTCACCCAGAAGTACGCACCCGACACGCCCTTGGTCACCGGCATGCGGATTCTAGACTTCCTTTTCCCACTCGCCAAAGGCGGTGCGGCCGGTATCCCCGGCCCGTTCGGCTCCGGAAAGACCGTCACCCAACAATCGCTTGCGAAGTACTCCGACGCCCAGCTCGTGGTCTACATCGGCTGTGGGGAGCGCGGCAACGAGATGACGGAAGTGCTGGACGAGTTCCCTCACCTCATCGACCCGAACACGGGCAAGCCCTTGATGAACCGGACCGTCATGATCGCCAACACGTCAAACATGCCCGTCGCTGCAAGAGAAGCTTCGGTGTACACCGGCATCACCATCGCAGAATACTTCCGAGACATGGGCTACGACGTGGCCTTGATGGCCGATTCCACCTCACGATGGGCTGAAGCCATGCGTGAGATTTCGTCCCGTTTGGAAGAAATGCCCGGTGAGGAAGGCTACCCCGCCTACCTGTCCTCCCGCATTGCAGAGTTCTACGAGCGTGCCGGCCGTGTGGAAACGCTCAACGGCGACGACGGGTCCGTGACCGTCATCGGCGCCGTGTCGCCTCCGGGCGGTGATATCTCCGAACCCGTGTCCCAAGGTACCCTTCGTATCGTGAAGGTGTTTTGGGGTCTTGATGCAGGATTGGCACGTCAGCGCCACTTCCCCGCCATCAACTGGCTCAACTCGTATTCGCTTTATCCACAAAGCCTTGACCAGTGGTTCCGCGACAACATCGCTCAAGATTTCCCCGAAATTCGCACCCAGATCAGCGGACTGCTCCAAATCGAGGCCGAGTTGCAAGAAATCGTCCAGTTGGTGGGTTCAGACGCATTGCCTGTCGACCAGCAATTGACACTGGAGGTCGCTCGAATGATTCGTGAGTTCTTCCTGCAACAAAACGGCTTTGACCCGGTTGATGCTTACTGCGACATCAAGTTGCAATACGAAATGGCGAAAGCCATTCTCTCGTTCCAAGAGGCTGCCAAAACCGCCATGGCTGACGGTGCGCTGCTCAACGATGTCGTTAACGTGCCGGCCCGCTCCAACCTGATGCGTGGCCGTTTCGAGGAAGGCTACATCGAACGAATTGAAACGATGGTCAAAGAGATGAACGAACAAATCGCCGACGCCGTGGAGGCCAACTGAGGAGGGGAAGAAGATGACAGGAAAAGAATACAGAACCATTACCGACGTGAAAGGCCCGCTGGTCTTTTTGAACAAGACCGAACCAGTAGCGTTTGGTGAAATCGTAACCCTCCGTCTCTCCAACGGTGAGATCAAAAATGGACAAGTGCTTGACACCTCTGACGACCTTGTGATTGTTCAGGTGTTTGAAGGCACGGCCAAAATCAACCGAGACACGGGTGTCACCTTCATGGGTGACGTGTTCAAACTCCCTGTGAGCACCGACCTTGTTGGTCGCATTCTCGATGGTGCAGGTCGCCCCCGTGATGGTGGACCGGAAATCGTTGCTGACGAAAAGGCCGACATCATCGGTGCGGCCATCAACCCGTACAGCCGCCAATCGCCTCACGATTTCATCCAAACCGGCATTTCCGCTATCGACTGCTGCACGACGCTGGTACGTGGGCAAAAACTGCCCATTTTCTCTGCATCGGGTTTGCCCCACAACGACATCGCTCTGCAAATCGCTCGACAGGCCAAACTCAAGGATTCCGATGAAGAGTTCATTGTGGTGTTCTGCGCCATGGGTATCACGGCTGAAGAATACAACTTCTTCCGTTCCGATTTGGAGCGCACGGGTGCTTTGGAAAACGCTGTGCTGTTCGTCAACCTCGCCGACGACCCGGCGGTCGAGCGAATCATCACCCCACGTCTCGCTTTGACGGCTGCTGAGTACCTGGCGTTTGAGAAAGACTACCACGTGCTGGTCATCTACACGGACATGACGAACTATTGCGATGCGCTGCGACAAATCGGTGCAGCACGTGAAGAAGTTCCAGGGCGACGTGGGTACCCGGGTTACATGTACACCGACCTGGCCATGCTCTACGAACGTGCAGGTATCGTGAAGGGCAAGAAAGGCTCCATCACGCAATTCCCGATCCTTACCATGCCCGGGGACGACATCACGCACCCGATTCCCGATTTGTCCGGATACATCACCGAAGGCCAGATTGTTATCAGCCGTGAATTGCACCAGCAGGGCATTTACCCGCCGATCAACGTGCTGCCTTCCCTCTCTCGTCTGATGGGGTCCTGCATTGGTGAGAAAACCACCCGAGACGACCACAAGAAAGTCAGCGACCAGATGTACGCTGCCTATGCACAAGGTCGTGAGCTACGTGGGCTGGTCGCCATCGTCGGTGAAGACGCCTTGAACGAGCGTGATAAGCAACTTCTGGACTTTTCCGGTGTGTTTGAGGATCAATTCCTGCGACAATCCCGCGACGAGGACAGAACCATCGATGAAACCTTGGACTTGTGCTGGCAACTGATGGCCAACATCGATACGAAGTACCTTGTTCGTCTTGATGAAGAACTCATCAAGAAGTATCACCCGGAAAACAGAGCGTGAACTGTTACCAAGACACAAAGCGAGGAGGTGAGAACGTATGGCACTGGACATCAAGCCTACACGAAGCGAACTCATCAAGCTGAAAGGCCGCATCAAGCAAACAAAAAACGGCTACAAACTCCTCAAGATGAAGCGAGACGGGTTGTTTCACGAATTCCGCACGCTTCTCTCCGAGATGATCAAAGCCAAGCGAGATTTGACCGACGCTTACCGTCTGGCAAAAACGCGAATTGACCTCGCCAACGCCATTGAAGGAGGCCTCGCTGTTCGAGCAGCGGCCATCGCCAACTCGGCGCACCCGGAGGTTGAGGTCGAGCGGAGGAACATCATGGGCGTCGTCGTTCCAAGCGTAAGCGGTACCAACCTCAAATCCACCTTTGCCGAGCGGGGTATCGGTTTCATCGGCTCCTCGCCCTACATCGATGAGGCCAGCGATTCCTTCAGCGAGCTCATTGAAAAAATCGTGAAGGCCTCTGAAATGGAAGCCACACTGAAGCGCTTGCTGGCCGAAATCGAAGCGACGAAGCGCCGCGTCAACGCTCTCGAATTCAAAGTCATCCCTGAATTGGAAGAAGCCAAAGTCTTCATTCAACTCCGGTTGGAGGAAATGGAGCGCGAAGAAACGTTCCGTCTGAAGCGATTCAAGAACAAATGAGGCCTGAACCTCTTCAACGAGGGATTCATGGAGGATGGGCCTCACGCCAAACCAAAGGGGGGAGCCCATGGAAGACACGCAAGCCAACATCGAAACGGGTTTGCCCCACCAAAAGAAGGCATGGTCTCAACATGACCTGCTTGAATCGGCGCTTGGAGAGTACCTCCACGTGATTCAGAAAAACGGGGGCCGATGGCCCTCATGGAAAGTTTCCCCGGTAAGCGACGACATCCACGACGACCTCGTTCGTTTGAACACCCACCTCGAAAGACTGGGTTGGATGGGGAAATTGACGCAGGAAGAAGAGTGGGTGGTCACCGTGTTCCCAGCGCCAGAACGGCAGTTTCCACAATCAAAAACCGTGCTGATGTTTTGGGTGTTGTCGTTTTTCACAATAACATTGGCTGGCGACCATTGGATGTCGAACGCACGTCCCTCCGGAGGATGGTTTCACGCATCCTCGCTGATCGATGCCCTCCTTGGTTTCACGCTTCCCATCATGTTGGTGTTGGTTGCTGCCTCCTGCATCCAACGGCATGTGTCTTCCCGTTATCGGGTGCGCAGCGGGCACTTGATGCCTGTCCCTGATTTCACCATCGCTCTCTATGCGCTGGGTCTTTTTCCATCGTCTTGGCTATTTTGGCCGTTTGGCCTGCTGTTGATTCCAACCATGCCTCGCATGGATGCTCGTCCATGGCCCAACAGAGCTTCCCTGGGCTTTACTGCGCTCACCGTTCCGCTCGTGCTGGGTGTCTCGGGTGTCATTCTGATGGTTGCCGGACTGCTCATGACACCCGAATACCTGCCTTCATCCCGTATGCCCTTGGCGTCCTATCCGCCGCTGTTCCTGTCACTTTTCGTTGACCAACTCATCGGCAACGATAGCTATGTTCGCCTGTTGTGGGCGAACCCTTGGGCCCACGCTGGCGGTATGTTGATGCTCTTTGCATGGGTTTCCGTTTTGCCGATTCCGACCTTCCCCGGCGGCAGGTTGTTGATCGCTCGAATCGGCCTTATCGATGCGCGAAGTTCCGGAACGCAGAGTTTGATCATGGTCACGCTCCTGTTTTGCGCTTACGTGTTTGGCGTCTTCGAACAATTTTCACTGTGGTTCCTGATTTTTGCCTTGCTCCTCCCGCTCTTGTTTTTCTTCGGCAACGACCTGCGAATCCCGCTTATCCTTGACGAAACCGAGGGTTTGAGCGAAGCCGATCACGGCCGGATGGGTCTGCTTCTCCTGCTCGTGTTTTTGTTCCTTCTTCCAGCGGCGCAACCGGTTCTCCATGAAACCACTTGGGACGACCCAATGACGCACGAGTTGAAGTCCCCTTCTTTCGCTGAGGAACAAGAGGACGGCACATGGCTCTCCACCACGAAAATCCAAATCACCAACCCTTCGGCCTTGATGAAACCCTTTGCCATCGCTGCTTTCCTTGAAAACCCCAACGAAGGTTGGTCCATTTCGTGGGACTGTGACGGCGAAGACACCTACGACCTCGGCGGCCAAGGGTGCGGCTCGGATTTGCTACCGAAGCGCACGGCTTTCTTTTGGATGAACCTCACTTGGGACAGGGCCACCAAACCCACCATGGCCAACCTGAGCTACGTTGTGGAGATGAACGGCGACTACGTTGTCGAAGCCTTCGCCGTCCGCCCGGCCCTCGAAATCGTCCCCGGTACGCAGTGGTACGATGTTCAGGCTGGCTCTTACACGCACAGGTGCGTGGACCTTGACGGGAGCTTGATCGACTCGCCGTGGCTGAACCTCAGCGTGAGCGGCTCAAACCTTGATGGGCTTCAAACGGCCCTGGTCAACATCGCAGGTCAGAGCGGTTTGAAGACCAACCTCAGCAGTGTACCGGATCGGTTTTGCCTTGAGGGCCTCGACCCGCTCGTTTTCGAACCCCAAATGGCCACCCTCACCATCAACAACGATACCTTTGCGCCGTTGTTGCCTCAGAAGCGGCCTTTGACGGCCTACGTCCCGGAAAACGGGTGGGTTATCCACGGGGAGGACGGTTTCTCATGGGAAGCGTTGCTCGGCACGGGCATCTTGTTGGTGGAAGCTCCCCATTGCCCCATCAACGCCAGCATCGCCATGCCCGTTCGTCCAAAGGGTGAGGGCGATTGGGTTTGGGACATGAACGTACGAACCTTGGGAGAGACGCCCATTGTTGTAGGTGAGGAGGTGCTTACACTTCATGTTCCACCCGGCAAAAACCTGTCGCGTTGCGACGGAACATACAACCCCTATCCATCGACGGCCTTCACTTCTGTCGAGGGACCAGAACTGCTGACCACCTGGATGAACACCACTTCGCGTTTCTGGACAACACCGTGGGCCATCGCCACGAACGGGACTTCCCTCAACACCAACATGACCTCGTTTACGATTCACAACCCGAGCAACGTCAGCATCCCAATCCGACTTGAGCGCGGGGGGAGTTTCGGCGATGATTGGACGCACAATTGGGATGGCGGCCCCCTCGCTCCGGGCGATACAGTCTTTGAGTTGACGCCACCAAACGCCCCCTTGGCGACGATGTACATTTCGTTTGAATCCGGCTCGGTTGTGCTTCACTTGGCGAGCTACCAATGAGGTGAAGGCATGCGAATTTCAATTCTCGGCGTGGGGTCAATAGGCAGCGTGGTCGCTGCATCTCTGGCTTCGACCGATGCCGAGGTTCATCTTCACGTTCGCGGTGAAAGCGGCGCCGCACGAATGCTTGAAGGGCTTAGGATTCGAGGTGAAAACAGCATCCGGGTCGAACCAACCCGATTCATGTTCTCTTGCGAAGAAATGCCTGCTGAGGACCGTTTGACCCACGGCTCCGACATCGTGCTTTTGGCTTGCAAATCGTATGACGTCGCCGAACTTGCAAAGAAAGCCGCAGCCTTCCTGAAACCAGATGGTTTGGTCATGGCCCTTTCAAACGGGCTGGGCCATGTTGAAACATTGTGCCGGATTCATGGCCCAGAGCGCGTGGTGGCCATGATAACGACCCACGGGGCGTATTCTCAAGAAGACGGTGGCGTAGTCTGGGCCGGTCAAGGCGAGATTGGGATGGCCTCACCGCCGCTTGGTCCTCCACAGGTCAGGATGGAGGGTTTGGTCGCCCTTTTCGAGGAGGCCAAATTGAACCCGAAGATCCACGAAAACGCTTCTGAGTTGGTTTGGGAAAAGGTTCTGATCAACCTCGCCATTAACCCAATCGCCGCGCTAGCCGGTCTGAAAAACGGTGAACTCCTCGCCAGCGAACTTTTCAACGCTTCAATGATGGTGTACAGGGAAGCGGTTCTTGTGGCCAAGATGAGAGGGCTTTCGCTCTCCGATGAATTCACGTTTGAAACCCGATTACGCTCGGTTTTGGAAAAGACCGGTGAGAACACGTGCAGCATGCTTCAGGACGTGAAGGCCGGTAGGACAACCGAAATTGGTGCTCTCAATCAGGTGATTGTGGAGATGGCCGAGTCGTCCGGGATCGCCGTACCGGTCAATCAGATGCTGACGGCTCTGGTTCGCGCTTGCCATCCGTGATGAGGTCAACGTTGTAGTGCAAACCTCTGTTCTCCGACTGGCTGAGGGCGTTCTCAACGACCAGTTGTCCGATCAGGCACAGGTTTCGCAGCTCAACGATTTCTCTTGTCGGCACGGACGTCTTCCACATCATTTCAACATCGGACTGCAACAAATCGACCCGTCGTTTGGCTCGTTTGAGGCGTTGATTCGAGCGAACGATGCCCACTTCCTCGGACATGGTCCTCACCAAACTTGTCCTGTCGTTGATGACAGGCCCGTGCTCTCGCAGTGCATCCAGCCCTTCCGAGCGCCATGGGGGATGGCTTCCTTCGTAGGTATTTGGTGGGTTGAGAATGAGGTGTTGAGCCACACGCTCGGCAAAAACAACCGCCTCAAGAAGGCTGTTTGATGCCAAACGGTTGGCGCCGTGCATGCCCGTGCAAGCCACTTCGCCTATGGCATAGAGATGAGGTACACGGCTTTCGGTGTCGCGGAGGAAGGCACGACCGATGTTGTCAACACGAACACCGCCCACCATGTAGTGGGCGGCAGGAACCACCGGAATCGGGTCTTTTCCAAGAACCAAACCTTCTTGATCAAGCCTGCGGGAGATGTTCGGGAATTTCTTGCTGAACGGGAGGTCAAGATGCGAAGTGATGAGGTAAACACACGACGTTCCGTGTTTTTTCATCTGCTGGTCAATGGCACGAGCCACGATGTCTCTGGTGGCCAACGAGCCATCTGGTGTGTACTGCAACGTGAAGGAGTAAGGGTTTGGCGAGGGAGGTTCCTTATCGGCAGATTTGGCATCTGCACAGGCCGCTCTCCATGCCTCCAAACCAAGGTCGTCCAACAAAACGGCACCGACGCCCCGCACCGCCTCCGAGATCAAGAACGGACGCTCCGCAGGTGAGAAAAGGGCGGTTGGGTGGAACTGAATGAACGCCATATTTTTGATGCAGGCACCTGTTCTATAGGCCATAGCCAAACCGTCGCCGGTAGCCACGCTTGGGTTGGTCGTTTCCTTCCAAAGTTGACCGACACCGCCGGTCGCCAAAATCACGGCATCGGCTTCCAGCGTCAACACCTCCTGTGTGTCCTGGTCCAGGCACCAAACCCCCGCTACCCCTTGCGACGGTTGACCATGACGCCGCTGAATCAAATCGATGGCAAGCGTGTTGGGTTTCATGGCAATGTTGGCGTGGCTGTCGGCGTAGGACGTCAAGGCTCGCTCGATCTCTCTACCTGTGGCGTCCTTGGCGTGCAAGATGCGTTCCGTGGAATGTCCCCCTTCTCTGATCAGGGCGTACGTGCCGTCTTTGTGTTTTTCAAACTCAACACCGATGTTGATGAGGTCAACGATGCGCTCGCCGGCTTCGGAAATGATTGAACGGACCACGTTCTCATCGCATGCACCATCGCCAGATTTCAGGGTATCTTGGACGTGAGATTCCATGCCGTCTTCGTTTGTTTTGTCCAGAATTGCTGCGATACCGCCCTGTGCCCAGTTGGTTGAGGAGTCCTTGGGCCGTTGCTTGGTCACGACGGTGACCTCGTGCCCAGCATCGGCGAGTTTGCACGCCGTGAACAAGCCCGCAATGCCGCTGCCGATGATGACGACATGTGCCATTGTTCATCCCTGCCTCAACTTGCCCTCGTCCTCCCCCTTCTTGACCATGATGGAGGTGGAGCAAAATTCATTGGCTCGCAATGCCTATCAATCAGCGTTCGTTAGGCCACTTGGGGACCATAGCATGCTTGGATTATCGCTGAGGAAAATCTTGACCCTCTTCGGCGGGACCCTGATGCTCTTCGTGTTCTTCAACGTTCAATTCGGTAGCGTGGCTCCTTTGGTCATTGACGGTGCTGAAGGATACAAACTTGACGCATTGCTGATGTTCGAACCGAGCTGTTCTTTCGACCTTGTCGAGGAGGAATTGCGGGCGAGCGGGACGTCGTATTGCTTGGGTGAAGTTGGGCAATGGTCCGGTGCTGATGTGCTGATGCTGATGGAAGGCCTGTTTTTGTTTGTTTACGGATTTGAGTTGCCCCAAAACAAGGGCTGGGCACGCCGCTTGCGAAAAATTGGCTTCATCATGGGGGCGACATTGTGTTCGCTGGCCCTTCTTGACAGGTTTTCGTTGCTCCCTTCCTCGGCGAGTTCGGAAGGTTTGGCAACCTTGTTTCCCTTTCCTGTCCAACCATGGGTGGTACAGATCATGTTTGCCGTGTTCGGCGTCATCATGATGCGCGGGCCAAAATATTGGGAGGCGGAAGCGGTAGAGCAAACCCGCGATAAACTTGAACGGCGACGGCAAAAAGCCGGCGATTTTCGCTCTTCGTTCTTCGACAAATCCAAGCACAACGATAACGCTCTGGATCGGGTCGAACGGTCAAGATTTTTGCGGGCCGACAAGGACCTCACCATGTCTCGCAGACGTAGCAAATTGCTCGTGATGGCGACCTGCCCGTACTGCCAGGGCGGTGGTTGCAAAAAGTGCAACAATGCAGGCGTGTTTTGAGACCTCTCGGCATTTCCTTTTCCCCTACGAAAACCGAGGCACTGAGGCTTGTTTCTTCGGATTGTTTAAAACCTGTAAAGAGCGGGTCTGGTGAAAGTGATGAGAACAAAGTTCCATCACACGAGGGAAAAGGGATGTACCTAAAGTCACTTGAAGTGCTGAATTTCAAATCGTTCAAAGGTGAAGTTACCGTACCGCTCGACCGAGGATTCACCGCCATAACCGGGCCAAACGGTTCAGGAAAATCCAACTGCGGAGACGCCATTCAATTCGTTTTAGGGCCCAAATCAAATCGAGTGATACGTGCTCAAAACTCAACGGATTTGATTTTCAACGGTGGAAAAAATTCGAAACCGGCCAGAAATTGCTCCGTAACGCTTGTTTTCGCCAACCCTGTGATGAGCAACGGTCGACGGCGATTGCCCCTTGACAAAGAAGAGATTCGGATGTCCAGAAGCATCCGATTGACGTCCTCGAACAACCCGGTGACCACCTACAAACTCAATGGAGAAGACAGTACACAGAAGGTGTTTCATCGCTTGCTCGGCGCCGCCAATGCCCGTCCGGACGGATACAACATCGTCCTCCAGGGTGACGTGACGAGCCTCGCCAAAATGACGGCGAACGAGCGACGTAAAGTGCTCGACAATGTGGCCGGCGTGACCTCCTACGACGATGAAATTCGAAAGGCCGGCAAGCAAAAGGACATGGTTGAGAACTACCTTGACCGCATCGGACTGCTCGAAAAAGAGCAACTGGAACGGCTCTCGACTTTGGCCAAAGAACGCCACGTTGCGCAAAAGGCGAAAGAGGTGACCGACGCCATACAGACCACCAACGCCATGTTGCTCCAATCTCGCTATGTGGCGCTGAAAAACGAGTTGGCCTTCCACGTCGACGAGCGACAAAAATACCTTGATGGAAGCGAGCGTCTGTTGGACGAACACAAGGCCACCGAAAAGGAACTGCTTGTTTTGGACGACAAAATCGCAGAGATTCAAGAAGAAATCAACCGATTGACTGGAGGCGAGACATCGGAACTAGGACGGGCCATACGTGACCTTCAGGTCGCCATTGAACTCAACAACGATCGGCTCGCTGAGGCAGCAAAAGACGAAGAGAAAGAAGCGGAAGAAACC
>Ga0163110_10000444_pt1 | contig 19470 bp, 13 predicted proteins | sample CRUFie1St17metaG_FD_108703 | JGI IMG/M metagenome (GOLD analysis project Ga0163110, IMG submission 108703) | Marine microbial communities from the Costa Rica Dome - CRUD Field 142mm St17 metaG | ecosystem: Environmental > Aquatic > Marine > Oceanic > Photic zone | place: Costa Rica: the Eastern...
CCATTGTTATGTGAAGACATCTTTGCATTAGCTGGGAAGACTGCATTAGATCGATAGTGTTTTCTGGACATTGTTACGTCTGACTACGCTTTGAGTTTTCTGCTGAAGGGTTTTGATTCCATTAATCCAGTAGCATGCACAGATGCAGTTATTATATATAAGTACGTTACATGGAAATTTCTAATATAAGAAACTGGTGTCAGTCGGATATATGTAGAGAAACACCAGCGTACTGGATGTACTGGATGTACTGGAAGATAAGTATTTAGACATAGTATTTATTATATAATAAGGTATTATATAATATTTTTTGGATGTTTCTGATATGATATATGAAAATAATAAAGTTTAATTTTTTGAGGCACAGAATACTAAAATGCATAAATATATAATATATAAAAAAAGAAAATACTGTAAAGTAAATATAGAGTTTCGGTATTTTTATCATAGTAAATGTAAATACAACAGAGGTTGTAATTTATATGATGACCCAACCAAAAAAACAAATAGTAAATAAAGAAAGGATATAATAAATAATCAAACAAGAAAGGATATAAAACATAAGAATATTTTCCGTGTTTTTATGGTATATAGTGTGAAAAAAAATATTAGATAATTAGTTGATAAGTAAATAGCAATAAAACAAAAAAAACCAAACAATTAATAATGATTGTTTTCGGAAATTTTATCGTACATGCGCAAATAAATGTTTCAGAATATTAAATGGGAAGAAATAAGATAAAAAACAAAAAACAACAATAAATAATGTTGAAATTATAAGAAACTTCTAACGGACATGTGCATTAATAGAGACAATGTGAAAATTTACGCTTCTTTCTATTGGAACTAGCGTTAGTTGTATCTGTTAAATAATAGGCATCGGCAGTGTGTTCGTTCATTTTGATATTTGATAAATATTGACACCATTGTTGGAATAAATCCTCTGGGCTTGTAATATCTTCGAATAATTTTTCCATGATCCTTGTTAAAGCTGTTTTAGTATTTCCGTCAGGAACAGAGTAACAGAAGTTGCGAATTGAATTTAATGTATATTGTGTCACTGCATGTTTATATATAATACCGCGTGTATCTGCAATTGCATTATGGCAATGGAAACTTGGTATTGGATGATAACTACGTCGATATGGAATTGTGGTGTATGGACAGACTTGATAAATGAATAAATGGGCATTATCAGGAGGAGATTTTATGTCGTTGTTTCGATCATAATCTGAATCACCGTAAATTGGCCATAATAATATTCGTATGCTATTATCTTTATATAAATTAATTTTCATCATAACAGTTGTTGAATTAATGGGATTACTCCACCATGGATGGTTGTAATTGAATGTGTCCAATAATGTGATGTTACGTGCATTTGCATTGGGCGTGGTGAATAGTGTTAATTTTGTATTTGATTGAAGTAAGTTGTGTTGCTTGAAGATTGTGCGTGGTAATGTGGTATTTTTTGATATTAATGGTTCAATATGATTATTTTGAATATTATTTCCCATAGAGTTATACGACATTGTCATATAAAGATTATATCCAGAAACTGTTTCTACTTTAATTTTTCCACCATTGGATTCAGAATTGAATTGTGCATTGCATACCAATGCTGCACCAATTGATACTGCATAATTATAATTGTTGATTACAGGGAATCTTACTAATAAATGTTCTTGTAATTTATCTCTTAATCCGGGTGTGCACGAAGCACCACCAATCAATAGGATGATATCAGGATCGGCACCAATCGACGCGATGAATTGTGTTAATGTATTTTTTATTTTATCAAAATGACTTTGGATGCAGTTAATGTATTCCAGTTGAGTTATTGATATTTGTTCACGTTTGTTAATAAGAGGAATTCCGGGATCGTATCGGTAATGCCAATGGGTGTGAAATTCAACATCGATTGATTGGCTAGTTGATAGAAGCAATTTATAATCTTCAATATTGATTTCATCAAATAATTCAGAATAGAATTGTTCTTTTGTTACATTTTCAATTTTAGATTCATCAAATTTTTCTCTTATTTTCTTCTTTATTAATATTGATAATTCATGAGAGAAGATATCACCACCTGTTAACTGTAAACATTGATTGTTACGAAACATATATATGTATTGGTTCAAAAGATTATTGTGTGTGATTGTTATATTGGAAATTGATGTCGTGGCTCCACCAATGTCTATGATGATACATTGTTTAATTTTGACAGAATTCTCCGGAGCAGATATGAAGGTTCTTATTTCGGGTTGAATCTGTGTAATACCAATTACTGCGGCTGTTGATTCTTGACATGTGATGATATGATTGGTTTTGAATTCCTGTATAGCTGAAGGTTTATTTGTGTTTGTTGTATGTCTATATCATTTTTGAATAAAATTTCTAAAATACGTGTATTCGCGCTTTATCATAGACAAAACATATTATTAGTGCAAGGATGCGAAAGCGAATTGCACCATAATCAAACTAATTATCATGTTGTATCTCATATTGCGAATGTCAAGATAGAAATGTTGTACCTGTCTGGCATAGTAATCGTTTGTAAGGAATGTTGCTATATGATGGAACAGTTAAACACATATATTTTGGTTTAATATCGTTGGCTAGAAACATGTCTTTGTATAAATGTCTCAATTCATATCGTAAAACGTCTTTGGGATGAATTGTTTGTGTATGGCTTTCTTTATATTCAATATCATAAGCACATCTACCATTATGAGATACTATTTTGAATTTGTATTTTCTGATATCTTCAGCGATTTCGAACCATGATCTACAGATAAATCTTTTGTTATGTTTTATGACGGTTGATTGGTCTTTGCCGAAGAGTTTGTCGCCAAATGATAATGTAGAATCATTTCTACACCAGGCATGGTTTCTTAATAAACTTGTGTTGTCCCCAGATTTAGCATATATGGTTGAAAGAGAGCCGGTAGAATCATTAAGTCTTTTGGTGATAGTAGTGGTTGTTGTACCAATGTCACATCCAAAATAACAAGGGGAATATTGTATTTCTGTATTGGTCATTGATTTCATAAGGATTTTATATGTGAAAGTTTCAGTATTTTGATATTTCGATACTATTTGGAATAGTTTGAACGAGAGTTGTCTGTATTGAAGTATTGGATACTTTGTTGGCAATGATTAGTGCTGAGTGTCAGAGTAGATTTTTTGCTTTGGTTAATGTTAAATCCTCATGTTATATGCGGAAATCTACATCAAATGACGCATCAAAGAGGTCAAAGAGTGACTCATCCCAAAGAGTCTGTTTGTGTGATTGTAGAGACTAGTTTGTAAGACATAGTTGACGACTACGCGTTTGTCACGACTACGTACGTAGTTGACCGTGTGGATGTGCCGTGCGCTGCGGAGACTGTGGCTACAGAGGTGGTATATCGACAGATAGTATACTATCGACTGTGGTACAAATAAGGTTGGAAGAAGAGGGCGAGTCGAAAGCGGAAGAGTCAAAATGTAAAGTTGTCAGAATATGAATTATCTTCTATCATCATTGCTGAAGGCAATGTCTGCAATTACTTGTAAATTGCCTGTACGATTGTTTCTTTTTACCTGAATTCGCTTACCTTCGTCGTCGAAAACAGCATAGTTTTGGATATATATCATAATTTCTTCATTGGTATATTTATACTCCTCCTTCCGAGATCTTGCATACGTATTCAGGGCTTCTTTAAAAATGGTTACTTTCATATACTTCTTTGGTGTTCTACGTGTTTTTACCTTTATAAATTGCTTCATAACTTGTAATTTTGCAGGGTTATTCTCCTCTAGGATATTACGTAAATCGTTCACCATTATATCGGGCATTACATTTTTGAGATGGAAACCCTTATTGTTAGGGGTATTTAAAGTTTGTTGTGCTGTTTTCATGTAGTAATGTGCGGCATTAATAAACCATGTAAAGCAATCATCCATGTTTTGCCTGATTTCATATGTTATATTTGGATCATAATCTTTACAATTGATATCTTTGAATAATTCAGCATCTATTGTACGATCTCGGAAGTAAGTCTCTTGTAAAAACACTAGAATTCGTCTTTCTATTGGATCGGTTATCAATATATTCTCAAAAAGATCACCATTATATAATAAAATCACTGAATGTCGGCTATGCTGTGCATTGACTTGTGAATGTGGTTGATGTTTATCAGCAACATTCATTATACCTCCGCCTGATAATTTTAATAATGTGGATATATCCAATTCATTTTTTACTTTTTCCCTCACATTTCGATCTTTTTCTGGTACCGCCTCATCAACATATACACATCTTTTACCTATGCATGTTGATAATTGAAATTTTTTATTATTTGATGTCATTAATGTTTCACGATCAATTTGCACAGTATGTATATAAAATAAATCAAACAATGTACTTATAAAAATAGTTTTACCACCACCTCCTTGTTTCTGTCTCCATAATATTAATAAGTTTTGTGATTGATTATCAGGAAGAATCAAATGTCCGCATACTAATGTGAAATAATCGATTTTAGCAGGGTCTTGCCAAATTGATCTAATGAATTTATAAAATACATTTGATTCATCTCGTAGGTAAGGTTTATATCGCCATGGATACGATTTTGAAAAATAATCGTTTTCATTTCTTGGTCTGATTGCAAGGGTTTTAACATCAATAATATTTCCGTTTGCAATTGGGAATTGCGTAGGATGATTATCCAATGTATCTATGAATGACTGGCGCTGTTTCATGTAATGTGGTAACCAATTGTGTATTTTACTTGTAAACTTTTTTGAACCAAAACGGTAGATACATTTATGATATTGTCGGATTGTAATTTGGCGCTTAAGATATGCTTGTTTTGCAATTCGGCTATATAATATTGTTAGAGCATAATCTATATGTTTTTGATTTTCATACAATCGAGTCTGCGGATTCCATACATAATGTGCCCAATTGTCTCCTTTTTTGCCTTTTTTAATCGAATTTATCAATAAATTATAATCTGGATAAAGTTTAGTAAGTTCAAGATAATTGGAGTTAATCATCGAATCAATAACTGAATTTGGTATTTTATGATTGGCAAAGAAGTTGTCCCAGCATTTGTCTTCGGGTATCCAGTCTATTATTATTGGTATTTCAATACTGTCCGCATTGATCTATGTAAATAAAGGGTATAAAAAAAGAGTATATCAGAAATTTCTTGAAATAATTAAATTATTGAATGGATCATAATTTTCCGGAAATAAATGTGTAGGATGAGGCAAATTGATGAGACATCATCTATACAATACATACGTAATCATGTTCTCTGTCGATTATGTCCGAGGTGGGTATTGGTTGTAAATTGAATTCTTCATATTTTATTTTATTGTCTATCTCGACATTCATTGTGAATTAGGTGATTTGTCGTCCAGTGGTATTGTCTTTTTTTCTGATGTTTAAAGAGACATGAGCTGAAAAGTAAGTACTTCGTGGTAGTAGTGAAAACTAAATGATATGAGTTATGACTAGGCGTTATAAAATCTTACGATTGCTTGCAGTAGTATTTTGTTTGTCATTTCATTGTATTTTGGGTTTCTTATAAGCAGGTCCTCCATCTGCAATAGCTTTGTTTGGTCCAGGGGGAGATGTCGATGGGGACCCAAAGGAGTTCGTGGTATCGTTAGTTGTATCATCATGGGTATTACTATCTTTCGTGTATGCATTGTCATTGATAGTATTAAATTTTCGTTTACGGTGATTTGTTCTGTTGTTGTTTGAAGTATTACGTTGTGGAATACCCGCTTTTTCCGTATTTGATACATTTTTGATCACTTGTCCTTGATTGTTTTCAATCAATTGCCGTTGACCATCCTCTTTAGATATGGTTTCGTTGCTACTATTGGCACTACCATTTTCTGTGTTAATATTCCATGCTTTGTTTCCGTTGCGATTATCTTCTTTCATAGGGCATATTCTGTTTGTATTGTCTGCTTCAAAATGTTCATCTTTATCATTGTTATTATTTACCATTTCTTGTTTTTTATTATCCATTTCATTACAATCATCAAGGGTTAAATTCCCTATAGTTGGCAATACATCTTTATTGGCTTTGTCTGATTGATTGGTGTTACTTGATTGATGTGTGTTATTAGCATTGGTGTCTGGAGTTTTAGCATTGTGATCTGTGGAAGTTGTAACGTCGCCATTATCTAATATCGGCATTCTTGATTCATGGGATTCGGAATTGTTCATACTGTTATTGTCATGATAATTGATATCTAAAATACTATATATTATGTCGTTTGATTCACATTTCTTATTAATCAACTGGATTGTGACATTTTGTTTCTTATTGTATTCAATAAAAAAAGATTTTACCAATGGTATATACATATCCATATTATCTGTGTTTACAAAATTATATTGATCTCCTTTAATGACTAATTCTTTTGAATAAGCGTCCTTATTTTGTTGATATGAGCTATACAAGTTTGAGGTAGCTTCATCTGTAGTCATATCGTGTAATGGATAAAATTCACCTTCTAGATAATCATAAAAATGTTTTATTGCATTTTTGTAGCAATGTATTTGAATTGTTATAGGTCCAGCCGATGAAACATTTGTTTCTGCAATCTGGGCATCAACAATTATGTGTTTTGCAGTGATGTTGTTTATAACAATTTGCTCATCTGGGTCTTTTTTTTCTTCTATGTCCGTATCTCCCGACCCTATTTTAATATTTGATGCTTCGATTATACCTTTTACAACAACCACATTCATATCTGCATTGATATGTCTGTTTTGAATGGAGGTATTATTGTCTGTTGGTTGCTTTGACCATAAATATTCTAATCCTTTCACAGTAAATTCATTATGGGTTCCATTCATTATGTCCTTTATTTCTGGGGCAAATGAGTGTATAATGTATGATGATTCATTATAAATAAACCTCGGGTTATCAGGTGCTAATTTTTCATATTTAATATTGCAAAATATGATGTTTGATCCTTCTTGAATATCCTGTAATTGATTATCTGATTTGCCAGATTTATTAGAATCTACGATTGTTATTTGTTTATCTTCAGTTTGCACTGCATAGCAATATTTATACTTTCCGTCTGAATGAGTGGTTTTGGTTCCCATAAATTTACATAATATTACACAATTTGGAATGATCTGAGTTGCTTGATTCAAATAATTGATGCTGTGGAATTGATAATGATTAGGTTGCGGTGGATTTGGAATGTCTATCTCTTTGATGAGGCATATTTTGTTTATTAATTGTTTTATTTGACGTGTTATCTTTTTGAAATATATACCATCATCAAATCGTTTTTCCGGTTGTTGTTGTATTTTAAAATTTGTAATACTAATATTGCTTTCTATTCCCATCATCTTCAATGGATTTGCATGTTTGATGGAATCTAGAAAATGACATTCTTGTTGTACGACAATGATATTTCCAGATGTTATGTTGTGGGATAATTTATTAATATTCGATATGCTGATTTTTGTTGGTTCCCCTTTTGGTGTTATACATAAATAATGGTTGAACCTTCTATCGTATATTATTTGCCGTTTTACGTTGTCCCGTCTTTTGGAACGGAATCGAGCAATCACCATATATTTGTATTGATTTTTGGTGTTTGGTTCAGCCTGCATATCATATACAATGTTATTGATTAAGATTTTAAAAAAGAATAATTATTAAATGATGACATAAAATTATCGATCATACCATTGATATCAGTGATTTTCTGATGTTCAAATTAATGTATTACGGTCTAAATGAAACGTGTTGATCTGTAGAGTGAAATTTAGCGGGAGCGTCAATAGAGTTAAATGAATCAGCAGAATATTCTGGAAATTTACTGGAATGAATACAAGTTGACGGTGGATGACAGAAAAGTTTTCACTCTCAAAAATGGTAAATTGTTTATCAGTAACATTTATTATTCAAAATTGATTGAATTGCATCCAAAATAATTAAGGATTGTTATTTGATGTACTTTCGTCTTTTGTTGTCTTGTTGAAGAATTCGGTTTTATTATGTTATCTACGTTTCGTTGTTCAATTGTTTGTGTTTCTATCGATTTGCCTTTGTCCTGGTTATTTTGTTCAAAATAATCCCTAATATCACGATGGTTTAGTTTTATATTATAATATTTTTTTGTTGATTTATCTATTTTTATTTTGCATGTCCTTGTTTTATTTTTGAGTTTAATACACGAATATTGTCGGCCCTTAATCATTATTTTATTTTCTGGTCTTATTTTACGGATGTTGCTATTTGTCGATATTATAATTTTAAATTGATGATTTGTATAATTATAACGTGGATTTGTGAACCTAGATATTTGGAATCTGGAAAATTGATACCATGAACCTACGCGGAAGAATTGTCTATACGTCTTGTATGTCTCGTTCCAAAAGAGAACATGTATGTTATTTGGAGTTGTATTATCATCCCTAATTTTTAGGCTCATACCATTACCCATCTTAAAATGATGGATATAGAGTATCCTGCCTCTAATTCTTATCTTATTACTGTAATCTTCAGATATTTTATTGATGGGTATATAATATTGATTCATATTGGTTTGTATATTTTGTTACAGCCAATGCACGGATTCATTGATCGGGGTAATAGCTGCTTATTATGAATCTGCTTATTATATATTATCGAACTGAATATATTGGCGTATGGTGCGATTATCGTCTGGCTGCTTCACTGTAAATGTTGCACTGAGTTGGGTTTGAAAACTTACTTTGCGCACTTCATTTCAAATGCCAACGCTTTGAAACTCTTGAACGCTCACAATTATCAATTTCTGTATATTGTATTGATGGATGATAAACCATCCATTATGAATGACACGATTATGAATGCGCCAACTTTATCTGTAAATTCTTCAAATTTACAGAATGAAAAATTTCGGAAAGGTACATATTTGACAGCAATATCTGATCACATCTAATTCATCTTTATACATAGCATTATCCAAGATTTCACGTCGTAATCGAATTGGTAATTATCCTACTTGTGACAAAAGGCCATTATGTTTAATGCATGATATATATCAGCAAGCAGGTAATTTATTATCGATTCCAGAGTCATTATGGAATATATGCCAATGCGGAATTCATGAAGATCAGATCAGAACATGTCAATTTGAACATATAATTGGATTAGATGAAGTAATCGATGATGGACGACATAAAAAAGGAAAATTTAATGAAATGGTATTCAATATCAATGGTTTAAAATTCCATATTGTTGTATTAGCTTATGGTACAGAGACTACAAGGAGGAAGACAATGCCACGAGGTGATTTAGATAAAGTCGGTGTACCAACATTTTTTGATAAAGGATTTATACAACGAAAAGGTGATTATTTTCTTAAATGGCAATTGAAACCGGAATACAAAAAACATAAAGTGAAAATAATATCATCATTATACGATAAATATTCTGGATGGGTTGATTGTCATTCGGTACATGGAATAATGAACGAAAATGAGAATATCATTAAACAATTTATTTGTATCCATAATAATCCACATATTAATGGTAAATATGGATCGGTGAATTTATGCATAAAGCGAATGGAAGTATGTATTTATCGAAGAAACAATGCTTCAACCGTCGATTCATTGGTAATTAATGGTAAATATTTTAAGAAGCCGAATATAATAAATTATAACATACCTACAAATATTAATGGATATTATGATTCTGTTGTGTTGTCAAATAACAATAACTTTATTTTTAATAAAGCCAAACAATATTTGCATGGATCAGCAAATGGTGATGTCGTTCATAATGCGGCGGAAATCAATAATAATATGTACAAATCTAAATTTGGTGCTTCAGTCACTCAACATAAGACACATAGCTCTGATATTTATAACGGTAATGAACATAATACGATGACGGAAAAAACGTCTGTAATAATGGGATATAATATTCAAAATTTAGGAATGTTAAATGATAATTTAACACGAGAGAATGTGCAATTATATGGAATTAACGATGAATTACGCGCAGAATTGAAAGCAAAAGATGAATTAGTACATGGATTACGCGAAGAATTAAAATTGAAAGATACAATATTGAATGGTTATTGCAATGCTGTCGTGCAGATATTAAACGCCCAATCAGAGTCAAATATCGCCATCACGGGTTATTGCAACAACAAAGATGGTATAGCGTTAACTGATTCAAATTCAGCGATTGATTCATCAGAAATACCAAATTATATACAACAGCATCATTATCATATTGATGAGACTGCGTCACAGAAAATATCATATGAAAACAATATTTCAAATTTAATTCCGTCATCAATTGTTACTGATGATATGTTGACTAAATCATTGGAGACTAATAATGACATACAAGTATTGAATAATACAAATATTCCAATCCCCAATAATATTATGGGAATGATAGATAATGATTTTTTTCAAAAGGATACCGAATATAGCAAATACAATGACATCAATATTGTTTCATGTGATGATATTCAAGTTGTGACTAATTATACATTGAATTCTAAATTGAACAACAATGTAATCAACACGTCAACAACGGTAAATAATTGTGTATGTGATTATGGATCAAACAACATAGAAAGCAACAAAACACCAATATTGACCAATTCTGTGATCAATTCCAAATCAAATGACACAGATATCATCAAAGCAGATTTGGATTATCAGCGTGAACAATTTGGTTGGGATTGGATAGAGAAACGTTTACAAATTGAATGGGAGAAGGATGTAATATGGAATGCAGTTATTATGGATTATAATAAGGTAAATAAGATGGTATTGCTTTATTTTAAAACACAGAATTCTCATAAATGGTTTGATAAGAGTGAATTATGGGGTCATAAAATTGTTGATACTGAACCCATCAAAACATATTATCCATATAAAGTTCCAACTTCAATTAAATTTAAATCTTTAAAATTAGATTATTTTGATCCATTGAAGGTTAAATACAGAGATAATAGATGGTATGAAGCTTTTGTTGATGGATATTGCAGGAAATCAAAGAGATATCATGTTCAATACGAAACGGGTTCTGAATGGCGATGGCCAATACAAGAGGAGATGTATACAATCAAACAATTTAAAACAGAGGAAATTGAACAAAAGCGTATCAATGCCATAAAGGATAACATTATTGTATCTCCTGTACAATGGGATCCTGAATTATGGGGATTAGAGGAATCATGGTATGATGATAGTTATGTTCCTGCATCAAACGTAACTCCAACGGGAAAAAGATATGATGTATGATAATGTATTATATCATGTTACATACTGTATAATTAACTCATATTATGTAAATATTGTGACAGAATCCGAAGAATCGCAAATACAAGCAATATAAATCTTTGGTTTCATCTCGAAAGAGGAAGCAATCTACGCTGAATCATGGTGTTAATGAATCTGATGATGGAATGGGTTTAATTACACAACATTCGTTTCAAAAAATATCAAATCCACCACGAAATATGGTATCACAACAATTATTTAATTATGATAACAATCAGGTGTTGAAAGTTAAATATGATACATTGCTCCATGCCATATTAAAATATACTCAATTTGTTATTACATACACAGACACATGATAATGAGATTATTGGTTTAGGTAATAATACAATTCCACATGATACAATCATGGACAATAAAGATGAAAATGGTTTTATGCATAGAAATGTTAGTAGTACTGGACAATATGAAGGATTTGTATCCAACGCTTTAAATATCAAATCAATTACAATGAGTGATGATAATGTTAATATCAATCCTATCAAGAAACGCAAATTAAGGTAATTATTATAAATGTTTTTGAATATATTAATATTAATCGGGATTTTAACTGATTAGTATTCAATTCTTTGATTATCAAATCAATGACATCGTATATTCATTACATTAAATTTGAATTTGTCAACAATCATACGGTTTTATCATTGTTATCAAGGTTATTATTTCATAGTTTATATGTGACCTCTTATTTAATACTTGAACTATTTAAACTGTTAATTTGACTTCTGTCTTTTTGGATATTTTACATTGTTTGATGTTAATTTTCCGTTTGTTTATTTTGCATTTATCTTTATTTCCAATAATTTACCACAATTGTCACACAGTTTCTATGATAAGCTATGATATGAGCATTATGGCCTTGCATTTCTGTTTGTCCTCATTAATACTGGCTGGTTTGGTATGTCTAGTTGACGCATTATTGGTCCCTTTCATTGTTGAGTATTAAGCTTGAAATTGGTACAATAAATCACTAAAATAAACAATAATTACAATCGAAGTATTATTAGTATTTAAATCACTGTCTTTAATATTATATATATAAATATAACTGTTGCTGTTCAATCTATGTCATGTGTTGCATCGCTCGTTTCCGCAGGTTTTTGTGTCAATAACAATACACTTCTCTGCTGCATGGGATTTGATTGTGATAAATTTTGTTTCGTATTTAACATCAACTTTCTTCTATTTGCTCTTCTTAGATCTCCAAAAACATTTGTTGTAATGGTCATATTCGGCATTGGTCTTTGTGCTGATGCTTTATATAATGACATTCGGCGTTCCACCCCTGGACTTGTTGATGTTGGATATCGAATATTGTTTCTTTGTGTTTGATTATTATTCCTTGGTGTTATCGTTATTGGCAATGAAAATGTAACATTCACTCTATTTTGATATTGCTTCTGCATTTCTCTTTCCATCCAATATCTATTTTCGTCTTCGATAACATTTGGTTTCGGTCCAGAGGTTGATGAATAATAACCTTCATAATTTGTATTTCTTTTGGGTTCCATCTCATAATTTCCATTTGTATGATCGAATATGCCTTGTTTCTGTGCCAAACATAACATTCTTTGTCTCCAATTTTGTTTATATCGCGATGCATTGATCATTAATTGTGTAATTTCATATATTTCTATTTTACCCTCCATCCAATCAATTTTGATACTCCACACTTCGTCATCCTCAACTAATGTGATTTTTTGAATATGATTCATTCTGGATTCAATTATTCTTTGTAATGGTTGCAAAATATTTCTAAAATAGTCGTTTCTGATAGCTGCTCGTGTTGCGATTTGACCATCCCATGGTTGATATGGTTGAATTGATGGTAACGCCGTTAATGTTTGATTGGCATTGACTGCAAATGTTCCTACCCCGAATTCATTTGTTCGCTCCATTGTATCACAATATCCATTTTTTTTAATTTCAATATGTATTGTATACCACACATTCCATTTATCCACAATTTTGGGCATTGATTTTCCAATCCAAAATACAATGTGTCGTTGGTTGACTATATCTTGTTTATTTAATGGTCGAATTGTATTGGTTTTTGAGGTTACAATTATTTTAATATCTGTAGATGTTGTCCTTGGTTTTCTCATATTTGCTAAATCAGTTTCTAAATCTTTTGTCCTTCTTGCTCTGGCTTGTGCTGGATCTTTTAATGAATCACATACTTCCTGTACTGGATTATCTTGACGATCAGATAATTCATTCAATTGTTTTGCCATTATTTTTGCTTTGATTGTCATTCTCTGTATTTCGGTATATTCATTCAAAATTCTTGATTGTAGGTTTGTCGACATTTGAATTTTTATGATTGGCCCTTCTTTATTTTGCACTTTTACTCCAATTTGTGTTTTCCTCATTCTTAATATTATTTTCTGTTGATCATGGTGCTTGTTAATTGCATCATCCTTTTCTATGATTTGAATTTCATATTTTTGTCCACAAGCAATTGCCGTTAAATTATCAAATTTAACATCTTTCAATTTTCTTCCTGGAACATCCATAAAATTTATAATAGATTGGCCTAACTGAGATGGATTAATTTCAGGATGTTGAGATAACGTAATTCCAAATGTAGTCATGATATTTATTGCGGTAAAATCATGTCCATATTTCATAGTCCATATAATTGGTGTTGTTTCAAATAAATCTTTAATTATTATATACTCATCATTAATATCAATCATATTTTCAATGAATACGGGATCTTTTGATTGTAATATAAGTTTCCATTGTCTTTGATGATGATTCCATAATTCTTCAAAGAAGCGCATATTATAAAACCCTTGTATTAATGCTGATTGTTTTATCACCGATCCTGGATAAGTTTTCATAATAAAATCTGTTGCCATTTGAAAAGGTTTGTCCTCATAATTTATCATTGTTTCTCTTTCTGGATCAGTTGTAAGCATCTTTGTTGGATCTAAAAATACTGGTTGTAATCGTGCATCTGTTACTTTTCGTGCTCCAAATCCTCCTAATATTTGTTCCAAATCTGTACGTAATTCCTCTTGAGAATTTACATGTTGTTCTGTTTCGTCATTCAATCGATTATAATTTATGAATCTTGATTCTGTCCAAATGGACGACATTACGCAAGAGATTTTGAGTGTGTAAGTGCTGAAAACTGTCTTTGCACGGCTTGGCTTTCAATGGAAACCATTTGAAGGAACTGTTTCAACAGCATTTAGATTTCATCATGAAACACAATACACCAATAAGTAATCTGGAAAATATTAGGAACATTAAATACGGATTAAATCAAAGAGGTAAAATTATTCATTGTAATCGCTTCGATTTCATTAATGATGATATTAGTTTAAAAAAATTGGTATTTAAAGAGGTAAGGATTTGCAAGTTCAAATTGAATGAAAAATATTTGGTAAAAAATCGTCAAAATCGCGTCATTATGAATGTTTACAATGAATGGTTGATATTTATGCGTTTAGATGGTTATTTGGAACTTATTCATCCTATGAAAGGTAAACTTAAGTCTGTATCAATTGATAACCAACTATCGAATATTCTCGATTTTGGAATAATACAAGATAAATTATATTTTATTTATGGTGATATATTGGACGTTTATACCATTGAGATTGTTGATTCTCACCGAACTAATATTAAATTTTATGGATCAGAATATATCTATGATTCTTTTGGGGAAAGTATTCGATGTCAGGATAAAACGGTGATGGGTGATAAAGTATATATTTGGTTATTAGGTCAGTATTTTATAATTATTAATATTTGTGGTGATTTATCATATGAACATCATCGATTGGCAATCTCGAAGAAACATACCAACCATAAATTTCAACAAGTTGTTGCAGGTATCAAGATTAATGAGCATATTATCATGTTATTTTTTAACAAAGGAACATTTGGATATTTTAATACTAGGAATCAACAAACTGTAATTGTAGCTAATCCCCGAACAATTGAACGTTTCACAAAATTCAATTTAAATGATAGTCGTCTGGTGTATGGATGTATAAATTTGACAAAGTTGGAGATAGAATTGTTGATTAACGGTTATGTCAGGAATAATTATACTAATCCAATACCTGTCGTCCTGATTCGGTTGATAAATAATTATTATCCGTCATCTGATACATGTAAAATATTGATTGGCGTCATGCATCATTCTCGTGATATTGGAAAGTCATTTGAATTGGAGGACATGAAAATATTGATTTCGGGTTTGTATAATATCAACCTTGGATATTTACATTACCCAGATTCAGACGAGAGATATATTACAGTTTAACTCAACCAATTATTTGACAGACAATATTCCATGACAATTTGATTATTTGCTTGTTAAAGGTTATTTTATTAACTTCACTAAACCCTTTGATGAAAACCCGTTAAGTTAGTAATGCATGGGGACTATAAGTACACTTTGATGAATATTAAAATTTCACGACAAGTAATATTATACGCAGCAATTAAATTGTCTCGGACTGCTCGGCGTTTGTATGGCTACAGTATTGACACTAGCTGGTTCAGATTACAATTATACAACACTTTAATTATATTTCAACCTTATGTGTATGATCAACAACATCATATATTACTATCATTCAAGGATACGTTGTGCTTGAAGCATATATTTTATGCACGGGATTCAAAATGGCAGAAGCAAAGATACAAGAGAAGGCAGAGGAATGTTCGCTTTAGAAAAGCCTGTTTCCCTGTATTTATAATTCAGGATTCAAGACAGAATATTTATTTGAAATGTAATATTGTTCGATATAAGGGTATTCAAGCTGTTGATAGGACAATCGCTTGTAGTTTCTTTGTTGAGATATTTGGAACACATACCATTAATTTGAAATATGAATATAGTTTTATTATCAATGGTCATGATATACGATTACGAATGTATAACCCAGAATTATTCAATGAAAAAATGGATATGATCCCCGCTGACCAAGAAACAGTTTTGCATTGGTTACACCAGACAACTATTGATACTAAATATAAATCCAGCATTTATACATTAGGATGTTCAGCTGGTGATGGTGATGGTTTCGTGTATTATTCTCGTTTCAGAAATTTTCGGAAATTGATGAGATCATTTGCTCATTTAGCTGACATATTTTTCTGTTGTATGTTAACAAGACATTCAATGAAAGATTAACATTAATCTATTTGCAACGCAATATATTAATCTATTTGCATATGAATGATATCCTACAATTAAGAGATTGTTTTATTAAAATTGATGACTAATAAATCACCATTCGATTTTTTCCGTTTTTGCGGGTTGCTTTTTCCGGAATTGGTGTTGAATGTGTTTGGGCAAAGATATACTTTTGAATGAATTACTTTGTAACTTATCATGATTTATTAAGACTATACTAAATATATGTCATGGATTTCGCCAGTTATACATATTTAAGATGTTGATACATCTTGTTTTGAGTACTGATATGTCAATGTTTATTGAATATTCAAGTTTTGATTTTTCTTGGAAGGCAATTTGATGATATGGGTGTATTGCCTTTTCGCCAACTCATACAAGGAATTATAAGTGACTGTTATAACTTTTACACCCATTGTTTCACAATCGAATTTTTGATAGAATCTGATTATATTGTTATACGACGGCGTGATAAATGTCCATTCTTTAGTTAAATATTCCGTACGTATTGCTTGTTCTACTCTCTCTTCCGATTTCATGGCCTGAAATACAGTATTTACTCGTTGCATATTGGAGTTTTGATTGTCATGATGTATCTTCATAGATATGCGAGTTGCATTTTCATCTTTGCGTTGTTTGATCATACCCTGCTTTGTACCAGATTTATTAGTTTCATTTTTTTCAGAATATTTTTGAAATGCTGATAATACATCTTCCTCATTTACGTTGCCATTCATGATTACTTTTAGCATTGTTTGGATGGGACAATTTGGATATAACGTTTTTGCATATATATTTAACAATTCGATTTGTTTTTTTGCCAGATTGAATATTAAATAACACGTATTTAATGTGTTGCTGTTTGCTGTTTCATTTTTTCCCAATATGACATTGATAATCACACCATGAATGGTATTATATGGTATGTGATGACTTTGTTTCTCAAAACCTATATTGCAAAATGCAATATTATACATATCATTATAATTCTTGTTAATACCTTGTGATGATAACAATGTAGCAACTTCATTGCGATTAATGCTGAGACATCGTGCTTTGTGTCTTTGTATTTCGGAGCATGTCTCTTCTACAATTGCCTTTGTTGTATATCTATTCCACAACTCATAACATTGTTGGATATATGGTGTAATCGGTCCATTATAATTGATATCCATGCTGTGAAAATTGATACTAGGTATTGATGATATATCACTATTCTCTATGCTAACTATTCGTTCTGAGTCTATTGACTGCAATATTTGACCCATATGACTGCACAAAATTATGGATATCATCTGTTTTCCATTTACCGTATTTTGTCGCTGCAATTGATACGGCCAAATTTTACATGTTGTTGTCTTTATCGGTGTATATTCTCCTTTTGCTTGTATATATATATCTGTGATAGTTTTCATCATAGATTCTTTCCACTCCTTTTGCTCTTGAAAACAACCACACGAATAAATATTTGACCCTTTAAATAACTGCATGTCTAACTCTTCAAATGATATTGGGTTGCAAGAACATTCGATTTTTTCATTAATACAGCGATCCAGCTTTGAGATTCCATCTTTGAGATCTTGTATTCTTCTAACATATCTTCTATATATAGATGATGGTTCTGCGTGCTTCCGCCGAATATGTCCACAATACTCATTATTTTTCCCCAAACCCACTACGATGCTGCCAATTCCGTGCCTAGAGGATTTTAGACATTGTGATGTATGGTTTTTGATTTCCAGTCCAAATGTTACGATATCAACATCATCCAATATTGTCAGTTGTGTAGGATCTGTTATTAAACCATCTCTCAAGATTTTCAACTTTTCCATGACCGTACCATAGTTTGCCTTTATATTTATGACTGGAATTATTGTAATTTCTATCAATGTTGTATGAAAATCGTGTTTTCCATATCCTAAACCATACCCTTGCTTTAACCAGTTTAATACTGATTCCATTGTGTTTTGATCGAGATTTTTATTGTTGTAACCTCTCCATTCCCTCCCTTCAAATTTCCAATCATATATCTCTTCATAAAGAGTGATTTTTGCACATTGAATTTCTACCATGTCTAATTCCTTAACGTGTTTAATTTGAAGGTCATCAAATGGTATTCTCGGAATTAGAATTTTCAAGATTTTTCGGAGTTGTCTGGTGATATTTGTTTGGATTGGTACGTATGAAACTTTCACCACATGATGATTCAATACATATTTGCTGCGTGGATATAATGGTGTTGATGGTATATATTGTACAATAGTCTTAGCGAGGGTTGAAATGATTGAACTATTTAAATGCTTCAACTCGTTTGTATTTTGTAAAATGGATTCAACAATTTTCCGGAAAATTCGCTTATTTAATGTTAGAAAATTTGATAAATTTCCTACTTGATTATTAGTCAGCAAGATAGGACACGAGATTTCTTTGATTTTGTTGATCAATTCCATTACAACATTTGCGGATTTATTGTTTAACTGACATAATGTTGTCTGTATATTATTCTGATGTTTGAAACTCAAAATTTGCTCAAATCCAATATTTATATCCTGTTTTGTCAAACTTATGTTTTGCACTGATTTCATTAAATTGTATTGTAATAATAATGCTCTCTTTTTCTTGATAATATCGACTTGTTTCATGAACTTTTGTGTATACCTTTGTGGATGATATTTCAATGAATAATTTTCAATAATATTGTGTCTTGCGTCCCATAGATCTTTTTCATTTCGGTCCATTGAGTGGTATTTTCTATACATATCAAATAAATTACCATTAGAGTTCATATTGATCAATTTCGCACACGTCTGTATAATATGGATGTTTTGATTCTAATGAAACTCAAATTGTACTGAGATCCTCTTGAAATGTAACAGTTTAGTGCTATAATCATGAAATACCTTGTACAGTCAATTTATGCCTCGGTATATTTAGGACACCGATATTTAGTGACGAATACCTACTTGGCATTACCTACTGACTC
>Ga0163110_10000446_pt1 | contig 19438 bp, 11 predicted proteins | sample CRUFie1St17metaG_FD_108703 | JGI IMG/M metagenome (GOLD analysis project Ga0163110, IMG submission 108703) | Marine microbial communities from the Costa Rica Dome - CRUD Field 142mm St17 metaG | ecosystem: Environmental > Aquatic > Marine > Oceanic > Photic zone | place: Costa Rica: the Eastern...
GCAACTCCCCCACCAAATTCTGTTTGATTTCCATCAGCATTATATTTGTAGTTAACAAATTGTGGTTGAGCAACAGCTATGGTTCTTGACGCTATATAATCTGAATCGATTATTGCTATTCCAGCAAGAGCGTTCTTTCCTTTTATAGTACTGATTACAATTTCATCTAAAGCAGATCCTGTGGAATCAAGAGTAATTCTATTGCTAGTAACATCAGCAGTAAAATCGGATGGAAGAAGTCTTATACCATTTACAAAAACAGCGTGGTTTCCAGTTTCAATAGATAATGCATTTCCATTTGCATCGTTTCCTTCGAATACAACTTGTCCAGCCGATTCAGCTATATACTTAAATTCTGTAAATATAGGATTAGCAAAAGCAACAACTCTACTTGATACATAATCAGAGTCTATTAAATTGATAACTGTTGAAGAGTCCGTTCCAGTGGTTGTCCTTAAAGCAATATATGCAGAGTCTATTAATTGTGAAGTTAAAGTAGAATCTAAGTAATCATTTTGATTTGATTGAATGTATGATGCGCTTATAACTCCTTGAACAGTAGTGCTATCCAGATATTGAACATCATTTGTAAATGTACTTACAGGTAAACCAGTTACGAAAGCTGAATCAGTAAAATCGCTTGTATTATACTTTTGTTGTCTTGCTTGTACATAAGCCGCATCTACAGTTGTTGCAATAACTCCTGAAGCAATTGAGGCAGAGTCAAGAATAACCCCAGCCCTTGCTGTAACATAATCAGAATCTATAATTACTTCAAGATAGGAACTATCAATAATTGCCTGTACAGCTGCTGAATCAACGGTAGAAACTCTAGCATTTATATACGCAGAGTCTATAAGTTGTTTTGTTAAATCTGATTCAATTAATGAAAACCTATCTCTTATAGTAATATATGCAGAATCGATTAATTGTTTAGTGAGATCTGAATCCAATAAATTTTGTCTAGCTTGAATATAAGGAGCATCAATAAGTTGAGTTATTAGAGCCGAATCAAGTACATTACGAATAACAGTAGTTGTTACCCCTGCCGAATCTGCTATTCTAAGTTGACCACCACTGTCTTGAAGTATTAAACTTCCAAGTCTTATAGTAGCATTCGTAGTTTCAAGAGTAAGATCTCCACTTATCTTTGCACCAGAATCTGTAGTTTCAAACTTCTTTACATCATTATAATATAATTTTACTGCGCTATCTCTACCGAAAGAATTAGGATAGAGTTTAGATAAGACAACATCCGAATCAACAAGCTGTAATGTTCTTGCCGAATCAATAGTAAATCTATAAATCATTGCGGAATCAAGCGATGAAGTTAGATAACCTGCTACTGAATGATCTCCCCAACTAAAAGCTGTATTCCAATTGCTTGAATTAGATAATTGACTATTATTGGCAAGTTCAACCCAAGCACCAGCATGCGCATAATAGGCCTTTCCTGTTCCATGTACGTGTGCAAACATACCATGATAAGTGCTAGCACTGGGAAGATCACTTAATTGAGAATATACGTTAGCAAAAAGAACTTTTCCAGTTGTAATAATATTATTGGCACCCATGTCTAAAGTGCCACCAGTAATTACTGAAGAAATAAATCCAGAGTCTCTTTGAAGGTCTGCTTGTATTAGCTGAACATAGTCTGAATCAACAATTGCTTTAATATGAGCGGAATCAATTAATGCTGCAGCATAAGTACTGTCTAAATAATTTTTATCATTTGTAAACGTGCTTACAGGAAGTCCTGTAACAAAAGCCGAGTCAGTAAAGTCACTGGTGTTATATTGTATCTGGTTTGATTGTATATAAGATGCATTAATAAGATTTTGTGCAGTAGTACTGTCTAAATACAAAGCATCATTTGTGAACGTTGACACAGGCCTAGATGTAACAAAGGCAGAATCAGGAAAATCACTTGTGTTAAGTGTGTTAGTAATTGTAATAGTAGCATTTGGATCATCATAGTTTATATTGATACCACTACCTGCAGTTAAAATATTTCCGACTCTATCATCAATGTTTTCAAATGGAACTTTAATTTCTAATGTACCAGCGGCGTCATCATAAGTTGCAGTAACATTTACACCACCAGTTATTAATGCGCCTACTCGATCATCAACTCTTTCATTGGTGAAATATAAATTACTAGATCCTTCTGATAAACTATCTGTAGATGTAAGATTATATTGCCTTGATTGTACGTATGCGCTATCAACAACCAACTCAACAGTAGTTGAGTCTAAAAAATCACTAGTGTTATATTGTATTTGCTTTGATTGAATATATGCAGTGTTTATTAAATTTTGACCAGTAGTACTATCCAAATATTTTGCATCATTTGTAAACGTTGATATTGGTCTAGAATTTACAAAGGCCGAATCGGTAAAATCATTAGTGTTGTATTGAATTTGCAGTGCTTGCACATATGCGTGAGGAATTTTCGATTGTACATGAGCAGAATCAGCGGTTGATAAAACAAATGCCGAGTCTCTAAATCTATCGCGAGCTTGTATATATGCAGAATCAATAAGCGCTATTGTTCTTGTAGAATCAATAGTATTTGGATATATTACTTTGTTGATAATATGTGACGAATCAATATTAAATACACCCGTACCATCACTATAAACTAATCCTTTATCTGCACTAACTGATGCTCGAGCTCGAGCATTTGTAAAATATAAATTAGATCCTTCTGGTAATTGACCTGTGTTTGCATCACCTAGATCAGAGTCAAAATTTGTTTTTGTATATTTTACTTCAACATCAATACTAAAAACACCGGTATTAGGATTGTATGTCAAATCATTTGAAGCACTTAGTTTTGATCTTATTTCAGAATCAGATGGTCCGGTATAGGTTATAACACCATTCGAGTTATTATACGATAAACTTCCAGCGCCTCCAGCATCCGTTGCTGATATTGATTGTCTCGCTCTTGATTGAGTAAAATACTGATTATTACCTTCTGTTAAATTATCAGTTGTTTTAGTTGCAAGTGCAGAGTCAAAATCTGAATCAAACTGTGTTATACCATAACTATCTAAAGTTGTAGGTGTATTAATTAAATAAGAAAAATCTCTTCTTTGTCTAGCAGCTATATAGTCAGAATCAACAACTCCAAATACAACTGAACTATCTTGAATAGTAAATGATGAATTTATAATTGTGAGTGTAGCACTAGAATCAGGATATGTTAAAAAGGTTGGACTAGAAGAATCAGAGTCTTCAACAGTAGGAGCAGTAGCTCTTATCACTGTTATTGTAAAAGTATCTCTAAAATTATTAAACCTACCTGATACAAGATCACTAACACTTTTAGCATCAACGGTTTTTATAACAACAGTTTTTGTTTCTCCTTGATTTAAACTTACTGTAAGACCATACTCTTCAGATCTCTGTGCAGAAGTTAAAACAGGCTGCTCCGCAAACCAACCTCTGACCTCGTCTGGTTCTACGGCTAAATCATCTAATATTACGGAAAAATCTAAACTGGCAGTTGTAAAAGGTAGATTAACAGTCTTAGTGTTCTCTATGACCTGTGTCTGAGTTCCATCTGGTAATCTGTATTTTAATATGTCTGCCATTATGCTTCATCTGAATCTGCATCTGGTTTTGGTTGTGCACCTTTCTCAGCTTTTTCAACTTCATCATCGTTTTCATCATCAACTTCTTGATCAAGTTCTTTAGTGTCTTCTTCACTAAGCTTGAGAATATTTTTCATAACCCAATCTTTTGTGAAGTATTCTCCAACATGAGGCTGAATCATATCTAATGTTTGAATTCTTTCTTTTAATAATTCACTTTCTTTAAGTTCACTGAAGTAATTGTCTCGAGAATATTCAATCTTTATATCTTCTTTCCATGAATCCCAATCTGCTTCGGTAATTATCTTTTTTAAGATTAACTGTTTTTTAAGAATATCAATGAAAAGATTTGCAAATTTATTTCTTAACCTATCAATAAATTTTTGAAACTTAACTTCATCTCTTGAAATTTCTGTTGATCTTCCCAAAGAAAATTGTTGTTCTTGCTCTAACCTGTTTATTGGAACATTAAGCGCTCTGTATACTCTTTTTTGAAAATAAATTATATCGTCAATTTGTCCAAGATTTTCACCACCTGGTAATGAAGTAACTTCAGTTCCTCGACCACCTTCTCTTCTTGGTAGCCAAAAGTCTTCAAGCATACTCATATGTTTTCTATCGTCTTTTAACTCTCCAGTGTTTGCATCATAGACTAGCTTGTTTCTAAACTTTGTCATTATACTCTTTAAGTATTCTTCTGCTTTTCCTTTTGGAAGGTTACCAACGTCAACATAGAATATTCTTCTTTCTGGTGCTCTTGCCAATCTGTAGATAACAAGAGAGTCTTCCATCATTCTTAATTGATTGATAGGCTTTATTGCTTTATGTAAATGAGAAACAACTTTTTTACGTGATTCATCTAATAGACCCGATGTTACGTAACTAATGGAATCAACATGAAATTTAACTGCATTATTATTAGCGTTGCTTCCCGGTTTTTCTTGATAGATATAATATTCTTTTACTTCTTTTACAATGTTTGTATTAGTCTTTGGATCTTTTTCTTTTTTGATCTCTTTTACTTTTCTCATTTTTAAAGAGTCAATAAATCTTATTTCTTGTATTCCACCCTTTTCATTACCATCTGGTACTACTAAGTGATGATATATTCTTCCATCAGTATACCATCTTTTAAATATATCATGACCTAATTCTTTAAAGTCAAGCATTGATAGTATACCCTTAAATTCTTCTTGTATTGATTTTTTAATCTGATCAGTGGCTTCAATGTCGTCTAAACCTATACTAACTATACCAGCTTCGTCATCAACCACTATCGCTTCATTAACAATATCTTCAATAGCCGCATCTACTTCTGGATGAGTAGCGACTCCTCTGTATTTCATTATTAATGAGTAATTATCTTTAGAACTACTTCCATCTAGATCTACATATTGTCCATAGTAACTTCCGGAAGCAGTAACGTATCCTGCACCGTCCTCACTTTGAGGCGGCACTACTGACTTTAATTTATCAGTGTTTGATTTTGCTCTTTTAATTTCAAAACCGAATAACTTTATAGAGTTCTCTTCTGCCATAACTATCCTTTAAATTAATACCGAGGGGCTTTCACCCCTCGATACTATTTATTCACTTGTTAAATGTTATTAGCTAACGCGCTAATATCACCGAATTCACCTGCTGGTCCTGCTACTGCTACTCCAGAATTACCTGAAGAAGTCGTACCAGTTCCTTGATAACTTTCCCAATAATCGACTTGAAATTCAATAGTGAATTCTTCCAATCGGTCATTATCACCGTATGAAAGGTCGATTGCTGATACGTTAGTTGGGAATGTTCCTCTGAACTCGTATCTATAAAGCTGTTTGCCACTTTTGTCAAGTTGATCAACGATAAGATCCGCTTTGTACGCAAGAGGATTAGTAGCTCCAACATTTGCTTGATGCGCGTTGATTGCATTCATCCATCTTTCCATACCTTGCCTGATCTTAAAATCAGTGTCGTTGTAAACTGTGACTACCCAAGGTTCGAATACTCTGTCTCCAGCAACCTGTACAGCTCTTCCTCTGAAAGGAACTGGAACTGTACCCATAATGGATGCTGGTAACTGAGCTGCAGAACACATGAAAGACATATTCTTTCTATTTTCTGCGCCTTCGATCTCAGGAATTGTAATACCGAGTGGCGATCCAACTTCTACTCTATAGAGATTAGGGCGTGCCCCACCTCCCTTTAAAGCGGCTTTAAAATCGTCTATACCTAATACTGCCATATCATTTTCTCCTTACCAATATTTATACAGTTCCAACGACTTCGCTAAACGCTACGCCTGATCTAACACCAACAAAATTAAGTGTTATGAAGTTAATAGATCTTGCGGGTTTAATGAAGACGTTAGCAACGAATTGATTAGTGTCAACGATTTCTGGACCATTATTAGTGTCATCACAAACAACTTTAAAGTCTGTGATTCCTCGTCTACCTTGAATGTTTCGAAGAACAGGTTCTATAATACCAACAAATTCTGATCTGGTAAATTCATCATTGAATTCAAAGATCGTTGCTTTTGCGGCAGTAGATATTGCTCTTTCGATAACCAAGAATAGTCTTCTAACATTGATTCTGTCAAAAGCTGACGGTCTGTCTTGGTGTGTCTTATCACCAAATAGCAATATTCCTTGACCAGGAAGATTTGCTACAGGATTGACTCCAATCTTGTAATGCGCATCTCTATCTGATTTATTAGGATTATATGCTAATGCAGTAACTCCGAGGTACTGACCTCTTCGTGAACCTGCAGGTGAAAAGAACGGTGCGAAATTACGATCAGTTGCAGCCATAATACCAGCTGTTGAAGAAGCTGCTGGTATATGTATAAACTTATCATTAAATTTATCATAAACTTTTAGATAGTTATTATCAACAACTAGATATGAACTCTTAGTAAAGTTTGCTACTGCTGTAGAAACAGCTGCCACCGCACCACCAGCGTTATTAACAACGGCTGTTCTGTTTGGTGATGTAACTGCTACACAGTCTTTTCTAAGAGATGATGCTGTTGCAACTAAATCATTGACAACCGTAACTTGATCGGAAGATGATAACATACCAGGTGCGATTAAGAAATCTACCTCAATAATGTCTGGATCTTCAAACCTATCAAATCCTGTTGCAACATTTGCTGTTGTAAGAGCTGCTCCATCATCACCATCATTTAGTGATGTTTGAACTCTTTGGGCTGTACGACCAGTTCCATAGTTCTTGTTAGCTCCTGTAGCGGTACCAGCGGCGGTACCTAAACCTAGTTGTGTAATATCAGCTATCCATACATACCCTGAACGATTATTAATTACATCTTTAATGTAATTAGTGGTTCCATCAGTATTTTTTGCATTTTCTGCAACAGATAAGAACGGAAATACTTCAAGTACTGAACCTTTAGTACCAGTAAACGCTCCATCTTCGTCAACAATAGCAACGTGTACTTCATCATGTGAAGCACCGTCTGCTGTTGCAGTTGCACTTGTTCCCGGAGCCGCATCAAAATTATTTTGAAATGGCCAGGAAGCAAAGTCACTAGTGGATCCTGCATCGTTAGCGGCGAATGTCTCTACTTTTAGTGAATTACCTAAAGCACCTGGATACTTTCCTACGATTCCTACGTTGTCAGAATCTAATGCTGAAAGTGATGCTTCAAAGTCGTCTAGATTATCGATAGTCAATGCTAATGTAGCACTATCCCCACTATGAGCGTTATTAGCGCCATTGTGCATTCTAACAACTTGCATGGAGTTAGAATATCTTAGGAAGTAACTTGCATTGTGAAAATCGATAGAGTGCGCATCGTCTGGCGATGCAAACACGTCAATGAGCCCTTGCTCATTAGCTACTAGTCTTGGCTCGTCTACTGGACCCCATCTAAAACGACCCACATACGCGCCTGTGGATGATTGTACGTTGGGAACGCCAGCTGTAAGGTCAATTTCCTTAACAACAACGGCCGGAGACTGCGTTGGTGTAAATAGTGCCATGTCTCTTTTCCTCTTCCAAGTGAATAAATTATAAGTTTTTAAAAATCATAATACGGTTATGTTCAATTACCTATATTTATAATATTAAAAATTTTCATTTGTGTATTCTATAGCCCAACCATCTTCCGGTTTTGGTTGTGGTACTTCATCTAAACCATCTTCATGAATGCCAAAAGGTAGTACGTCATTCTCTATTTCAAGCATTCTTTGCTCGAACATTAACTTTTTGATACTAATATCAGTTAATTCACTAAAATATGTAGTTCCAACAAAGAAACCAAATAAAATAAAATTCATTACTAAGTCGTCATGATTACCTTCTGATGCTTCGAATGATTGCCCTCTTGCAACAAATGTTGAAATTTCTAATATTGTTTGTTCATCAACAATATCTATTTTTTGATTCTCAATCAGATCTTTAAATGCAGAACAACCAATACGTTTAACTTTTTTAGTCATGTTAAGACCAAGACCTGAGTTTTTAACTGTAGATTCAACAAACATATTTTCATATTCTAATTCATGATATAAACCATTACATACAACCTGACCAGCATCATTTGATTCTATTACTACAATGCAATTATTGTAAAGATTTGCATACTTATATATAATATTAGGGAAGAGTAATGGAGAGATAGTGTTGTTGCGATATACAGCTACTTGCTCAAAAGGGTTCGTACTTATATCGATTAAGTTAAATGTTGAATAATCCTGTCCTCTTCCCCTTGCAACGTCTACGGTCATAACATAATTATGGCCTTTCATTGGTTCTTTATATATGTTAACGCTATCAGTTGTTATCTTGATTGGTTCTTTTCTTCTTAAATTTAATAATGTTTCAGCATGAATAAGTGTATCTCCAGTTCCAAAAAATGTATTTCCAAATTCTTGATCAAATTGAAGTTGCGAAGTGTTTGCAATAGTTTGAGCTTTCCATTTTTTATCTCGACCAGGAACGTCCCACCAGTCAACTCTAAATGCATTGTATTCATTTACTCCTTGAGTTGCACCTTCCCAAAGCTTATGGAATACATTACCAATACCATTAGCAGTAGACGTAATAATAACTTTAGTCTCTTTACCGGATGAAATAACAGGATACGTAGATGTATAAAACTCAGACGCTCTTTCCACAAAAGCAAACTCATCTAAATACAGGAGTGAAACTGACATACCACGAATTGATGACCCGCTCGTTGCAGCTGCCACAATCCGAGAATTATTTGAAAACTCGATCGAACCTTTGTTCAAAGCTTTACAACCAGGTTGAAGAAAAAAGGGTAGGTTCTCTAACATTAATGTCACACGCCCTAGCATCTCACGAGCAGTAGCTCCTTTGTTCGCCATGATTGCAACTATCTTTTCTGGTTGAAATAAAACAAACCAAAGAAGATACGCAACAGAAGATATTGACTTTCCCGATTGTCGACATGCAAGTACTATGTTGAATCTATTTGTATTAAAAGCTTTAAACATTTTTTCTTGATAAGGGTATAGATCAAAGTCTACAAGTCCTTCATCAAGAGATATTATTTTACAATATTTTCTGGCAAAGTATGCAGGATCATTCATGCACTTAGCATATTCTTGAACTTCTTCGTTAGTCCAAGTTTGTACAACTCCGTCTTTCTTTACGTTGGGGTTGCCAAGATATGCATCAGCTATTTTCATCATCAGAAGGTTTTCTTTCATTTATATCGATAACATTATCATTATCGCTAACATTCTTTAGCATTCTTTGTAGATCAGTTGTTGATCCAACAAAGAGATTATTGTTTGTCGTATTATTACCTTCAATTTGTTTTATATCGTTCTTATAAAAATCTTTTTTCTTTTTATTTAAATCCATTAATCTGTCATTTACATCAGACACGTTTTTAATCATACCTGACAAGACTTCGTATGCTCTTGGGTGTTCTAAATTTCTTGCAACATCGATCATATCATCTAAAGCATTTTGACCTTTTTCTATAAGATCATAGTATGTTCTTTTAGAATATTCATAATCATTTTCTACATTTTCATCTGGTTTATCTGTCATATTGCATTTCCATATCTAGCAGCTATTCTGCTATTAAAAGGTTGTTTCAAAAATCTATTTGGAGCTCCATGTAAAGCATATGATGCTTGATAGTCTGTACTTGCAGTTCCAGTGGTTGCGTCATGCATTCTATTCAATTGAGCATTAGAAGTTATAAATTCTAAAGCTTCTTCTTTTGTAGGTGTATTATTTAGATTATGTCTTAATCCCATAAGTAAAGTTACTATTCCAGTAACTTGTGGAGCAGCCATACTTGTTCCATTTAATTTATTAACTAAATAAGTTGTATCTAATGTGTAAGGTATCGAACCAAATCCTATAGTAGCCGAGGGACTTTGAGATATAGCACTCATTATTCCTGATCCTGGAGCTAAAACGTCAAGTCTTGGACCTCTATTACTATATGTAGCAATATTTTCTTTATTCGCAGTGTAGCTAGTATCAATCGCACCAACACATATTACACCAGGCTGTGAAACTGGTGTAGCACCTCTATGATAATACTGTACTTGATTTGGCACACCTAAGTTTCCAGCTCCAGCATCCCAGCCTGTATACAAGAAATAATTATCGTAGTCTATCCCACCGGGAAGATCAACTTGATACGTATAATTTCCTGCTGCACCAACTAATATTATTCCTGCATCTATACAATCTTGAATATCTGATTCGACACTTGCGATTCTAACTGGATATCTCCAATATCCATCATTGTCAGCTTCTGTATTCATTAATCCATATTGTCTTAAACTGCCAGATCCAATATCACCATTGCTACCTGAAAAATTATTGTTTCTCCATCTAAGACCAGTCATTGTTCTAGTATTTGTACCAACATAACCCCAACTCATATTACAAATTGTTGGAATGTTTGGTACACTATCATTTGTAGTATTGGCTGCTTTTTTAGAAGCATGCCAATGTCTTAACATATTAAATGCCGCACTAACTCCAAAGGCTGTTGTAGGATCGTCTAAAATTTTTAAACTATACAAATTTGCTTCTTTAGCCCAACCATTTAGTTTACCTGCTGCTATTCCAGCCACATGCGTTCCATGTCCTGTTAGGTCTCTATGATATTGAGCATGCTGTGTGTATGAAGCTTGTTGTCCACTTATAACTGGCCAATCAACGGTTTGGTATCTTGTCGTACCAACTGTGTTTCCACCTGATAACTGTGTTAATGGTGTATCTTTCCATTCTGGATGATCTGGCTGCATACCACTATCCATTATAACAATATCAACATCTTTTCCAGTAAGTGTAAAAGGAACTTGAAGATCTGCAACTACTGATAAACCACCCCAAGGATCATTATCAAATGAAGAAGCTGGTAATCCCCAATTTGCTCCAGCAATTGTTGGATCTTTATGAAAAGGTACGATTTCTTGTAATGCATTTGCAACTGGCAAGAAACCGTTTTCTTTTTTAGACCCGTACCTTATATCAATAATTCTATCATCGGTTGACAGTAAACTTGCAGCTTGATCTTTTGATAGTACATAATCAAAATTACTAATACTATCTTTTTTCTCGTTATGTAATTCATAACCTGCCGATTTCATGTCTTCCATGAACTTATCGGTATCAATACCTTTTTTTAATGTTACAACACATCGATTTTGATCTTCAGTGCTCATTATCCAACTTTCATGATTTTTAATGTGGTTACTCCAGGAAATGCTCCTGATCCGCTGATACCAGCTGATGATATATAGTTTCCAGAATTATTAACTCCTGTTCCACTCATTTGATCTACATAGATTCTTATTAGTTCACCATTTGCTAATTGTTTAAACGTTGTTATTGTCAAAGTTGAAACATTGTGTGTAGCATTATTTGGTGTACCATCAGCTATATAGATGTTACCAGTACCACCAGGTACTGTTACAAATCCTCCACCAGTATTTGATTGAATAGCAACTTTAAGTGTGCCATTTCCACCGCCTTTATACCATGAAACAGTTGTTTCAATTTTATAGTAACCTGCAGTGTCAGTACTTATAGCTTCAGTTCCACTAAACGCATATGTTACATTAGGACTATATTCTGCTATTGGTGTGTTATTTAAAACAACATGCCCACCTGTTGTATTTGTAGTTTGTTGTGCACTTAATTCTGCCATGATGAAATCTTCTACTGATTTTGTAGTAATTGTAGTATCAACATAATTTTTGTGAGCAGCATCATTACTTGAAGTAGGTGTTCCAAGATTAGTTATCTTATTATTTAATGCATTTATAACTCCAGTAGCATTCAGTTGTATATCACTTGCACTCGTTATTCTGGCAAATCCTAATCCAGTTGCTGCAAAAGAATCAGCTTCTATAGTACCATTAACTGTTAACTGAGTAGCATTTCCATTAAGAGTTATCGGTGTTGAAGTCGAAGCTCCACGAGCTGTAACAGCAGCAAGAGTATCGGTTCCCGTTGTTTGGTTAGCTTGAATATATGCAGCATCAATTATAGATTTGATATGAATATCATTAGCTGCTGTTTTTACAAAATCTGAATCAGCTGCTGTTAATATGTAAGCTGAATCTACTAATTGTAATACAGCAGCAGAATCAACTAATTTCTGTCTTAATCTTACGTAATCTGAATCTGCAAATTCTGTTATAACTGCTTGTGTAGTTGCAGAATCAAATTTGTCTTTAAATTCCATCTCCGTTGCAACTCCACTAGAATTTAAAATTCTTAGTTTGTCGTTTTGATCAGTTGTTAGTCTGATGCCGCCTAAATGTATTGTTGAACCACTTAAATATAAATCTTTAAATTTTAGGCTAGGTGATCCAATATCCAAAGTACTATCAGCATTTGGTAATATATTAGTTTTAACTAATGTTAAATCCAATTTAGTTTTTATAAAACTAGAATCTATCATTTGATCAATTGCTGCTGAATCAGTAATATCTAATCCAGTGATTGTAGCCCCACCAAAATCTGCCGCGCCTGTCACATCAAGATTTGTTGTGTTAACATTTGTTGAGCCTACAGTTGTAGAATTAACGTTAGCATTTACTGTATTTGCTGCTATTGTTGTTGCGTTTGTAATTGCTTGACTTCCCATATCAAGAGTACCAAGCATTGATAAAGATCCATTTCTTTTGAATGCATCTGTTATACCATAACCATCTATTGTTGTAGGTTTACCAGTAAGTGATGCAAAAGCTTTATCCTGTCTCAATTGAACATAAGCTGAATCTGCTATTAAAGAAACTTCTGCTGAATCTGTAAATAAATTTGGATCAACTCTGGCGTTAACATAAGCAGAATCAAATATATTAATTGCTTCTCCTGTATCTAAAAAATCAAAATTAGCTTGTCTTGCTTGAACGTATGCTGCACCAACAACTGCATTGATTCTAGCATCTACTCTTGGATCTGTATAGTACTGATTTGTAGATCCTTCAGGTAAGTTATCCGTGGTGGAGCCTCCAAGAATTAACTGTATGTATGAAGAATCAATAACGCCGTGTAAGTATGCTGAATCCGTTATTCCTGTAATGTAACCTGCATCTGCAATCCCTTTTATATAGCTTGAATCTGCTACGTTTGTTATTGCACTTGAATCTATATTTGCAGATATGTAAGCTTTATTTGCTACTAACTTTATATAATCTGAATCAGCTCTTGCATGTACATAAGCTGAATCAACCGTTGAATTGATAACTCCTATCATAGCAGCTGAATCTGTACCAGCTATATTTTTGATAAAAGCCGAATCAATAGCACTGACTCTTGTATCAAGATCAGTAAAGTTTCCATCCATTTCTGCAAAAGTTAAGGCACTATCTTTAGTGCTTCTTAATACAATTGCCATTTACTTGCTCCTTTATTTAACTGTTTTATCTTCGACATAATCACTATTGACATAACCAGGTTTAACATACTTTCCAAGTTCTGCAAGATCTTCAACAAATTGTTCTGTAGTTTCTACAGTAAATCCAAATGTCTCATCAGGACTTGCACTTGCAGGATCAGGTGTTACAACAGTCCTTTGAACTATTGCATTTGGTGCGGATGCTGAATCTCCTGCGAATTCAATATTCCCTGTAGCTCTATTTATAAGTCCGCTTTCAATTATCGGACCATAGAAGTTTATACTCATTGTAAAATCAAGAGTGTATATTATAGTTCTTCTTTGTTCTAAAGGCCCCTCAAAATCGTCTTGAAAGCTTACACCCTGTATTGTTATCGGTACATCTTCTTTTATTGTAGGATATTCTGCAAACGGTTTGATTGTTAAAGTATATTGTGGTGTAAAATATGGAATGATTTGTTCAACTATTTGCAAAGCATCATCTTGGTTTTTTGTAAAAGCATTCAATTGAAAATTTATAATATAAGGTACTGGTGAATACAATGAACCTCTAATATCTCTATTTGTTTGTCCTTTCTTTTGAACAGCGAATCTGTTTAATTTAGGAACTTTTCTTGAAGGATCGTACTGTATACCTGCAATTTCAAAAGATAGTCTTGGAAGTTTTAATGCAACTCTTTGACCCGCTCTTAGATCTGGATCAGCTTGAATTCTTGCAAGGTATTTTTCTCTAGGTGCGTACGCAAGAGGGACTCTTATTTGACTTATAGTATTACCTGCAGCGTTTTGTCTTACAATATTAATGTTATTAAACATTGTTCCAAACATTGCGACCGCTTTTCTAATTTTTTGATGGTAAAAGTAAGTAAACATCAATTGTCCTCCGGATCACCAAATGGATTCTTCTCAGTAAAATCTAAGAAAGAATAGTCAAATAAAGAGTTTCCATCAGCTGCATCAAACACATTATTTTGTGCGTTTATTTCATTCCACTTAGTACTATCAACAAACGAAAGTATCTGTCTTCTTGGATCTGAATCTGCAGTAACATTTTCAAACGGAGTCTCTACTCTATCATTAATTAACCATGTATTAAAATAACTATCAGGTGTAGTTTTACTAATTTGGAAAGATCCAAATCCACCACTATCCGCTCCAATATGAGTTATTTTAACTACGTTAGTAGATCTATCATAAGTAAGAACCTCACCCGTCATCGTAACTCCATCATCTCTAACCTGATAAACTTTTTCTCCAGCCATAAAATCCGGAACGTTACTATCTCTACCAGCTGCCAGTAAGAAAGATAATGTAAATCCTTCTTGCTCAACTCCATCGATAGCAGCAACTCCGGTATCGAAATCTTCGTCACTGTACTCAAATAGCTCACAGCGTAGTTTAAATGTTGGTAAATTACTTAGTTGATAAAAAGGTTGTTCATGTTCAACATGCATTATTTGAAACATTGAATTAGATAGCGGAAGGTATATCACATCACCTTCTTTTGGTCTACCAATTTCTACATCAGAAGGAAAAGCGGCTTGTGAAAATACATGATCCCATCTTCTTCTAGAAACTACAAATGTAGCGGCATCTCTTATCTCTACACCAAATCTTGTAAATAAGTCTCCTTCACCATCAAATCCTTCGGTATTTTCTATATACATTTCAATCTTGTATGCATTGCCAAATTTAGAAGGAATGTCTTCTCCTAATAACCTATCTTGATTTACAATAGTTCTTGGAAGGTAATAGACGTCTTGGCCATAGATCTTTAATGATTCTATAACTAAGTCTTCGTAAAGTTGTTGTTCTGAACGAACTTTTTGGCTAAAGTAATGATTAAGCGCCATGTTTTATCCCATAAAAAAGTCTGGTGGCATTTCATGTTCAAGTCTTATCTCTTCTCTTAGTCTTTGCAATTCTTGTACAGCATCATCATATAGTTGACGACCATTTAATTGAACACCTCCAGGAAGTTGCATACCTTCAAACTTTATTAAATTTGTTCCCCATTGTCTTTTGAATAATTGTGTAGTATATTCTTTCACAAACTTATCGTTAAATACACTAGTAAAACTATTTGGATCAATTATTTGATACACTTCTAATATTATAAACTCATCTTTTTTGATGTCTCCATCATTAAGATCACCTAATATATGTAGCCTATGTTGATGCCTGGAAAATTGTACTAAAGGTTTACCATTTAACTGCATATCAATTAAATTTAAATATTGCTGCATTTGATTATAATAAGCCAGGTCACCAGCAAAGTTTTGTAAATCCGCTATATCATTAAGCATCATTTGATACTTAACACTAAACATATTAGTTGAACTGTTTATTGAATTTGATAAAGGAAGCAGTCTTGAAACAATGTGCACTGAATCTGGCACTGTGATAAAATTGTTATCGAGATCATCTTGAGTTACTTGATGTTTTAAATATGTTCTGTGAGTAGCATCACTATGAAACTCACGAAAGACTTCAAGAGCTTCATCTATTCTGTCAGAAACTTGATCTTCATCAATATTTACTTCAATAACTGGTTCGCCAAGATTTCTCTTACAATAATCTGCTAGGGTATCTCTTGAATTAATTACTGCCATTTTTCATTCCACAAATAGTTTTTTACTATTTATATAGAAAATATGCAGAACTAAGCTAGAATAGCAGTTGTTCGTGGTGTAAAGTTATGTGTATATAACGCTTGACCTTTGACAATTCTTAAGTTTGAGATATTTCCATCTAATGAAGATCCGCCAATTTCTATATCAGCAGAATCGATATTACCTGTATATGATATATCTCCCCAAAATGCGCCATTTACAAAAAGAGCTACTTTACCTGTCGAATCATAATGAACCCAAGCTAAATGATACCACTTCCTTCGTTGAGGTCTGAAAGTATTCCACACGTTACCTCCATCTATTTCACCTAAGTGGTACATTGCAAATAAGTCTTCATTACTAGAATCTCTATAATAAAATGTTAGTGGATTAGAAGTATTAAATTCTAAATGATATTCATTTCCATTTGTAGTAGCATCATGATATATCCAATATTCTATAGTCCAATCTGCAGTTCCAAGAGTTGTGCCTAATGTTGCATCTAATCTATCACTACTACCATCAAAAAAGACAGATTTCATACCAGTCGGTGTTGCTTCTGATTGTACCACATATGGTGCAAAACTAGAAACCGCAGCGTTACCAACTGTCGTAATTGAAATATTATTGCCACTACCATCAACAATTGTATCGGCATGACAAGCTAAAAATATTGTATTACTTGCGTTTGAGACAGCAGGAAATGTGCCGTCTGGTTTTTGCATACCAGAATTAGTTGTTGTTAATGTTATTGGCTTTGCTATATAAGGATAACGTACCAAACCTTGAGTTATTCTTACATCATGCATATAACCATTTAATTCGGCACCATTAGTCAATCCATTTCCAAGATCTCCTATTACAGTGCCGGTATTGAGCATATGACCAGTACCACTGACAGATCCTTCAAAGTTTCCGTCTAAATAAATTCTTCTAGTTCCTACATGATTAGTAACGGCAACATGATGCCATTGATTATTAACAACATCGGTAGTGCCTGTCAAAGAACTAGGACTAAGATTGCTCTGAAAAAATACAAGTTTACTACTTGCAAAATATATTCCCATTCTTCCATCTGCGGGTGACGCTTCGTATTGACTAATTAAATCTACTCTTGTGGCATCAGCACTTGGTGACCGAACCCAAGTCTCAATCGTCCAATCAATATCATCTCCGAGTGGAATAGCAGCTCTGTCTAACACTATTCGATCACCATTCCCATCAAAGGCCAATGTGTTTTCTCCAAAATGCTGTTGCGCGGATGATGAAGCAACATTTCCATAAAGATTAGGAAAATGATAAAACTGACTTCTATCAGTTATCTTTGAATTAGTGCCTGATAATAAAAGTTTTGTATTTGTTATTGCAGTAAGAGGACCGGCTGGTACTGTAATAGTTGTACCTGAAGAATATTCTCCAGTTGATCCTTTTACTATTCTTACATCAGTTATAAAACCTTTGAAATAACCATTTGCACTTATATCATATCCAATTCTAGTTCCACTACCACTACTGTTATCATAGAATGCTGTAGCGTCTGTTGCACTAGCAACTCTATTACCATTTAAGAAAAGTTGTAATAAGTTAGCACTATCACGCATTAAAAGTACATGGTTCCATGTTTTATCTTCTACAGTAGCAGCATTTAAAAAATGCCAATCACTTTGATAAACACTTAAACCTCCACTACTTTGAGTAATATAAAAAGCAAGTCCAGAACTTCCACTTCCATTTGCACCTAGTATCGCTTGATAAGTTCCAGAACTTGATCCTGTTCTATAAAACCAAAACTCGTATGAAAACTCTCCTGGTAAATCAAAATCCGCGTTGTCAGCAATTTGTAAATAATCTCCGTTACCATCAAAATGGTATGAACCGCCATTAGCAACTTTATAATTACTATAGTCAAGTGGAGTCCATGTTAAACAGTGTGGAGTTCCACCTATAGTAAATCTTGGATCTATTGTGCCTTTTTGCATTCCATGAAAAATGTTAGCAGTTGGATGTGGTGTACTTGGTTCTGTTGGTACTGGTATATACAAGTCGGTAGAAGTATATAAAGCAAGTTTAGTTATCTTAACATCATACAAATAACCATTAAAATAATTTCCTAGACTGCCGAAGTTACCAGCGTCAGCTTCTGTACCAAAAGCAAATGTATTATTAGCAAAACTTATTCTGGAGTTACTAGTATCTCTAAAAGCTTGTGATCCATCTATCCAAAGCGTTAAAATATCTACGCCACCTGAACTTGGGTTATATTCGTGTTGGAGAACAAAATGTTGCCATTGATATTGTTTTGCTTTTGCAGAACTACCGCTTCCTCCATAATCACTTCCTGATTGTATTGCATTCCAATATACTCTATTAGTACCAAAAAGAAAATCATTAGCACCACTTGAGACAGCGTTTGAACTTATGAAATAGTCATTACTAGCTGGAGTATCGTTGTTCCATAACCAAAGTTCTATCGTAAAATTATCACAAAAATTAGATCCATCAGTGGCATCCATAGCATCTCCTATGGTATCATCTCTTAGCCAATCACCAGAACCGTCAAAGTATGTGCTGTATCCACCCATGCGAAAAGGACTAAAAGAAGTCTGTTTAACAGTTCCTTGTCCTGTAACTGTGTGATTACTTGTAGATGAATCAACAAAAACTGAATTAGCACCACCTGATGCTTCAGCCTTTAGTAAAAGTCTATTACCAGAACTATTTGCAATTATGGTTGTAAAAGTTAAAGTAAATTGAGAAACTGCCGGAACTATATTAACTCCATCACTTGCTTTAATAGTTAATGATCCAGTTAAAATCGCGCCTTCGGTTAAACTATCATTTCCTTTTGGTACTAAAGTAAAGACTGAAGAATCTTGAGTTATGTCGGCCATTGAATCCATACTGCCGCTAGTTTCGAAAGAAAATGATACTCCTAAACTTTCAGGATCTGTAGCTGCTACTGTAATAACAATATTGCTTCTTGGAGAATCGTCATCAAACGCATAGTTTCCTCCTGGTAAAGTAGTAAAAGATGGGTTTGTATTAATTAAAGCTACGTTGTACCAGCCTGATCCATTCCAAACATACATTCTGTTTGTAGACTGTACAAGAGCCATTTCTCCAAAGGTATTACCAATACTAGGAAGAGCATCAGCATTAGCGTACTGTTGAGCAGATTGCTCAAGAGTTGCAATAGTTGCAGTACCATCAATAGACGATTTAATTATTGATGTTGCACTATTTACTGTTGCTGATAAAGCTCTTCCTTTTGATATTGCCATTTTATTCCTTCACTTCTCCTTCCACAGGTGCTGGTTCCGGCTCCTGTGCTTTTTGTTTAGCTAAAAAATCTTCTACTAAGGCATGGA
>Ga0163110_10000452_pt1 | contig 19410 bp, 19 predicted proteins | sample CRUFie1St17metaG_FD_108703 | JGI IMG/M metagenome (GOLD analysis project Ga0163110, IMG submission 108703) | Marine microbial communities from the Costa Rica Dome - CRUD Field 142mm St17 metaG | ecosystem: Environmental > Aquatic > Marine > Oceanic > Photic zone | place: Costa Rica: the Eastern...
TGTGGAGCAGTTGAAAGGTGATAATCTTAGCGAGTTCCTAGCAAATGATGGTGGCAGAGAACAGGCTATGGAGTCAAGAAAGCGCTGGTCAGGATTCCTGGATGAAGCAACCGGCTACAATGCAAAACAAAGGGGTGACAAAGCAAAAGAAGAAGCAAAGAAATTCTCTAAAGCAAAATCAGCAATTAAAATGGCTCACAAGTCGATGGAAATGTCCACCAAGTTGACTGAAGATGTAAAATCTACTGCACTCACGATGATTGCTGAGTTGGAGGCTATGATCGAAAACGGAGAGGCCCCATCGGAAGGTAAGGTAAAGAAACTCAATGACCTATTTTGAGGTGAAGTAAATGGATATTGAACAAATGGTGATTCAATATCAAGACAAATGTCCCCGTATCAATGAACTAAATGAGCAGCAATTGGCTCGCATCAGCAAAATCATTGGCTCGGTTGAAGAAACTGTTGGATTGGATTACTTAATCGACTGCATCGCTGATAAGACAAGTGCCAAAGGCGACGGGATATTGCGATGTTATGTCGGATTTGAACCCTCAGGCAAAGCCCACATTGGCTGGAAGGTTCTCTCAATCCAACTCAAGCGTATGTTGGAAGCCGATGTCAACGTTCTGATTTTCCTTGCCGACTGGCACGCATGGATAAATGACAAATTTGGCGGCAACATGGCTGATATACAACTGACTGCAAAATACATGGAAGAAACATTTCGTGCACTACTAGACTATCCTCCTGAAGGAGATGGTCCTGGAGAGTTGAGATTCTATTATGCATCACAACTCATGGATAATGGAGACTATTGGGCTCGCGTGCTCAGGTGTTCCAAAGGAGCAACCTTAGCCATGGTCAGGAAAACCTTCACCATTATGGGCCGAGATGAGGCATCATCTGACCACGATTTATCGAAATTCTTCTACCCAGCAATGCAAGCAAGTGACATATTCGAACTGGGAATAGACATTGCAATAGGCGGCATGGACCAAAGAAAGGCTCACATGTTCATGCGCGACGTAGCAAGCAAGTATGGATGGAAAAAGGCGACATGTTTGCACACACCGATAATATCGTCACTAAAATCAAGCGGTTCAAGAATGGAAAGTTTTGACCATAAAATGAGTAAATCTGATCCTGGAGGTGCGATATTAATCCATGATGAACCAAAGCAACTGCGCAAGAAAATGCAAAAACACGCTTACCTCAACACAGAAGATGTAAACTCACCGATTTATGAGTTGGCTGAGCATGTAATATTGCCAGAATTTGGTGAAATTATTGTCACTCCTAATCCAAAATTTGGTGAGCCGTCCACATGGACTGACCTTGATGAATTCAGGAATGCAGTGATGAACGGAACTCTGCATCCCCTCGATGCAAAGTTTGGTGTAGCGGACGGAATCTCACGTGGGCTGGAAACAGTCGCAGCACACTTCTCCAAGAATCCAGAGTTACTTGATAATGTCACGGCAATAATTAATCGCAAATAATCATTCAACCAATGATTTTGCTCTAATTATCGAATACAAATGTTCATGAATTGAGTTTCCTAGCAATCCTCATTGGTGATACCATGGTTAATATTGCTGTCTTAGTTAAACAAGTCCCAGATACCAACTCAAAGATTCAGATTTCGGGCGATAGAGTCGACCTCTCTAGCGTTAAAATGGACATAAGTCCATATGATGAATTTGCTGTGGAAAATGCTCTTCAACACAAAGAATCCACTGGCGGGACGGTCACTGCAATAACTGTCGGTGGAGCTGCAGCAGACAAGGTCTTGAAAGGAGTGAAGGCTCTGGGCGTGGACAACATAATTCGACTTGATTACGATGGATTTATGGATTCAAATGGGCTACAATCTATCATTGCAGAAGAAATTATCGCTGGCGGCTATGATATTGTTTACTGTGGCAAGTCCGCTGCTGATACAGGCGCTGGTTCGACTGGACCAGGAATCGCAGAAAGGCTGGGTTGGGCATCTGTATCAAACGCAACCGAGGTAAAATTCGCTGATGCATTAACCGTTTCATATCCAACGGAAGGTGGGGATGCGATTGTCTTGCTAAATCTACCAGCAGTGGTTAGTTGTGACAAAGGTTCAATTAAGGTTAGAAAATCAAACGTTAAGGGTATCATGATGGCAAAGAAGGCGCAGGTTGATGTCAAGGCAGTCAGCCCGCCGGCGGCTAGCGTTACCGTTGTTTCCCAAGTAATGCCACCAGCAAAACCCGCTGGCAAGAAATTTGAAGGCGCAAGCTCCGCCCAAACAGTCGCACAGCTACTCAGAGACGAGGCTAACATAATTTGAGGTGAAAAAATGACAGAAACAATAGTAATTGCAGAATTATCAAAAGGCGAGATTAATAACACAACCAATGAACTTGTTAGCGCTGCTAACCTACTGGGAAACAGTTGCACTGTTGTTGTCCCATGCACAGACTCATCAGTTGCTGACAAAGCTGGAAAAATATCTGGAGTCAGTAAGGTAATCGCAGCAAAATCATCAGTCTTCGAAAATTATGACGCCGCAGCCTGGGCTGAAGCAATTGACTCAGTTGCACCAAGTGGAATAGTTGTTACCTCTGCATCCGCCCAATCAAAAGATTTAGCCGCAAGACTCGCAGCAAGACGAACCATTTCGGTAGTGCAGGATGTTATTGCTATAGAAGACGGCAAATTATCAACTCCAATTTATTCCGGAAAAGCAATTCAAAATGTATCGGTGAACGGTGACTCAGTCGTTAGCATTAGAGCCAATATTTTCGCTCCGGCCGATGACTCTGGAAGTTGTGATGTTCAGGTAATCGACACAACAGGAAATGTCACAACCGCACTTCAAGAAATGGTCCAAAGAGCGTCGGAAAGACTAGACGTCTCTGAAGCGAACATAATTATCTCCGGCGGCAGAGGTATGGGGACACCAGCCAATTTCAGCCATTTAGAGAATATTGCCGACAAACTTGGCGCTGCCGTAGGAGCGTCAAGAGCTGCAGTTGATACGTGGGACGAAATCCCGCACTCAATGCAAGTTGGACAAACCGGTAAAACAGTAAATCCTAACCTATACATTGCGGTGGGAATATCTGGAGCTATCCAGCATCTAGCCGGAATGCGATCGTCAAAATATATTGTTGCGATTAACAAAGATGCTGATGCACCTATTTTCCAGCATGCAGATTATGGCATCGTTGCGACTTGGGAAGATGCCTTACCAGTTTTGAGCAGTTCACTGTCTGACTTACTTGCATAATCACTGAAATCTTCCAAATGCGGCACTGTTGGTGCCAACAAACGGGTTAGTTTCACGTTCTACTCCAATTGTAGTAGTAGGTCCATGTCCTGGATAAACCACAGTATCAGCGTCAAGAGGCCACAACTTTGTTACCACGGAATTAAATAATAATTCAAAGTCTCCGCCAGAATTTGGTAAGTCGGTTCGACCTACTGAACCAGCAAATAAGGTGTCGCCAGCGAATAGGTGATCAGGCCCATCTTCCACTTCTAGCAATATACAACAACCACCGAGTGTGTGTCCGGGAGTGTGTAAAATTTTGAATTTAAGTGACCCCAGTGTTAATTCCATTCCATCAGTCAACAGCTTATCTGCTATCGCAGGCTCTGGTAATTCAAATCCCCATCTTCTGCCAGAGGCTTGAACTAGAGTTTGAAGGTGAAAATCATCCGCATGTAAGTACCAACTTACTGGATATCTAGCCAGCAATATGGGTATCTCTCCGGAGTGGTCAAAATGTGCGTGTGTGTTAACTAAAGCCACGATATTTCTCTCACTTATACCAAGAGATTCTAATGCTTGCTGATCTCTTGGACCATTAGACCAATCTGGTCCGGAACCGGAGAAATCATCGATCCATGAAATAATTCGGTCGGCTTCCGCACCACCATCGATAATGATTGTATCGCCACTGGCAAGGTCAGTAACTATAGAGCAACGCATCGCCAAAGCTCCAACTACAAAAGACTCAATCCAAACGTTACTCGCCTTCATTCTATACCACATCTATTTGCACTGAATCTGAGGTTGAATTACCATCTACATCAATTACTCGAAGTTCGAATCGGTGTTTTCCAAGGCCTAACTTTGCTCTGAACTTTGGCAGGTTCGAAACCTCTCTGCCCGCTTCATTTATCCAACTGTAAGCAACAATTTTACTCTTATCTCCAGCAGTATTACTGCTATCTAGAACAACGATACAATGTGAATTTTCACCACACTTGTGGACTGAATCTTTGCCTGCATCAGCAATTGGTTGAGATGTTGGTTTGGGGCTATACATCAAATCATCAAGCAGATTATCAGCATCTTGAATTGATTGTTCTGTGAGTGGTTTAGACTCCTTGATATCTTCTGACAAAGCAGACATGATATTGTTTAATTCCCTGTCTAGCAACCCGCTATCTTGTGCTTCTTGTGATGACAAAAGTGCGCCTAACTTCTCGTCCTCTGAATATATCTGCTCCGCCGATAGTGTCTTATCGATACTATTAGACTGGAACCATTCAGTTAGTTCTGATTTGTCTCTTTGGATTAGTTTAGAGGATAATTTAATTCGTCCAATCGGTTCAGTTTCAGTGTAATCGTTTTGGTCGTCTCCAGCGAAGTAAAACTCTTCTGTGGCTTTACAGTAAGCAGAGTGCTGAATTATTCCCTGATGCTCAACAGTCCAAGACTCACCGCTTTTTGTGAGACCAGTTAGATAAAACCATGACCCTGCAATGACATTGTCGCTTGTCAGGTTGAGTGTTTTGATTGGGTATTTTGTCGAGAAAAGTTCCTCTGATAACAAATAGGTATTATCTGACTGGTAGGTTAATTGATGAACTGAACCATCATCAAAACCGAGATATGTTATTTTATTATCATCACAGGCCAATAACAACCTATTTTTTATTTCACATCTAAACAACATAGAGTCTTGAGTTACATCCCACACTTCAAGCTCCAGCGCCTCCTCTTCTCCAGGAACTAAAGCATAGCCTTCCCGGCCAATTATCAATTTGTTTTCAGCAGTAAGTCCGACGTTGGTAATCGACTCACCAACCTCGCCTCTGGCTGGCCGATTCCAGACTGAGTGCTGTCCATCGAAGAAATGCACCGATCCAGACTCTAATACAACAATGACACCGTTAGAGTAAGGTAAAGTCATAATTATTGAAGTGAACTGATGGAACGACTTTAGAGAATTACCATGATGACTTAATGTTGATAAGCGACCAAGATTATCTACGACTGCAATAAAATCTTGGCACTTTTGTAGTAATGACACACCACCTGGAATTTCACATTGCCAGATTGTTTCACCCGAAGTGTCAACGCACTTCACCCCAAAATCATCATCAGCATAAATTAGATTATTATCTTGGAAAAAAATTCCCTTTACATCACTTTCTATAGAAATTTTTTGGGCTTTTTCCATTTCAACCGATATATTCACAGACTGATCGGATTCAGACCACGCAATGATTTTGCCGTCATCCGAGACAGCCAGACTACCAACCCTTGACTGCGGACTGAACGCAATGTCAACCTCGTGAGTTAGCATATCATTACCTAAGGCTTGAACATCATTAAGTTCACTATCTCGTGATTAGGCTTTTGCCGAGACAACTATGACTAGTTTGAGTCATTATGGATGTCTAATACTTGGTCATCATCATCCATGGACGCTTTAGCACCGTCATTACGCTGATTGTGTAACTCCTTGAGATATTCCTCCGTTATGTCCCCAGTGACATAAACGCCATTGAAGCAACTCGAATCAAACACTATGTCTTGTGGCGCCACCATCAGAGTTGATTTCTCCAAATCATCTAGTGTCTGATAGAACAATTTATCTGATTTTATGTGAGCATTTATCTCGTCAATACTTCTGCCATTGGCGACAAATTCAGTGGTGGCCGGCATATCGATTCCGTACACGTTAGGATAACGCACGGGTGGAGCTGCTGAGGCAAAGTACACTTTCGCTGCTCCGGATTCTCTCGCCATTTCCACAATTTGTTTACTAGTGGTTCCGCGGACTATCGAGTCGTCAACCAAGAGGACATTCTTGCCCTTGAATTCGTTTTCAATAGTGTTCAACTTTCGTCGAACAGATTTCTCTCTCAGAGCTTGTCCTGGCATAATGAATGTGCGTCCAACATATCGGTTTTTGACAAAACCTTCTCGATATGGAACACCGAGGGTATTTGCCATCTGTAGAGCAGCAATTCTGCCCGAGTCTGGAATTGGAATAACTGCATCAATATCATGATCTGGCCATTCCCGTTTGATTCTCTCGGCCAAGAATTTGCCCTGATTCAATCTCGCCTCATAGACCGATATTCCATCTATAACTGAATCAGGCCTTGCAAAGTAAACGTATTCGAAAACGCACGGATTACGGCTAGTTTCTTTGGCACAAACTCGCGAGAAAAGATGACCGGAAGATGAAATAAATATTGCTTCTCCAGGTTCTACATCTCGTTCAATTTCAAAACCTAGGGCGGTAATTGCTACAGATTCACTACCAACAATCCACTCTGTTCCTTCTTCCGACTCTCGCTTTCCGAAAATTAGCGGTCTGATACCATTTGGATCTCTAAAAGCTAGTAAACCATAACCGGAAATCATCGAAACACATGCATAACCACCCTCGACATAATCATTTAATGCAGTAATAGCATTGAATACTGTCTCAATATCGAGATGCGGTTCGCCTCCAATCGACAAGTCAGAGGAATATTTGGTCAATTCAACTGCGAGTATGTTTAGCAGCAACTCAGAGTCGCTTTTAGTATTCATGTGACGGAAGTGTTTGTCGCGTAGTATTTGCCTGAGCTCAGCAGCGTTAGTCAGATTGCCATTGTGAGCGATTGACAAGCCGTATGGTGAGTTGACATACAGTGGTTGAGACTCTGCTTTGGATGAGGTCCCTGCGGTGGGATACCTAACGTGACCGATTCCAATGTGACCCTGAAGTCTTTGCATGTGGCGTGTGTAGAAGATGTTAGGTACTAGGCCGGTAGACTTCCTTAATCTGAACTGGCCCTCAAATTCGGTCATTATGCCTGCCGCATCTTGACCTCTATGTTGTAATACTGTCAGTCCATCGTAAATTAGTTGGTTCACATGGTATCCCTGTTTACCAACTACGCCGATTATGCCGCACACAATATCACCACAGGTCAAATAGCAAATGATTGTTTGCTATATTTTCCCAATATGCGTTCATGGTTTTCAGGCCTTTGGGCGATGAGTTTTCTTTGACCAGCTATACTTGCGCATCTTGGCTGTTGCACCGTATCCACAGGCGGCGCAGACGCTTTTTTGCTTGTGGTAAGCATTTCTACCGCACCTTCTACACCTGATGTGTGTAGTCTTTTGGCGACGACCCATGGATGGTGTACCCTTTGACATATGCTTACCTCAGTGTTTTGGCCACCTAGCAATCCTTTATGAAATAAACGGCGATAAATACTCACTCTTCCTCTACGAGAACATATGACTTTCTTATTTTCGAAGTTGAATGGGTGATTGTTGAAAACAAAATTCCCAGAGTAATCATCAATGAGAAAACTAGGGCTATTATTGAAACGATGGTGTGTGAGATATTGTAGACTAGTTGTGCGCGCACAGAACCATTGCCTTCAAGCAACATTGGTCCCTGATTGATGAAAAATATCGTTGCAGCAATACCAACCAAGACTGCGGTAGTCATACCAAAGAGGGGAGCCAGAGGACGCTTTCTTGACTCGCCGTAAAAGAACATGTTTCCCAGTAAAAAGGTGGTGCACAGGATAAAGGCAGTCAACGCAGAATTTGCGATCCTTGGATTCAACTCATCAATACCAAAATTGGTAATTCTGCCATTCAAACTTAGGTCAATAGCAGCAATCAAAAATATCGGAAATAACAGCCCGATTAGCACAACCTTAGCGGTTGGTTTGCTTTTTTCAGCCATCAATCATCTCCTCCAATGTTATTTTTTATCACCTGAGTTACTTGGGCAAGTTCATGATTGTTTGGCGGTTCAATAGATTCAGGCTTCGGCAAACTTCTTTCGTAAACGAATATTACCAAGGCAAATGAAATGATTGACAAAATGGAACCAATGATAATGCCGATAATATCTGCTATCGATAACCAAACATATTCTCGAAATTCAATTGCTGAAAGATTTGTTGAGTCGATATTCATCGCACACAACAAGAACAAAAATGCTCCTAAAGACATACCGAACAAATATCTTGATTCACTGCCTCTATTATCCCCAAAGGCGAGCATTGCAAGACCTCCTGCGAGGGATAATCCGGTCAAAGAAATCAATAAATTTGGTAAGAAAATAAGCCAATATCGATTGATTTCTCCATCGCTCATTATTGGGGTTATTTCCCACCAATGCATCAATCCAAGCCACAGCAATCCAATAAGAAATAAGGCTACTCCGATATTGCGATCTCCCTCGCTTAGTTTTCCAACCGGGACATTTCCTGAATATGCAATTTTGAATAATCCTAGCAGAATCAAAATTGTCGGTCCGGCAATAAAACCTAGCAAATGCCCGACTGCGTTTGATGGTGATTCTGGTACTGTCCACGGGCTTGCTAATACGAGTGCTGTTCCAAGAATTGATATTGTGTAGCCCAATTTGTTGACCACACTGCTGGATTTAACCTGTGATACCCAGATGCCAAAAGGAATGAACGCAAACGGCAGCCAAAACAACACAGCTGCCTTCAGCATTTCATCCATACACTCTGGAAGACTAGCGGATTAATTACTTCATCCCCAATTTCAAGCCACAGTCGTCTCTTTTTAACATTAAACATAGTCGGAGTTTCTAAATACCCCGCCCGAGTGGGTCGAACGCTCAAGGTGATACCATGGTTAAGATGCCTCGTCAAATTAAGCGCTACAGCCCTTCAGCTGGCAAGCACACTATGCACACTGTTGAGCGCGTCAAAAAGAAGCGTGCTTCTGAACTAAAATGGGGTCAGAGAAGATTCCGTAAAGTTATGGCTGGTTACCGAGGTTTTCCAAGACCGAAGCCAGATGGTAGAGAAAAACCAACCAAGCGCGTAAATATCCTGTTCCGTTGCACCGAGACTGGCAAAGCACATTATGCTCCATGTCAGAGAGCAAAGAAATTCGAACTTGTCGATAAATGAGGTGAATAAATGTCTGGAAATTTTATCAAAGTAACTTGCAAGGATTGCGGCTCTGAATCAGTAATATTCTCCAGAGCAACCACCATAATTTCGTGTTCTGTTTGTGGCGCCACCCTAACCGCCCCGTCCGGTGGTAAAGCGAGACTCGTTGGATGCACATTGCTAGAAGCTATGGAATGAGGAGGCTGAGCCTCCATGAGTGAAATAACAAGCACTCCCGAGGAAGGAGAACTTGTTGTTGTGACAGTAAAAAACGTCAAGCAGAACGGTGTATATGTTGACTTTGACGAATATCCGGGACTAGAAGGTTTCATTTTTATTGGCGAGATTGCTAGCGGATGGGTCAAAAACATCCGATCCTTTGTGCGCGATGGGCAGCGTTTAATCTGTAAAGTAATGCGAACGAAAAAAGATGGTTCATCACTCGAACTATCCCTAAAGTCGGTCTCTGAAGAGCGTCGAAGAGACAGATTACAAGAATGGAAAAACGAACAACGGTCTCTTCAATTATTGAAAGTATGTGGCGAAAAAGTTGGATGGTCTGAGGCTGAAAGAGACTCCCTCGGCGAAGATTTAGTCTCCTCATTTGGAACTCTTTATGCCGCTTTTGAGGAAGCAGCAATGAACGAAACTGCAATTATTGATGCGGGATTTGAAGGAGACTGGATCACTGAGTTTATTGAAATCGCTATCGAAAATATCATACCGCCTTTTGTTGAGATAAAAGGCAGTCTAAATCTTTCAATCAACGTTGACAATGGCGTTGATGTGATTAGAGATGCGCTAATATCAGCAGAACAATACAGCTCCGAAAAAGACGAGGTATCGGTGATGTGTTTCTATGATGGAGCACCTGAATACAGGCTTGTATTGAAAGCACCTGATTTCAAAACTGCCGAGGATCTGTGGGTAGAAGTGACAGACTCAATCATCAAAGTAATGGAAGAAAATGGCGGACAAGCGGCAACTTTCAGAGATTGAAACCGACTTTCTCTTAAACAATAACTAGCAGGCGACTACATGGCAAGGCAGTTATTGCAACACTGCAAGAATTGTGGTGCTTGGACACTCCAGCGTGATTGCCCACAATGTGACGCAACTGCCAACGCTGCTGCTCCGTTAAAGTGGTCGCCTGAAGACCAGCGAGCAAATATTCGTCGCAAGATGTATGATGTGGAATCACCAAAATGGCCGGAAACATTGCCTGACTTACCAACCATCACTGAGGCTCGGAAGGCATTACTTGAAGAAGAGTAATGGCAGAGTCAATCGACCACTGAAATAGCCTGATATCAAACTCCGTAATGTCAAACATTATACTGCTAGTTGAGTGATATAATAATAATGAGTCTATTAATTGAGTGGCGCAATGGCAATGACTCTTTGCTAGGTGCTAGAATTTGCTTATTCTCTCTACCGGGAGTTGGAAACATCGGTAAAGCCGCTTTAGATGCACTCAATTCAACCAACGATGCAATCGAAATCGCTCGCTTACACCATACAGCGCTACCGCCGCTAGCAGTCCTTGATGAGGATGGGTTACTTTCACCCCCGCACTTGTCTGTTCGAGCCATAGAAATGAAGGGCGATAACTGGCTAATTACCATAACAGGCTCTTCACAACCATTGGAACCGAATAATCAAGGACTAAAGGCAAGAGAAATACTTCAATTATTAAAAGAACATCAAATAGACGATTTAGTCGTTTTAGCCGGCATGGTTGACGATGCACTCTCAAAAGAAATTTTTATTGTCCCAAGCAGCAGTTCTTATCGGGTTGATTTAGAATCCAGAGGAGCAACTGTGCGACGTGATGAACCCAGCTCAGGTGCTATTGGAATGGCAGCCTTGCTTTCATCTCTCGGACCAGTCTTCGGCATTAACTCAGCATGCGCAATAGCCACAACTATTGGAAACAGTGGAGACATAACCGCATCACAAAATTTACTCTTATCCCTAGATAAGTGGTTCAACCTCGACTTAGTAATTCCTGATGACGCAAATCAAAAATTGATTGAAAAATTGAAAGATTTATCACCTGAAAGCAAAGATGACTTAGTATCTGAATTGACAAAAAGTCACGATGCTTTTTACATGTGAGGCGCCGAGAGAGGGATTTGAACCCCCGCGTCTTACGACAGTGGATTTCGAATCCACCGCAATACCGGGCTATGCGATCTCGGCCTGACTAAGCGTTCAGCGCCATAGTCATAAGCATGATGCAATACGCAGAACCATGCTGATTAGGTTTCACGGGCGTGACCATGACAAAAGCTATGACTTTGAAGATTCAGTTAAGCTGCGCGATGCGTTGTTGAAATGCGGCATATTGCCATCAACAGTTGTTGTCAGTTATCAAGACCAGATTTTACCCCTTTCAACAATTATTACCAGTGATATAGAATTATTAGTCACCACTGTTTCTTCTGGTGGCTGACTAATTTACAATATCCAAACGTGAATTTCGGCCTATTTGTGCGCGTAATTGATTTGCCCACGCATCCAGTTCAATGTTAGACAACAATACAGTATCTCCCGCTGCCACCATATCGTATTGGTGGCCCCAATCATTAGCCCAACCAGATACTTTAATGGATTGATTTCCGTCAAAAATTACTAGACCTTTCCGACGCCATTCTCGACCATTTCTGCCGATACCTGAGCGTTCGAACTTGTAGGCCGTCTTACCAGCAATATCCCACCTAGCCCTGAAATTGAGTAGAGTATCAGAATATTCAACAGCGTCTTTAGTTGTTGAAATCATACCTAGTGGATCAACTTTCGCCGTCAACTCTCCTTTGTAGTTGGAGGTGATAATCACATTCTGTAGGTACACAACATCGTTCTTGATTAAATCTGTAGGATATGTCTGCAAACCTTCTTGATTGCGCTCAGCTCTAAAGTCTACATTAGCCCTAAAGCCATCTTTGATTATTCTCAATTCTGGTGGTTTTCCCTCATGATAAATCACCGAATCAACGTTAGCGGATAAGTTGAATCGAACATTTAGTTGGGAAAACGGAACCGGGGAAATTGGCGTTACTAAACCAGGTAGGTGATATTCAACCTCTGGATGCTGATAACTTAGTCCAGTGCCACCCTCACATATCGATGACCAATCACATCTATCACAGCGAACCTCATTTTCTGGTGCCGCCGTTGCAACCCCCCCTTGGCTGAATCCCCTAACGACTGATGGTTTGGCAGGAAACTTATCTATAGAGCAACTTTGTCCTTTGATTTCATCCCATAATTGTTTTAATTCACCCTCCATTTCTATCATTTCTTGTTTTGTCGGAGGTTCAACAGGTTTAATCACATCAGCACCCAGATACCAAATCTCTAGATTAGCAACCGACTCTTGCCTACCGTGGGTTACCCACCATAGCATTGCATACATTCTCAGTTGCTCGATGTAATCGCCCGACCGATCACCTATCCCCTTGCTTGCTTTTATGTCAACTATTTTTACTTCTTCGTCCCAACGATAAACTAAATCATATTCTCCTTGGAACCAAAAATCAGGGTGAATGGCATTCATACTGAATTGACCAGCTTCTGGTTCAACGAACCACGGTCGAGCGATTTCCCAAGCCTCACATACAGTAACTTCGCCTTTGGAAGATAGCGGATGTGGACCATTAAACTCGAATCCAAATCCGTCGGGTGCCGGCCAGTATTCCCGAATTCCTGAGCGCCACTTCTTTAGCGTTTGTTGATCAATAGTATTGTAGCATTTTTGGACTTCTGCTAAATGAAACTTCAACCCACTAATGCACATCTCCATACAGTAATCAAAACTAACATCACCCCAATCTCCAGACTTTCTCTCCTGCCTTTGCCAGTCCTGGAAAGCATTTTCCAGAGAACTTCGAAGGTGAACTGTTAAACGTTGTATTGCCCATTCTTCAAGTTCGTTGATACTAGTGGGAACTTTATTGTCATCAAGAGGGAGAATTCTGCTTGCTGGCCAAGTTTTGCTATTATCTCTCGATGGTTTGCCACCTTCTGCTAGTGGAATATTTGCCAAGGTATTTTCCGATGCGCTTGCTGATAGTAACTTTGGCGACTCCTTCAGCGTTCGGCAGATGGCGCTTTCGACCGCTCTACCGACATAAAGAACGGGTATTTGTTTGATTTTAAGTTTCAACACTTTCTCATAGAACCACAAACGTTGACAAGCCCGAAAGGAGTTGACTTGGCTTGCAGAAAGTCGATTAAACGGACCAACATCATCGAGTCCAGAATCCACTTCCGTTACCGGCATAATCGGTGGTTGATGCTTTACCCATTTCAAGTCTACCTTAATTCAATTTCGTGATACGAGTTGACCTTTGGTCGATACGTAATTGAGGCAATCCCGACCTCCAACCCAGCTCTGCTGAGACAATCTTTACTCTGTCTCCAAGCTTAATTTCGAGCATTTGGCTTGTTATGCTTGATCCGAAAGCAACTACTTCTGCAATATGGTTACCGTCCCAGATATGCATATTTCGCATTGACCAAGGTTTTTCATCAAGTCTAACTCCGCTTCTATGGTCTATAGAAACTATGACTCCTTCGACATTGGCCCGTGTCCTCATCAGACCGATGCGTGTTATATTGACATCAGCATAATCCCCATTATCTGTTGAATTTAGGGAAGCTATGCTGCTCTTGCTATCCAAATAAATACGGGGATTACCCCGCCAAACTCCGGGTAAGTCGTTCGTAATAATTACCTCACCATCAGCGTAATCATGCAGGCTGGAGAAGGCATTTGGCTCGCTTTCCTCAACCGTTACTTGTGTGCCAGATACGCTAACCATGGCGCCTAATACCGGCTCAGCATAGTGATTCGGCAACGGACCCCATTGTCCAGTGAACTTTCCACGTATATTTATCCTAGATTGGATATCACCTATCATCTGACTTGGAGGAGATATCTCTATTTTAATGTCCATAACTTGCTTTAGGTGTTCAAATCCTTGAAAATTATTTTCCTCACCAAACATACACCAAAAACAACCTGCTGCATTGTTACAAGGTTTTGGATACGAATCAGGAAATCTTACAGGCCCTTCACCTAAACTCAACATATCCTGATGTATTGATTTGTATTCAATAGTCAACTGATTCATTTTATCCTCACTGGGCACTGGAAAGTAAACCCGATCTGGACCGTCAAGATACCAGCCTTCGATACCATCAACCTGTTGATTGTCGTGTGTTTCGTGCCACAACCATGCATAAAAATTGAGCTGATGCTCCAGAGATTGCGCAAATTTAGAATTTGGATTACCAGATTTAATATCGATTAACCGAATCTTGCCATCCCATCTTAAGACCAAATCTAATTCACCAGCAGCCCATCCATCTGGGTGGAACAATCGTTGAGGCTGGTGAACCCTTGGGTCTTTGACCCATGGCCTAGCAATCTCCCAGGCCTCTGTCCAACTAACTGGGTCATCCTTACTTTGCCAAACCATCGGTTCGTCTTCTGCCCAAGTTCTAAGGCCAAAATTTCTTACCTTGTCTGGAATAGGGAAAATTGGCTCATCACCCCACGCAGGACTTGGGATTGGGTGCGGATTTTGTTGCTGTCTGAATTCATCTAAGTAAGGACCTCCATTAGCTAGGTAACACGATTCTACCTCCTCGAGAAACAGGTGAAGACCATTCCTTATCTTACGGGTCAATTCGTCAACTGATACTTCTTCCCAAGTCTGTGAATCTTTACGCCAAGCGGTAGATTCCCAATTTTGTTTACTGGTTTGATAACATTGGACTGCCTCCTCTTCGGCGAGGGCGAAGCACCACTCTTTCAGTTCCTCTAGTGAGTTAATGCTTACTGGACGTCTCATCAATATTGAACATAGCGCATCTTCGAGGGTAATTCCCAGAATTTGTGAGATTGATTTCGGGCTCGACAAACCTAGTTTATTTGACAAAAAATAGGCTTTTTCACAACGCAGATATTTAGTCAGTGAAGAGGCGGATAGACGGGTTCTGGTTCTGCTCAATGGACCTCCCGATGGCGGTATTCCAAATGGCATTTTGTCACCTATTTTGACTCGAATGAGTAGAAATCTCCGGAGCTCTGCTGCTCCCTATCTTTGCGACTATCTGGCTTATTTATGCGCGGGCGCTTAGAATCGTGGTCACGCCTGAAGGTGATATTTACTTGATCAAGAAACTGGTTCATACCATCTCTGAGTGGATAAGGTCCCGTCGCTCTACCAGATTTACCACCCTCGCCATCAAAAACCATTAGTGAATCACTTAGAATATCAATAAAATATACATCGTGGTCTATTACTAGAGCGGTCTTTTCATTTGCTTCCATAGTCCGTCGGATTGCTTTAGCAGCCTCCATTCTTGCATTTGCATCTAAATGTGCTGAGGGTTCGTCCAGCAGATACAAATCTGCATCACGGCCAAGACAAATTGCAATCGATACTGCTTGTCTCTCTCCACCAGACAACTTTTTCACTCGCTTTGGCAATAACTGATCCACTCCTAGGGCTTTGATTACATTGACATTAAACTCACCACTGCGCCATTTTGCACCGAGTTCACTATCCAACCATAGTTGCACGCTGCAATCCATATCGATGTCGATATGTTGGGGTTTGTATGAGATAGTTGGTTGATTTTCAACCCAGCCCTCATCATATTCCATCAGACCAGCAAGAATCTTCATCATCGTAGATTTTCCTGTCCCGTTTGGACCTACTACACCAACTACTTCGCCTCTGTGCAAAGCACCTTTACCAGCAGTAAATGTGAACTCACCTAGATTTTTCTTAAGTTCATCCCACGATATAATTTGGTTACCCGCGGAGGTATTTCTGTCTCTATGCAGCAGGAATTTTATCGGTTTACTCCTAATTCTAACATTTTGCTCCACTAGATAGCCATCCAAGTATGCATTTATCGCTTGCCTGGTGGTTCTAGCAGGAGTGAAAACTCCGAACGCTCCTTTCTTACCGTATACGATGTGAACCAAATCCGCCAGAACATCCAGAACTGCTAAATCGTGCTCAATTACAATAACGCGTTTAGTTTCTGATAATTTTTGAATAATTTTTACTATTTTCATACGCTGGTATATATCCAAATATGATGATGGTTCATCGAAGAAATAAACATCAGCATCACGCATTAGGGTTGCACATATTGCCATCCGCTGCAGCTCTCCACCCGATAGTTGCTTGACTTTTCTGTCAAGCAGGTGATCTAGTCCGAGCTCTTTGGTAATTTCAGAAAAAATGCCTCGCTCATCTACCTTGCTCAATAATTCGCTGACAGTGCCATCAACCCTTTTTGGTATTTTATCGACATTTTGTGGTTTGACAGCAACGGATATTTTTTGTTCTTTCACTGCTAGAAGAAAGTCCCTGAGTTCTCCACGTGGCAATGTCTCAATGATATTGTCCCAGTCTGGGTCCTTATCCGACCAATCGCCAAGATTTGGCACCATGCGACCAGATAAGGCGTTTATTGCAGTTGATTTACCCATTCCATTGGGGCCGAGAATACCAACTACGCTATCCTTTGAGGGAGTTGGTAGTTTGAATAATCTAAAGCCATTCAAAGAGTAACGATGAACCATGTCAGTCTCTAATTCTGCTGGTAAATTGATGATGATTACGGCATCGTCAGGGCAGTGTTTGGCCCTAACAATACAAGGTGGGCAAGCACTTTCGAGGATTTTGCACTTTTCACCAATTACCTGTATGCACTCGCCTCCACAAGACCCAGCCCACTTTTTAAGATAATCAAACGCATTACTGTTGGGCTTGCAACGGTCCTCTATCAAGACTGCAATACGCATGTATCTCCCTCGTCTCTACGTAATTGTTCAATGCTTTTCAATTACTCTGCGCAATGAGAGCAAAAAGCATTCTATTGGCTATCAAATTAAACCTTTGAGATGCTCATGTCCCTTGATTAATTTGATGCTGCAAGGAGTTGGGAACTTCATACTTGCTTTCCTCAGGGCATCGCGTGCAGTTAGATAATACTCAGGATTGACTTGTATTGAGATTACTCTCTGTCCGCGCTTGACTCTGGCTGCAGTTCCCACATTCTTACCGAATGCGCAACGCATTCCCTGTGATACACGGTCAGCACCAGCACCAGTGGCTTGCTTATTTTCTCTCAAAACGTGGTGTGGATAGGTGTGAACGCGCAAAGCATATCCTTGAGCTCCTGCTTGCTTTCTGATTGTTGAATTTGAAATAACACGGGCTGCTTCCAGTGCGGTGTGTCTTATCTGACAGTCGTTGTTGGCGATTAGCTCAACTACTACAGAAAACTGACCTGTCTCCGCAGCACGTCGGTTTCCGACGTGGAATTGATGGATTCTGTTGTTTGGTACACCGCCGATATACTTTCGTCTTGTGTAAGCAGGACCTTTCAAACGGCGATACATTGATGCGGGTTTTCGTGCCATGTTAAGCCTCCAAGCATTCTTGCGAATCATGTTCCCTTTATGACTTCTCCGCATGACAGGAAAGCAATAATTCTGGGAATATCCCCTCATATGCTGATAAAATAAAATGCTAGATACCCCAACGTTGGTATAAGGGACTGGCTGACATGGTATGGCGAAAGATGCTCCAACAAGAATCTGAGCACCAATGGTTAGCAATTACAGCTTTCTTTGTTTTTGTAATACTTGGTGCTATACTAATCAAAGGAACAAGTCATCTACCAGGCGTTGATCTAATTGATAACGAATTAGGCAACAATCATCGGATAATTGATTCAGTCTATGATGAAAATGGAGATTATTTAGCACTGACTTACAATGATGGAGATTACAAACTCCTATCGGTTAATGATGAAGGGGCCAACGATGTTACTTTCACAAACCCAAATTACGATGTAAGCGGGATTTCTGACTTTGCACTCCTTGACAACAATGCCGTATTAATTGCTAATGGCGTAAATGAATTAATGATTTACCAAGATGATAGTATATCCATTTTTAAGACAAATTATTCAGATGAGGTATTTACTGTTTCAAGCATCGAGCAATCCTCAAATGAAGCCCGAAACTTACTGATGATAACCAAAGAAACCAACACACAGCAAAGTATCAGGGGGTTAAACACGTCTGGAATTACAAGCGCAAGCATGCCAAATAATGAGAATGTAGATTGGGAGGGAATCCAACATATATCAGCCGATTTGTGGCTACTGACTGGGAATTATCGCCAACCAGCAACAAGTGGCGAGGAAAGTCCTGCTGCACCTAATTTACTGCCTGTATGGTCAACAGTGTTGTGGAATGGGGGAATTATTGCTCCAATGATTGAGAACCTGCAAATTGGAAATTATGGTGAGTATCATTCTATAATTAAACTAAATCATGAGAAGATAATTATCGCTGGGACTCACGAAACAATAATGTTTGATTACACCAATAATGACATCTCAACTATCGATTATTCCAGTGTTGCCGGCCTAAGTGACGAATGTAATAGGGCTTGGTTATTTAACGGAAAAGACTCAAAATCAGTAATGCGCTTTGATGGTGATTCTTGGAGTATCGAATCTTTACCACATCAATTGCCTCTTGATGTAGAAACATATGGATTCGACGGAATTAGTATCTACCTCCATGGTGTAGATGACAATGGAATGCCGAGGGTAATGACGTTTGATACCTCAACAGTAGGCTCGATTGAGTCAGGAAGTGGTTTTATCAACCTCAGTTTTATCATTTTATCTCTGGTCATGTTCGCACTTATGGCGGTCAATGTAATTGATAAATTCAAGAACCAAACAGCATGATAATTAAGGGAAAATCGCTAATGCCTTGACAACCTTCATTTGCTGTGGTCATTGACCGTATAATCCTGCGGTGTGGGGTGAGTCTGTTGTCGAAGAGAACTATGATGGACCAATTCATGGAAATAAAAGAAAATCACCCCGATACAATTCTATTTTTTAGAATGGGAGATTTTTATGAATTGTTTCATCAAGATGCAGAAATAGCGGCTCCAGTTCTTGGTTTAGCCCTTACTTCTAGAGACAAAAAATCTGCTAATCCAATACCAATGGCTGGTTTTCCATGGCATGCACTTGAAGATAATCTTAGAATTATGCTAAAATCAGGTTTCAAGGTAACAGTAGCCGAACAAGAACAAGAATTAAGAGATGGTGCTAAATTACTTGAAAGGGTAGTTACTAGAGTTTATACTCCTGGTAGCTTGTATGAAGAATCATTATTATCAA
>Ga0163110_10000454_pt1 | contig 19409 bp, 16 predicted proteins | sample CRUFie1St17metaG_FD_108703 | JGI IMG/M metagenome (GOLD analysis project Ga0163110, IMG submission 108703) | Marine microbial communities from the Costa Rica Dome - CRUD Field 142mm St17 metaG | ecosystem: Environmental > Aquatic > Marine > Oceanic > Photic zone | place: Costa Rica: the Eastern...
AAGACATTTCCGAACCTAACCATACTAAATTTTGTTGATTGCTCGGTTTGAGCTAAAGCCTGCAGAACCTGCTCTGCGAAACGTTTAGTAGCTCCCATAAAATTCGTTGGTCGCACAGCTTTATCTGTAGATATCAATACAAAATTCTTGACCTGATGTTTCATGGCGGCCTTTGCTGCAACCAAGGTGCCAAATATATTATTCTGTGCTCCTTCAATAATATTTTTTTCAACCATTGGGACCTGCTTGTACGCCGCTACGTGATATACCGTATCCACACCGAAACTTTTTATAGCACTTTCCATTTGAGATCTGTTGCAAACGGAACCTAATAAAGCTACGATTTGAATAGTCTCACCGCCCTCGACTAGCTCTAATTTCTCCTTAAGCTCCCTTTCTATTTCATATAAACCGTATTCAAAACTATCTAGAAGCACAACTCGAGCGGGGTTAATACTAACGATCTGGCGGCATAACTCTGATCCTATTGAGCCAGCCGCTCCAGTTACCATAACAGATTGATTAGTAATACAGGCGCCCAAAAGTTTTGGATTTGGAGGCACAATCTCCCTGCCCAAAAGATCTTCGATATCGATATCCCGAACCTCATCAACATCAGACTTACCAGAAACCATATCAAATAAGTCAGGTACTGTTTTAACATGCACTGGTAAATGCTCCAATCTATTCAAAATCTCCTTTCTCTCTGAACTGGTCGCCGACGGTATTGCTAGTAAAATCTTGCGAATCGCATAACTTTCAATTAATTCATAGAGTGCATTTGGACTATGAACTCTGATTCCATGAACAGTACTTCCAAGCATACGATGGCTATCATCAACAAATGCTACGGGGAGATATTGACCACCGTTTTGAAGGGCGGCCAATAATTGCATACCTGAACTACCTGCACCGTAAATGATCACAGGCTCTCTAGGGCGAAAATTGCTTATCAAACTCTGCAATAAGACTTTTGCCACAAACCTACTTCCACCTATAAAAAGAAGCGCCATCATCCAAAATATAGGCAATATTGAATAATCATACGGCGGGGTGGATTCTGCAAAAAAATAGGCTACCGAAATAAAAAAAGTAGTAACCGTCACCCCCTTTAACACTAAGAAACCAGACTGAAGTCCCATATATAAGATAATTGCCCTATATAGATCTATTCTAGCCAAAACGAAAACACTTAGTGCTACTGCTACAGCAAAATACAATATTTGATCTTGTTCAGGATACTCTTTCCCTAAAAGGGAAAATGAGAACCCAAGAGCGACAACAATCATGATGCTGTCACAAAACATCATCAATAGACCCTTAATAGACCGGGACATGGGTATTGTGAATGGATGCATATTATTTTAAACCTATAATTTTTAAAGTTTTAACAGCCATAGTATAAAATGTGCCTTACAGAGGAGATAAAATCCAAGATGTACCCTATGTTATCGAACAAAATCCCATAAATCTCTAGTCACTAACGCATTCCAGCCTTAAGTTTCACGCAAACATACACCAAAGGAGTTAATGCGACAAAGCAAATATAAAATCCATTCTTGGGAAATAGAAAAGACAGCCAACTCAATGGCGCAAGCCATACTATATTTACAAGTAATATCGAGGTTACTACTCTCTCGTGACTACCCCATCTCCTAGCAGCATTTTGATAGGCGTGAGAAGAGTGGCCCTCATGCCACTTTTCTTTATTGATAAACCTCACCACTAAAGTCACGGTTGAATCAACCACAAACACTCCTAGCAGAATTAACCAAGTCCATACACTTAAAGTTCCACTGTGCATGGAAGCCAATGCAAAAACACCTAAAATAAAACCAAGAGAACCACTTCCAACGTCGCCCATAAATAATTTTGCTGGAGGCCAATTCCAGACCAAAAATCCTGCACTAGCAGCGAAGAGCGCAGCTGAGAGCAAAGCGAGAGCCATATCGCCGCTCTGTATTGCAAAAATTGATGACATTGTACTAACAAAAAGTACTTCCGCTGCCGCAATCGCATCAATTCCATCCATAAAGTTGTATAGATTTAATAACCAAACTACAGAAACAATTCCAAGAAATATAAGAATCCAAGGGTTACCTATTTCAGCAAATGAAAAGTCAATACTAGGTACCGCACCGAACCAATAAATAACCCAAAAAGCAGCCAAGAACTGAACAGGCAAGCGGAGTCGAAGGCTTGCGTGGAACAAGTCATCAAAAAGTCCGACAATCGCAATTGGTATAGTCCCCAATAGAGCATGGAAAGTATGATCAGGAATATGACCCTTAAAATTAAAGAAGTAGGCACAGGATAAAAACGTACCTATGATAACAATCCCCCCGCCGCTGGGTTTGGGATCGCGATGTGCACTCCTATCCACAGGATAATCAATCAAACAAAGTCGATCCGCTACTTTTACGAGCACAAGCGTGAGTAACAACGCCAGGAAAAAGATACAAAATAAAAAGATGCTCATCGAATTAATTTCTAAAGAATTTTGTTAAATTACACTAAAGCAATTTCAGAATTGAAGGCAGCCAAAGCAGCACTTGGTGACGCGGCCTTAGTTATAGGACGGCCCACGACAAGGTAGTCGCTTCCATTTCGAATAGCCTCGGAGGGGGTTATCACGCGCTTTTGATCGCCTTTAGCATCTTGATCTCTCCTGATCCCTGGCGTAACTAAAATAAAGTCTGGCGGCAGAGAATCCCTCAGAAGTCTTGCTTCCTCTGCAGAACAAACGACCCCGTCTAATCCTGAATCATATGCGAGCCTGGCTAAGTTAGCTACATGGTCTCGTAGATCATCATTGATTCCAATCTCTTCAAGTTCAGAGGTTGAAATACTTGTCAGAACCGTTACTCCGATTAAAATTGGTTTTCGGCCTCCGCAACTTAGTAACGCATCCTTAGCGGCTTTCATCATAGTCGAGCCACCTGAAGTATGTACATTAAGCATCCAAACTCCTAGGTCAGCCGCAACCCGCACAGCATTCGCAACGGTATTTGGTATATCGTGAAATTTTAAGTCGAGAAACACATCAAATTCTTTTCTAATCATGGTTTCTACCAAACCAGGTCCAGCAGCAGTAAATAATTCTTTCCCAATTTTTAACCTGCACAATTTGGGATCTAAACTATCTATAAAACTAACAGCCCGAGAAGAACTAGCAAAATCTAAAGCTACAATTATTTTACTTTCCACTAATATAATACCTTCACTTTTTGATCATCATAATTTTCTAATGAATAATATTTTTTAAAGGAACTGATAATGCAGAACTCCGTATCCATAACGATTATTCATTTCTATTTTTACTCCATTTGTGAATATTATGATTCCATGAATAATAAACTTACTTTTGATTTGCATTAGGTTTTGCAAATAATGTCACACACTTGGACCAAGTAGGCTTTGATAGCAAAGTAGATAAACCCATCTCTAATGGCCCTTAATTTTTTTAAGTTGCCTTATTTGAGCTTGCAATTTAAAAACTTTAATAAGCCTCAAACCAAACAAAAGACCTAATATACTTCCAGAGACAAACGTTCCTAAAATTAAAACGGATAGAGGCAGCTCCAAAAGCTTAAAATTTCCAATAAAAATGGACGTCAATCCAGAATTGAATCGTACAAAAATGACGCTGATCGTAAACACAAAAACTAAAAGAATTGCAGTAAAGAGGCCCTTTATAGTCTTCATTTTTTCAGTCTCGATTACAAGTCCGTCAACCTTACAGTAGTGGCACGCATTTCGAAATTAAATGCTTGGACGGCATAACCATTGAGTTTTTCGGTTTCGATCATGCTTGATCAAGTGCCGCTAGCGAACTCCCCTGATACTGATATCTCGTGGTTTACTCGGTCTCGCAACTCCTTTCCAGGCTTAAAGTGTGGTACATACTTGCCACTCAACGCCACAGGTGTCCCAGTTTTTGGATTCCTTCCTATTCTGGGCACTCTATAATGGAGCGAGAAACTACCAAAGCCTCTAATTTCTATTCGACCTCCTTCAGATAGAAATTGGGACATGTACTCCAAAATCGATTTAACAGCTAACTCAACGTCCTTTGAAGATAACTGAGTTTGCTTCACCGCTATGTTATTAATAAGCTCGGACTTGGTCATAAAAAATCCCCTTACGTAGATCTATACGCAATTCGTCTAATATTTTTAAACCTGATAATTGTCTTCAGAGTACAGCTCATCCAACTTTCCAAGGGCAACTTAACTTTTATCTAATTCTGCCTTTATCAGATCCCCAATAGTCCCTGGAGAAACCTCGCTATTGCCTTGCTTTTTATGATCTCGAATAGCAGCTTTCTCATCGTCAATCTCTATAGCCTTTATGGAGAGGCTTATGACTCGATTCTTGTGATCGATATTCACGATTTTAACGTCAATCTCTTCCTCTTCCTTCAAAACTGTGCGGATGTCTTCCACCTTATCACGACTAACTTCAGTTGAGCGAAGAAACCCTTCTACTCTATCCTGAAGTTCCACGGTTGCGGACTTAGCGTCGACCGCAATAATCTTTCCTTTTACGATACTTCCTTTCTCATTATCTGTGACAAAATCCATAAATGGATCGTCCTCGAGTTGTTTAATCCCGAGGGAAATTCTCTCTCTTTCTGAGTCAATTGATAAAATTACCGTTTCAAGCTCATCGCCCTTTGTGTAGTTCCGGACTGCATCTTCACCGCTCTCTTCCCAAGAAATATCTGATAGGTGAACCAAACCATCAATATTCCCATCCAGACCGATGAATATTCCAAAATCCGTGATAGATTTAATATTTCCAGAAATTCTGTCTCCTTTCTGAAAGTTTTCCGCAAAGCCATCCCATGGGTTTTGATGACATTGCTTAATACCCAACGAGATTCTGCGGCGCTCCTCATCAATATCAAGAATCATTACATCCACTTCATCACCCAGTTGAACAACTTTTGAGGGATGTATATTTTTATTGGTCCAATCCATCTCGGAAACGTGTACTAGGCCTTCAACACCTGTCTCCAATTCCGCAAAACATCCATAATCGGTTAAATTAGTTACAACCGCTTTGACCTGGGAGTTTTCAGGGTACCTTTGTTTAATTGCTTGCCATGGATCTTCTCCAAGTTGTTTAAGGCCCAATGAAACTCTGTTTCTGTCTCTATCATATTTCAACACTTTCACATCGATCTCGTCTCCTACGTTGACAATCTCGCTGGGGTGTTTGATTCTTTTCCAAGCCATGTCTGTTATGTGCAGCAATCCATCGACACCACCGAGGTCAACAAAAGCGCCATAATCTGTTAAATTTTTCACGATGCCTTTAACCGACATACCCTCTTGGAGTTTCTCCAATAAAGCATCTCTTTCTTCAGTGCTAACTGTTTCTAAAACTGCGCGTCGTGAAACAACAACATTATTACGTTTCTTATCTAATTTAATCAGCTTAAATTCTAACTCCTGCCCCTCTAGGTGCAACGTATCTTTTATAGGTCTGACATCAACCAACGAGCCCGGCAAAAAGGCTCGAATATCATTGACATCAACGGTAAACCCTCCCTTAACTTTACCGTTTATTAATCCAGTTACTACCTCACTTTTTTCATAAGCTTCCTCAAGCTCCATCCAAGATTCAGCCCTTTTTGCCTTCTCACGGGAGAGCCGTGTTTCTCCGAATCCATCTTCAACAGTTTCCAGTGCTACTTTAACTTCATCACCGACTTCGAGACTCAAATTACCTTGCTCATCAAGGAATTGTGTTTTTGGGATTACTCCCTCTGATTTAAGACCAGCGTGCACAGTGACCCAATCAGCATCTATATCGATGATGGTGCCGGTAACAATAGCACCTGGAGTCATATCTATTTCATTTAAACTTTGCTCGAAAAGAGCCGCGAAGGAATCACTCATTTAATGTTGTCTCAACCCTATTTAAGTTACAAAGAAAAAGCATTTGTAACTAACCATAACCCAGTTATTATGGAGTAATTAATTTTAAACCCACGTTTGCCATTACTGGTGGAACGCCCGCGAGAATCTAGTTTTACTAAGAGCTTGCAGCTTCAGGCACAACCTCGAAAGCGCTGCAAAATCTGATCTACTACCTCTTCTATGCCCAGATTAGTTGAATCCAAAATTACAGCGTCCCTTGCAGGCTTTAAAGGTGAAACCGATCGCTCAGCATCACGTCTGTCTCTTAATCGGAGATCACGAAGAAGGTTGGGGAGCATAGCACCAATACCCTTACTAATCAACTGCTTATGTCTCCTTTTAGCGCGTTCTTCTATGCTAGCTGTGAGAAAAATTTTTAAGTCTGCACTGGGAAAGACTACAGTCCCCATATCCCGACCATCTGCCACTAAACCAGGCTCAACTCGATGAGCTCTCTGGCCTTTCAATAAAATCTCCCGTATCTCTGGTATTTGCCCGAGCCTTGAAGCCAAGTCGCTTCCTAGCTCAGAGCGGATCGACATGCTCACGTCTTCTCCGTTTAATATTACTTTCCCAGGCTCGTTTGGATCAAAAAATATCGCAGATTTGCTATATATTTCAGATATCTGAGCGATGTTTTCAAATCCAATATTTTCCTTATGCATTGCAATACCCAAGGTTCGGTATATAGCACCACTATCGAGATAATTAAAACCAAGGGCGCGAGCTAATCTAGTTGCAATAGTCCCTTTTCCCGATCCGGATGGACCATCTATCGAAATTACGGGCACTTCAATCATCAGAAATTTCTTTAATATCCATTCCTATTGAATTCGCGAAATCTACGAATCCCGGAAACGAAGTAGCCACGTTTTCACAATCTTCGATCAAGATTGGATCTTTTGCCTTGATTGCTGCGATTGAAAATGCCATCGCTATCCGATGATCAGAATGACTCTTAACCCGCCCACCTAAAATAGTTCCGCCCTCTATCTGGAGACCATCAGCAAACGTTTCCACTTTAATACCCAAAGCCATCAAACCCTCTGCCACGGCTTGAATACGATCACTTTCCTTAACTCGCAACTCCTCAGCACCTCTAATAGTTGTAGTGCCAGTAGCGCACGCAGCGGCAATGCAGAATATTGGAAACTCATCGATAGCCAGGGGAACAAGCGCTGCGGGAACAACAATTCCCTCAAGATTTGATGAAGTAACCCTGATATCTCCGACAGGTTCTCCGCCAATTATCTTCTCATTAGTAATCTGAAGATTTGCTTTCATCAAATCCAACAACGATATAATTCCCGTTCTCGTAGGATTAAGACCTACATGGAGCAGATTGATTTCGCTCTCTTCAGAAATCGCTGAAGCAACCATGAAAAAAGCTGCAGATGAAATATCTCCGGGTACTTCTATATCCCTACCTGATAGAGTCCCTTCTCCTGTAATAGCAATCTCGCCAGGCTCATTTCGAACTACGGTATAACCAAACCCATCTAACATTCGCTCTGTATGGTCCCTGCAAGTGACAGGTTCAACAATTTTCGTAACGCCCTTTGCATAAATACCTGCAAGTAATAAGCAAGACTTGACTTGAGCACTGGCAATTTCCATCTTGTAATGGGTGCCAGATAATTCTGATGCATAAATATGCAGCGGTGGAAAGTTGTCATTTTTTAGACTCAACTTTGCTCCGAATTTAGCAAGCGGTTCCGCTATCCTTCTCATTGGCCGATTGCTGAGAGATTCATCTCCTATCAAAATGGAATTAAACTGCTGTGCAGAGAGAATCCCAGCCATTAAGCGCATGGCCGTCCCTGAATTCCCCATAAACAAGGCTTTTCTGGGCTTTTGCAAGCCTTTCAGACCCACACCGTAGATGACCACTTTTCCTTTTCTCGGTCCCAGTATCGTCACACCCATCTCTCGAAAGGCTTCGAGAGTGTTGAGTGTATCCTCACCCTCTAGGAAATCTCGGATTGTTGTTATACCTTCTGCTATCGAGCCGAGGATAATCGCTCGATGTGATATAGACTTATCCCCTGGGACTTTTAAAGAGCCATGAATCTTCTTCGAAGGGCTTGAAACATAATTCTTTGTTATTGTCATATTATTTTCAGGGGAACTCTTCGACCTGAAGTGTTTTTCCATGAAGTATTCTCTGGCCGTTTTTGCCTCGGCAAATTCTGCAGCCAAAGAATCCTTATCTTTCTCCAAAAGGAGATTCTTATAGTTCATTAATTGCTTGATGTAGGCGTCTAATACAACTTCGATCTCATTAGTATTAGTGAGGAATATTTCAGCCCACAAAGTAGGATCACTGGAAGCAAGTCGACTAAAGTCTGCGAACCCTCCAGCAGCATAACGAAATATATCACCACCCTTTTTCTTCTTTATCAAGACATTTACTAGCGCGTAAGACAGCAAATGAGGTAAATGGCTGGTTGCCGCAAGCATTTCATCATGTTCATCAATACTCATACCAATCACGTTAGCACCAATAGAATGCCAAAAGCGATGAATCAGCCCTACAGCGCTTGTGGATGTATGCCTATTGGGTGTCAAAATAACATTTCTCTCATCAAATAAAGTATTTGACGATGCCGAATAACCACTTTGCTCTGATCCTGCTAGGGGATGTCCCAACACAAAATTTCTTTGAAAAGACAATGGCGTTGAATCTAGCGCGATATTCATTGCTGACTTAACACTAGAAACATCGGTAACAACGGTGTCACCATTGATTAGTTTCGGAAGCTTATGAATAGTTTCTATATTGTTTAAGGGTGGTAGCGCTAAGACTAAAATATCAACATTTTTAGCAACATTCTCCAAAGTATCGCAGCCGTCGATGGTTTTATCCTTCAATGCTATTTCAATATTTTTGCCATGTGCGTCATGGGCCATCAATTTGATAGCAGGAAATCTATGCCTTAATGATCGAGCAATACTTCCTCCTATAAGACCAAGACCTATAATACCTATTGATGATTTGCTTAATGAAGGCAAGGGTTCAACCTATTTTGTATATCTAATTTTTAATCTTAGCCATCGGATATGAGCCCAAAAATTTAATCTCAGCGACACAGTTTTTTAATTTTTCGAAAAGCTCTTGAATTACTTGGTCTGTTATGTGTCCTTCAAAATCTATAAAAAACACATATTCCCATGCTTCAATTTTTGCGGGCCGAGTCTCGATTTTAGTTAAACTTATATTTAAATTCTCGAATGGTTCTAGAATTCTAAATAATGCTCCTGGCTTATTTTCTGCGTAAACTATTATACTGGTTTTATCCCGTCCACTTGATTGACATTCTTCTTGAGACAAAACAACAAATCGCGTGCTATTGTGTTCTCGATCTTGAATGTGCCTCACTAACGGGTCTAAGCCATAAATTTTAGCTGCAGTCTCGCCAGCAATTGCAGCGGTCCTATTGGTAGTCTTCGCCAATTGAGCCGCTTCCGCATTGCTGGAGCATTCAATCAGTTCTGCGTTCGGGAAGTGTTTCGATAGCCAAATTCGGCATTGCCCTAATGATTGTCTATGAGAAGCTATTTTTCCAATAGTTTCAGCTTTAGTATTTTTAGCAACGAGCAAATGATGCTCAATCGGAATTACTACTTCTCCATTGATGAGCACTTTACTTTCCAGAAAACAATCCTGTGTATTATTAACAGCTCCCTCAGTGGAATTTTCTATGGGAACTAGGCCGAATCTTGTTTGTTTAGTTTCAACACAACTGAACACATCTTCTATATTTCGGCATGGCTGGAGATTCGATTTTTTCCCGAAATGCTTGATCACTGCAGCCTGAGAGAAGGTTCCCTCAGGCCCAAGGTACGCTATTAATTCTGGAGCTTTCAATAATTTTTCCTTGAAAATAGCTAGCGCTGGACCTGTGCCTCCAAAGACAATTCATAAAGACACATGGCCTTTACTCCTTATCAGTCTCTTCTAGCGCCTCTGATACTTCGCCTTCCACATTAGGCTCGTCAACTTGTTCTAGGCCTACTAATGTTTCTCCACCTCTCAGTCTTATTAATCTCACGCCTTGTGTGTTTCTTCCTTGCACGGAAACCTCATCAACTCTAGTCCTCACAAGTGTTCCCTTATCAGAAATCAGCATAATTTCGTCGCTCTCACAAACTTGAACTGCACCGACTACTTTTCCATTTCTTTCGCTAGCTTGCATGCCGATCACACCTTGACCACCTCTCCCATAAACTGGGTATTCGTTAATGTTGGTCCTTTTGCCATAACCATTTTCACTGACAGTAAGTATCTGTTTTTCAGGGCTCGGTATGATTAGTGATATCATCTTAAATTCTCCTGACATGCGAATACCACGCACCCCCCTCGCAGTTCTTCCCATGGCTCTTACATCTGATTCCTTGAAACGTATAGTTTTCCCGCTATTGCTGACCAACATTACATCGTGCGATCCATCGGTTATCGCTGTTCCAATTAATTCATCTCCCTCTTCCAATTCGATGGCTTTTAAACCAACGCTACGCTGGCGAGCAAAATTAACTATCGAGGTCTTTTTAACAGTGCCATTACTCGTCGCCATAAATATAAATCTTTCGTCATCAAACTGCGACACCGGCAACATACTAGTGATTCTTTCACCCGAATCGAGAGGCAGGAGGTTGACAATAGGCCTCCCACGTGAGGTCCGACTTGCCAAAGGAATTTGAAAAACTTTTAACCAGTAAACTTTGCCTACACTGCTAAAGCACAGCAACGTATCATGTGTATTAGCGATTAATAGATGTTCAACAAAGTCTTCATCTTTGACAGTTGCGGCAGCCTTTCCCGTTCCCCCGCGGCGTTGAGCTGAATAGTCAGTGAGAGGCTGCGATTTTGCGTAACCATTTTGAGAAATAGTAACAACACGATCCTCTTCCGAAATCAGATCTTCCATAGTTAGATCTAATTGAGATTCAACAATTTCTGTGCGTCTCTCATCCCCATACTCATTTCTAACATTTTCAAGCTCTTCTCTCACAACAGAAATCAATCTTGACTTATTGTTCAAAATATCCAAAAAATCGGCGATTTGATCTAACAGTTCTTTATAGTCATTGATTAATTTTTCCTGCTCCATGCCAGTGAGCCGATGAAGCCTTAAATCTAGGATAGCTTGCGCTTGCTCTGGAGTTAAAAAATATTGCTTGTCTTTTAATCCATACTCGTCACCTAAACCATCAGGTCTGCAAGCGTCAGATCCTGCTTCACCAAGCATTTTTAAGACGCTATCTGATTTCCATGATCTTTTAAGTAATTCTTCTTTCGCCTCAGCTGATGAAGGAGATTTTTTGATCAATTCAATTACTTCATCAATATTTGCAAGAGCAACAGCTAGTCCCTCAAGTATATGGCCTTTTTCTCTGGCCTTTCTGAGCAAATAAACTGTTCGCCGAGATACCACTTCCCTACGGTGACGCACGAAGGAATCAAGTACTTCTTTAAGGTTGAGTAAACGCGGTTCGCCATCAACAAGAGCTACGATATTTATACCAAATACTGATTGCATTTGAGTTTGCGCGTATAAGTTGTTTAGAACCACCTCACCCAGATCTCCTTTTCGAAGCTCTATGACAATCCTCAATCCATCCTTGTCAGACTCATCTCGTAATTCGGAAATTCCCTCTATTTTTTTATCTTTAACTAGTTCCGCAATTTTTTCTATCAGCTTTGACTTATTAAGCTGGTAAGGTATTTCAGAAACTATGATCGTTTCCCTGCCAGTGGCTTCGTCGGTCAGCACTTGAGCCTTAGCTCGGACGTAGATTTTCCCCCGACCCTCTTTGTAAGCTTTGATAATCCCTGCCCGACCATTAATGACAGCTCCTGTAGGGAAATCTGGACCCTGGATATGTTTCATCAAATCATCGATTTCGGCATCCGGATTGTCCAGTAAAGCGATTGCCGCATTAATTACCTCATTTAGATTATGGGGTGGAATGTTGGTTGCCATACCCACTGCTATACCTGAGGAACCATTGACCAAAAGGTTTGGGATTAATGTAGGTAAAACGTCTGGTATATTTTCTGTTCCGTCATAGTTTGGCGAAAAATCTACAGTTTCTTTGTCAAGATCGGAGAGAATGTCATGTGAAATTTTTGCCATGCGTATTTCGGTATAGCGCATCGCTGCTGCCGCATCACCATCGATCGACCCAAAATTACCCTGGCCGTCAACCAGAGGATAGCGTAAGGAAAAATCTTGAGCCATACGAACGATGGTATCGTAAGCAGCTGTATCTCCATGAGGATGATACTTACCAATAACATCTCCAACGACTCGAGCGGACTTTTTATAGGGCTTGTTGTAATCGTTCGAAAGGACATTCATCGCATAAAGAACGCGTCGATGCACAGGTTTAAGACCGTCCCTAACATCCGGCAACGCGCGACCAACGATAACGCTCATCGCATATGCTAAATAAGATTCTCGCATTTCACTTTCTAGTGCGACAGGCGAAACCTGCTTAGCAAATTCAGACATCGATAAATTTCCCTAGAACTATCGAATTGAAGTACAAAGGTGGGACTACTAAAAAATTACTCACTGACTTGAATCTTGGTGTTCTTTTCATGACGAGCATCTGGTTAGATAAATCTGCGTTTATTTAAGGCTGTTAGTTTTAATTTTCCGCGGTTTGAAAATCCGACTTTTCAATAGTCTTATTCTATCATAAATTTTGATTAAAAGGACACTATCGCCTGTATTTTTTCTTGCTAATTTCTCCATTTAAATCATATATTTAAAATGCCTCAACTATACCATTTTTTACACAACAACAAAGTTAAATATTTGGTATACTCATAATTAAAAATTTTCATGAGAAATCGCTTTTTGAAAGAAAATTTACGAAAAAGTTGCGCAGTTTTTCTTCAACCTGGTATATGAAATTTTATGAATGTTGACTTGATAATCAAATCCAAATGGATTGCCCCTGTAGATTCTAAAAAAACTTTGATCACGGATCATGCCATCGTCATCAACGACAAAAAAATTGTGGCATTGTGCCCACATAAGGAAGCGACAGATAAGTTCATCACCACCAACATAGTGGAACTTGACAATCATATTCTAATTCCAGGGTTGATTAATGCTCATTGTCATGCACCGATGACATTGTTGCGAGGTATCGCTGATGACTTGTCTTTAGAGGATTGGTTAAATAAGAAAATCTGGCCACTAGAAAAAAAATTTATCAGTCAAAAATTCGTTGAGGATGGCGCTGAATTGGCGATAGCCGAAATGATTCTGTCTGGAACAACTTGTTTTGCTGATATGTATTTTTATCCAGAGTATGTAGCAAAGAAGGCCATTGACTCGAACATGAGAGTTCAACTTGCATGTCCAGTTCTGGATTTCCCGACTATATGGGCACAGTCTTCAGATGAGTATATCCAAAAAACAATAAGGATCCATGACGACTATCGTAATAGCGAGCTTGTTTCGGTGGCTTTTGGACCTCATGCACCATACACGGTTTCCGATGCGCCACTTGAAAAAATAGGCGCATTGGCAGAAGAGCTTGATATCCCTATCTATATGCACGTTCATGAGACTGAAAAAGAAATAGCAGACTCTATAAAAGAATTTAGTTGCCGACCCCTAGGAAGGCTAAGAAATCTAGGGTTGGTTAGTCCCCGACTGAATTGCGTCCACGCCACCCAGCTAGATAAAAGTGAAATTGAGTTTATCGCCGAATCTGGCTCAAGTATTGTGCACTGTCCAGCGTCCAATATGAAATTAGCTAGCGGGATTTGCGATGTTTCTGAGCTCATTAAGCATAACTCCAACGTTTGTATTGGAACAGATGGTGCTGCTAGTAACAACGAATTAGATCTACTCAAAGAAGCGCGCCTTGCCTCTCTTCTAGCAAAAATAAATAGTCAAAATGCCAACGCACTACCTGCTCAAAAAACTCTTGAGGTCATGACGATAAATGGAGCCAGAGCATTAGGATTAGAGGCATCCATCGGCAGCCTTGAGGTTGGTAAATTAGCAGACATAACGGCAATCTCTCTAGATGCAATAAATTCCATACCAATTAATAACCCGTTATCACATCTCGTCTACTCAGTAAATTCAACTCAAGTGACCCATGTTTGGATAGGGGGGCGTATGGTGTTGAAGGACAAATGTTTAGAAACTATGGACATGAATGGTATAAAAGAGAAGGCAAATTATTGGCAACATCGTTTGACCGAGGTTGAGATTTGAAAATGAAAAACGTAGACGACATAGAAATTAAGAAATTCGAAGCTCTGGCTCACCGTTGGTGGGATCCTAATAGCGAATTTAAACCTTTGCATGACATCAATCCTCTTCGCATGAATTATATAACAAGAACCACAGGTGTGGCGGAAAAAGAAATTCTAGACATTGGATGTGGTGGCGGAATTTTAGCGGAAGCTTTAGCAAACCATGGGGCCAATGTTACTGCAATTGATCTAGCAGAAGCATCTTTGTCTGTAGCAAAAATCCACCTCCTAGAGAGCAAATTAGATATAGATTATCGTTTCACATCGGCTGAGGAACTCGCTGGTGAATTTCCTCAACGTTTCGATATGGTAACCTGCTTAGAAATGCTAGAACACGTTCCCGATCCTGCGTCGATAGTCAATGCATGTTTTAAGCTGGTTAAACCTGGTGGTTTTGTTTTTTTTTCAACAATTAATCGAAATCCGAAATCTTATCTTTTCGCAATAGTAGGCGCAGAATACATTTTAAATTTATTACCCAAGGGTACACATGAGTATAGTAAATTTATTAAGCCCTCCGAGTTAGCACAATGGTGCAGAGATGTTGATTTCAAACTCAATGATCAGATCGGAATGGGATATAATCCCCTGACAAAACGCTACTTCTTACAAAATAATCTTGATGTAAACTACATTGCTTGTTACCAAAAACCTTAATCAGCAGCAGAACTAGATCCATGATTTTTGATAATAACCTGAACTGCGTATTGTTCGACTTAGATGGCACTTTGGTGGATACTGCACCTGATTTCGTTTACACGCTAAATAATCTCCTTCAAGAGTATAAAAAAACTCCAATCGATGACAAAGCTATCAGCATGAGGGTTTCCAACGGCGCCAGAGAACTCATCACGTTTGGTTTTGAAATAGATTTTGATCACAAGCACTTTGAAGAGTTGCTTGAAAAATTTCTTAAAATCTATGAAAAGAAACTAGAAACTACAGAGTCAATTTTGTACCCCGCCATTGAAAAATTATTGCACACTTTGGAAAGCAATCGAATACCTTGGGGAGTAGTAACGAACAAACCTGAGCTTTATGCAAAAAAATTGCTTTCAAAATTGAGCCTCCTTAATAATTGTGGAGTATTAATATGTCCCGACCATGTTCGAAAGAGGAAGCCAGATCCTGAACCAATAGTTTTGGCATGCAAGAGACTTGATTGCCATTCATACAGATCCATTTATATAGGAGATCACGAAAGGGATATTATTGCCGCGAAAAGAGCAGGAGCACGCTCTATCGCAGCTGCTTATGGCTATTTAGGTCCCGGAGCTGATGTGGAGGCTTGGGGTGCAGATTTTATAGTCAGAAAATCCTCAATGCTTTTAAAACTATTAGAATCGATAAGGTTTACCTAAACTAATGTTTTCTTTTGATCCGCCTAAAGGGTTTCTTTCAAACAAAACAATCCTAATAACCGGAGCAAGCGATGGTATAGGAAAGTGCTGCGCATTAAGTTTCGCGAACCATGGCGCTAACTTGATCTTGCTCGGAAGATCAACCAAGAAATTGGAAAAAATCTATGATTTGATCCATATTTTCAACCCAAATGGTATAACCATCCATCCACTAAACTTTGCGTCGGCCTCAGTACCGGATTACGAAGAGGTAGCAAAGTCCGTAGAGAAGCAGTATGGCAGACTGGATGGGTTGGTTCACAGCGCCGGCATGTTAGGAGCTCGCTGCCCTATTGAACATTATCCAGTTGAGACATGGGAGCAAACATTTCAAGTTAACACCTCTGCGATTTTTCTCTTAACAAAATTCCTGATGCCATCCTTGAGACGCTCTGACGATGCGAGGATTTTATTTACCTCGTCATCAGTTGGAAGAGAAGGAAGAGGAAATTGGGGCGCTTATGCTGTTTCTAAATTTGCCGTCGAAGGGCTAATGCAAGTCTTGGCAAAGGAATTAGAAAAAACATCAAGTATTAAGGTGAATAGCTTGAATCCTGGGGGCATCCGAACCAATATGCGGCAAGCTGCTTATCCTGCAGAAAACCCAAAATCAGTTCCATCGCCAGAAATTCTAATGCCTTTATACTTATATCTTTTTAGCTCAGAGTCTCAAGAAATACACGGCGAATCCTTGAACTTTAAAGATTTTGATCCTTTAACCTATGCAAAGTAGGTATGCTCTTGCAAAGAACCATTTCATCATTTCCTTAAAAACATTCTAAGACTTGATTAATTTCAATAATTTCTCCACCTCCTTTTGGGAAAGTTCCTGATGTTGTCCCTTTTTTAATTTACTAGGCATGAAGATTGGACCAAAGCGTACTCTTTTAAGACGACTAACCTTTACTCCTTGAGATTCCCAAAGTTTTCTTACCTCCCTGTTTCTGCCCGTCATCACCACAACATGGTACCAACGATTTAATCCATCACCCCCAAAATATTGAATGTCAGTGAATCGGTATATCTCACTATCAATTCTCACCCCTTCATGCATGCTTTTAATCATTGAGGACTCTACAGTACCCATTACCCTTACAGCATACTCTCTTTCTATCATGGAGCTTGGATGAGTCAGAAGATTCGCAACATCACCATCTGTAGTGAATAACAGTAAGCCAGTCGTATTAAAATCTAGCCTTCCAACAGATATCCATCGACCGTGTTTTAGAGGAGGCAATTTATCAAAAACGGTAGCTCTTCCTTGCGGGTCTTTTTTCGAGCAAATTTCATTTTCAGCTTTATTGTAAAGCAGATATCTATGTTTTCTCTTATCTGATCCCTGCCTTGAGCTTACACGTTTCCCATCCACAAATATCTGATCAGCATCACTTACCCTGTCACCAATTTGAGCTATCTTGCCATTTACACGTATCCTTTTCTGAATTATCCAAGATTCAATTTCACGTCGAGAGCCAAAGGCGGCCCTAGCAAGAACTTTTTGAAGTTTTTCTGACATAACAGGTATATTAAGTTAGAGGCTTTTAGGGAATCGCTTCTCAGATCGTCTTCTTTTATGCTTCTGAGTTATAGCCATTATCTATGGAATCAATATCTTCTTGCGAGTCAGGCTCGTCAATTTTTTCATTTACGGGCAATTTTAAAACATCAGACAGAGCGTATTCCCCCGCTTCTACTTCAAATTCATCCCCGAAAATAGGTTCGTCTTCTTCATCTAACTCTTCTAAACCTAATATTTCATCTAATGGCTTTTTAGAAAGGTTAATTGCCTCTTCTTCTGCTAGCAGTTCATCCTCGGACAAGGTTAAAACGTCACCCTCAGAATCATCAACATCAGGCATATCGAGAATGCGACTCTGCGATAACTCCTCATTAAGATTAAGTTCTGAATCTGAATTATCTAATTCTTTAATCTCCGATAAAGGCGGAAGATCCTGTAAACTTTTTAAATTAAAGTAATCTAGGAATGTCTTGGTAGTAGCGAACATTGCAGGTCTTCCCGGGACATCTCGATGGCCTACTACTCTGACCCACTCTCTATCAATTAGCGTTCTGATTATATTTGGACTAACGCTAACCCCTCTAATCTCTTCAATATCGCCACGCGTAATAGGTTGTTTGTAAGCAATAAGCGCTAATATTTCCAACAAGGCTCTTGTGTAACGCGGAGGTCTCTCATCCCACAACTTACCCACCCAAGGACTAATTTCTTGCTTGACCTGGAAACGATATCCGGACGCTACTTCCTGCAACGCAAATCCTCGTTCAGAACAATCCGCCTCTATCACCTCAATTATCTTTCTAAGTTCTTTTCTATCAGGCCTTTCATTTTCATCAAAAATTTGTGCGATCTCCTTGAGGTCCAAGGGCCTTGAAGTGGCAAGCAGAAGGCCCTCAATAATCATCTTAACTTTATTGTCAATATCACCCACTTTTTTAGCCTCTAGATTTAAGGTGGATAGGACCAAAAGAATCAGTTTGCACAATTTCAATTAGAGCATCTTTCATCAATTCCATTATTGCCAGAAAAGTCACAACAACTCCCAAACGGCCTTCTTCTCTATTCAACAACGACGTCAGCGAAATAAAGTCGTTAGAAGATAGATTGGAAAGTATGTCGGACATTTTTTCGCGCGTTGAAAGAGTCTCAAGCTGAATATGATGGTGACCATATCTATCTGCTTTTCTCAGCACGTTGGATAGAGCCAGAAGAAGTTGGGGTAAATCTACCACCGGATCTGCTTTAACTTTTTCAATTACCGGTAAGGCAGCTTTTGCAATATGCAGATCGCGGTCTAATCTCGGTAAAGTATCTATATTTTCTGCAGCTTGCTTATACCTCTCATACTCTTGGAGTCGGCGAATAAGCTCCATTCTTGGATCAACCTCTTCAACCTCTTCCTCATCTCTAGGCAGCAGAATTCTAGATTTGATTTCAGCAAGCATTGCAGCCATAACAAGGTACTCCGCAGCTAGCTCGAACTGAGAAGATTCCATTAGTTCAACATAGGCCATATACTGGTCTGTGATGTCTGCAACATTAATTTCTAGAATGTCCAGATTTTCGCGCTTAATAAGATATAGCAGGAGGTCTAGTGGGCCTTCAAAGGTCTCGAGAAATATTTCTAAAGCATCAGGCGGTATGTATAAGTCCTTGGGAACCTCAGTCAGCGCTTCTCCCTCTACTAACGCAAAAACCATCTCCTCCTGTTCTGGCCTTCCCTGTGAAGCTGCAACATTCAAAGTACGATTTTTTGTCGGGGTTTTTGAGAGGGTCTCAAGCCCTTCATTTGCTGAAAGGTTATCGTCTCTGGCTTCGTCATTGACAATACTCAATCTAAATGCTCTCTTCACTTTTATAGAAGAATAATAACCTAAATAAAAGAAAAAATCTCTGATATGTCGGTTTCGTAATCAAGGAATACTCGAACGAGAAGGCACAATTGCTGATGGAAACATCAAAAGTATGATACCACGATTAAATTTGACTTTAGATATCAACTAACTGGTAAAGCTCTTTATCCCCACTGCGTGTCGAACATCCTGCAAAATAACAGATGCTGTCTCTCTAGCTTTCACGGCGCCAAGAACGAGTGTCTCCTCCAACTTTTCTCTATCACTGATGATTTCACTGTAATTTTCTCGCAACTTGCTGAGCTCTGCATTAAGCAGTTCAAATAAAGCATTTTTCGCTTCACCCCAAGAGATACCTTCACGATACCGTGATTCAAAATCATTGGACTCGGCCTCTGAAGCAAAGGCCTTGAATAATTTAAA
>Ga0163110_10000456_pt1 | contig 19392 bp, 30 predicted proteins | sample CRUFie1St17metaG_FD_108703 | JGI IMG/M metagenome (GOLD analysis project Ga0163110, IMG submission 108703) | Marine microbial communities from the Costa Rica Dome - CRUD Field 142mm St17 metaG | ecosystem: Environmental > Aquatic > Marine > Oceanic > Photic zone | place: Costa Rica: the Eastern...
CATAACGATAGGAAGTAGTTTCTTCATAACGTATAAATTTGGACCTTTATTTATTTATTCTACGAGCGTTCCATGCTCTCTACGAATCTCACGTAGTTCCTCACAGTCCTTTTGTTTGGTGCCACCATCGTATGCCCAAGCGTAACCTTCTGTGATCATCTGCTCGTTCAATGATACTTCTGCGTCTCCAATATATAACCAACCCAGAAGGCGACCATACTTACCCATACCACCAACCAACTCAGTCCTAATAGAGAGTTCGTCATCACCTGCAATCGCTCCCTCTAGTTTTTCTTTCATCCAGTTGGTAGCATCTAGTCCTAGTGCTTTCTCTTCAAGGTCTCTAGTGCGTTTCTCTGGCGTGTCCACACCAGCAATTCTAACTCTCTCTTTTTTATAAAGATCAAATCCCAGATCAATCGTGACATCGATTGTATCTCCATCAAGGACTCTGTTGATCTCCGTCACTCGGAAGTTGTAACAGCTCTTCCTGCTCGGTGGTGTCATCGCTCCCATGATCTTGTGCCTCTCTAGTGTCAACTAGTAGTATATATCTCACCACCCAGAACACACCACACAAAAGGAGCATGATCGAAAAGATCACACTCCATACAGGATCATTCTGATTTTCTAGGGGTCTCAGGAGGAGGTTCATTCCATTCCATTTTCATATTACAATATCTAGGGTTGGTCTTTGCTTCGTGTGTTACCATCTTACCTAGTTCGTCAGCACATTGACACCATTTTGTCCTAGCGTCCTGTGCTCCTAATGCTTTTTTTGCCACAAGCGATACCACTCCCTCCAAAGTTTGCTACACTCTGCGGACTTGTCGTTGAGATGTGGTTCTCGATACACTTAGAGATTCTCAAACTGGTATTCTAGTATCATTCTATATAGGGAATCTCTTAGATACCATAAGTGTTCTTGCTCAGTCGGATGCCTAGAAGGAGAACCTTCCCACGTCTCAAGTCTCTTCACCACACAATGATGCAGAAGATGTATATCTTCTATTCTTAATGAAACTTGATAGTCGTATTCAAATTCTTCTTCTTCTTCGTTCATGGGTTCTTAGGATCCAAACCTAGGTCTTTTAAATACTCTGTCCACCAGTCTGGATCTCTTTTTTGTTTCCAATCAGGAACTGGTAATCCATGAAGCGAATAGTATTCGCTAATCGCTTCATCGATAATCTGTGCGATCTCCATATTCCTCTTCCTCTTCATCAACATCTGCATATGGATTGTCCACGAAGGGTCCTCGTTTTCTAAAGGGTTCTCGTTTGACATAATCCTGCTCGGCATTTACTGCTTCAATCCAGACGGCAAGTTTCATCACAATGAATATGATGATGAGGGGTGTGAAGCACCCAAATAAAATTACGGGGTTCATTTATGTTTCCTCGCGAAAGGTTCCCAGTGTTCCCAACCATATTTATGGACAAAATGCATTCCTAAAATAGGAACGAACACTAAACACCACGACATGAAACCACATGCCCATGGATTGTTTAGTGTTCTTCCACAAAACCTAGCAAATTCTAGTATCATGATACGTCCAAGAATATATCTGGTTCTTCATCGTCATCAATATACTCCGTCATGCGAAGTTGTTTGATGCGTTCGTATAACTTCTTTCTTAGTTCCTTATGTTCTGCCACTTCTTCACTGCTAAGTGGTCCATGGCGTCTGTTTAAACTCATGCTGGATAGTCCCAATCTGTTATGAATTCTGTTTTGTATTGTGGTCCCCACGTCCCTGCATGATATAGGAAAGGCACAGTGCGAATAGGACAAGAGTCGCCAGTGCAGAGAAGATCATCCACAATTCTCCATGACTCCATGACCTCATCTGCATGAACAAAATGGGACTGGTCACAATTGATAGCATCATAAAGGAGTTTTTCATATCCATCTATCGCTCTGTCTTGTGGGTAGTCGTGAGAGAGTGTAGCCAGTTCAAGGTCATCATTAAGCCCAGGAGATTTGATGTCCATGCGAATATCAAGATGAGGATCAGGCTGTAGACGAATGACAATACGGTCGTTGACTTCCCCTTCATAGAGTTTTAGCGGTGGACCTTTGAGTTTGATCACAACTTCAACGCATTGATAAGGCATCTTCTTGCCAGTCATGAAATGGAAGGGGACACCTTGCCATCTCCAGTTGTCAATATAGATGTCACCAGCAACAAATGTTGGTGTTCCACTCTCTACAGCAACACCTTCTTCATTACGGTATCCCTCATACTGTCCACAGATCAATTTTGCACCCAGTCTGGTCGCCGCTAAGACCTTTGTTTTCTCACGTCGGATCTCTTTAGCATCCATGCGGCAAGGTGCCTCCATGGCGATTAGAGACAGCACCTGGAGCATGTGGTTCTGTAGCATGTCACGGACAGCACCAGCAGTCTCATAGTATTGTGAGCGACCATCACAACCGATAGTTTCAGTTGCAAATATCTGCACTTCTTCTATGTAGTCCCTGTTCCAAAGTGGTTCAAGTATAATATTACTAAACCTAGTGGCAAGGATGTTATTAACAGTATCTTTACCCAGATAATGGTCAATGCGATAGACTTGTTTCTCGCGTAGAGATCGCTCCACCACTGACTGTAGATCACTAGCAGATTTAAGATCGTGCCCAAAGGGTTTTTCAATAACCACACGGGATCTGTCTGGGTCGTCGAGGAGTCCTGCTTCCTTGAGATTTTGAATGGCATTTGCATACCTCTCTGGTGGCACGGATAGAAAATACGTATTGTCGTGTAGGTAGTCAGGAAGATGAGAAAGAGTATCAACATTGTCTAAGTCTGCAGAGACATAATCGAGATGATGTAGAAACTCGTCGGGATATTCTCCCAAAGATTCTTTCCATTGTGCTGCTGTAGGTGCTCGTCTAGCACATCCAGTAATCAAAAAATTATCTGGGAGAAGTTTTTTCTCCCAGAGTTTATACAGTGCAGGTATCAGTTTCTTCTTGCAAAGGTCTCCCGTTGCCCCGAAGATTACTATACCTTTAGTGAGCGCATCCATTTCCATCGTAGTCGTCTGAGTCGTAGTATTGAGTTTCACCTTTATAGAATCCAAACCACAGGGTGGCACATACAAAGGGTAGTGATATCCAAAGTAGGACATTAGCGAACATCGTGACCTCCAAACATTGCTCTCATTCCATTCAAGATCTTGTTCGCATAGCGTCCAAGTCTTCTGCTTTCAAATCTTGAGAAGAGAGCAGTAGTAATAACAGGGGCTGGAACACCGAGATCCACAGCACTGTGAACAGTCCAACGACCCTCACCACTGTCTGATACTCCCCCATCGAACTTGCTAAGCTCTCTATCGCTGCGTAATACATCAGCGGTAAGGTCAAGTAACCAACTGCCAACCACGCTACCACGACGCCAACACTCAGCCACTTTAGCAACGTTAATGTCGTAGCAATAGTCTTCTGGGTTATCCATCGGAGCAACTTCAGCATCACCTGCTGCAACGTATGCTTTCCCAGCATTAGCTTCATGCAGGATATTAAAGCCTTCGGCGTAGGCTTGCATGATTCCATACTCAACTCCGTTGTGAACCATCTTTACGAAATGACCTGCTCCTGGACCTCCAGCGTAGATCCATCCATACTCTTCTGGATACCAGATGTAATCGTCGCCTGTTCTTGGGGCAGCACCAATGCCTGGCGCGAGGGCGTCGAATAGAGGGCGGCATACATCGACTGCCGAGCTTCCGCCACCAACCATGAGACAGAATCCACGCTCCAAGCCATACACACCACCACTAGTGCCACAGTCAAGATACGCGATGCCCAGTTTTGCACAACGCTCTGCACGCTGCCTACTGTCCTTAAAATTGCTATTGCCATGATCAATAATAATATCTCCTTCACGACAAAATCGTAGTAACTCATTGAGTGTGTCCTCTACTGTTTCTGCTGGCACGACCATCATGAAGACACCAGGCACACTGCCAGGATCTTCGGTCAGGGGATTTTTATTACTGTGAACTATTTGAACAAGATTTTCCAGAGTAGTGGCACATCCACTGATATAATTCTTCTCAAATTGTTCTTCTGCTTTCTTATAATTGTTGCGATACCCATGAACTTCATGTCCTGCTTTGAGTAGACGACGGGACATCCCTTCTCCCATTCGTCCTAGACCAATCATTCCTACTTTCATTTTAATTTCTCTATAATTCTAAGCACCCCATCGGCATACCCGACTAGTGCAATTGATCCTAGTGCAATACTAATTAGTGTCGCTCTACGATTGTGCTGCGCCATGGCAGCATCAATCATTTGTTGGACTTCCTCTTTACTTATAATGTCAGGAACTTTCTTTTTAAACATTTCTGAGCATCTCTTGGTAGTGTTGGATTTCATCATTCATAATATCGATGATCTTCTGGTCGTCAACGTTCCTAGTGAGATACTTAGCATACGTTAATGAAGCATGTAGTTCTACCTCAGAATTCAAATGGTAAGCGTTCCTAGGAGACACAGCATAATAAGTAACCATGATCCAGTAATAGACCAACACCAAATGGTAAGCAAAGAACCTATCGATCCAAGCAGTATGTCCGCCACGGCGTTCCATCTCCTCTAAGTGTTCTGTTTCGTTAACTGTTTGTTCAAAGTGCTCCTTCATCAGGATAAAATGCTCTGGAGTTCTGAGACCCAGAGATTCTTTTAGATGTAGCACACTCAAGAATGCAAAATAGGGTGCCCGAGCAATAGTCTCAAGCACCCAGAAGCGTTGTATGTCACGACCTTGATACAAAAAATCAAGTATCGCTACTGTGACGTTTAGAACAACGGTGTTAAATTTTTTCATCACTCAACATGAACAGTGCCAATCATTCCTGCACCTTTATGTGGAGCACACCAGTAGGTGTAGTCGCCTGGATCATTAAAGGTGACATCAAACTCTTCGCCTGGCAGCATTGCCAATGATTCGTGAGCAAGGTCAGGACGATCCTCCACAATTACGTTGTGGGGAGGTAGCATATTATTGATGAAATGAACTGACTCCCCAGCAGCAATAGTGACTTCTGCTGGTTCAAAAACTAGGTTGCCATTGGCACCCATCATGACATCGACTGCCCATGCAGGAGTTGCTAGGAATAGTGTAGCGAGAATTGCAAATAGAAACTTCATAAGATTCGTAGCATCTATTTTATCTAGTTCTCACTAGGCATTTGTTACAAGTTCTTTGGTATATCTTAAGGTAACTGTCAGTGATCCCTCACTCTGCACAGTTCTCTTCTTCGTAGTATTCTAGTTTATGGATGAGATGTTCGTATTCATCCCACAGGTATTCAGACCCAGTATTGTCCTGATACATTCGACAGGCACGGATGAGTCTGGAAATGTCGTCTGTGTTTAATTTCATAACGGTATCCAGTGCTGCTGTATATAGGGGTTGACACCCCCTACATACTGTGTTACTATATGGTCTGTCGCAATGAAACGCATGACTACAGCACTGTCTTTGACAGCGATGGCAGCCACTGCCTTTGCCACTTACAGCGCAATGACTACTCCACCACCAGTTGCAGAGGCACCTGCGGTAGAGATCAAAGTAGAACCTTATAAAGCAACCTGGAAGTGTGAGGATTGCACCCCTAACGAACAATATGTCCTCGCCCAACTCCAAGAACACACCAGAATCACCGATCGTAATGCTCTTGCTACGATCATGGGAAACATTAAACAAGAGAGCAAGTTTATTCCCAACATATGCGAGGGAGGGGCTAGAGTTCCTTATGGGGATTGCTATAGTGGTGGTTATGGGCTTATTCAGTGGACCTCAGTAGGTCGCTATAATAACCTCGGTAACTTCTGCACTAAATATGGATGTGACCCAAGCAGTCTGGAAGGTCAGACTCGTTATATGATCAACGAGAATGTCTTCCAACGTTACCTCCCTATGTTTGAGGGTGGAGGACAAACTGTTCACCAATACATGGTCCCTGCCTTCTACTGGTTAGGTTGGGGTATCAAAGGAAATCGCGAACTATATGCTTACGATTATCATAAGAAGTTGGTGCTCTCTTGACCAGAACCAACTTCGATGACTATAGATTCGGTGGGTTTGAAGTCACACCTGTCAATATCCTACGTCTCATCTCAGATCTTGAGGGGTCTTATCAACTCCTCAAGTATATGGGATTCAAAGACGACATGGATACACTTGACGAAATGAAGAAAAGATACTATACTTTATACTTCAAAGAAAAACGCAAGGGTCAGTAGCTCAGCGGATAGAGCAACTGCCTTCTAAGCAGTCGGTCGTTGGTTCGATCCCAACCTGACCCGCCTTGCCCGCTTAACTCAGCGGTAGAGTGTCTCCTTTACACGGAGGGTGTCGGCGGTTCGATCCCGTCAGCGGGCATTCCCATTACTAACTAAATGGAAGAATTTAACAAGAAACTACAAGAGATTGAATCTAAATTAGAAGATGTTAATCGTCTGATGCAGGAACTCAAGGTGGAGTATGGTCCATACGAGCATCCTTGGTATCGTGTTAAGCGAAACGAATTGATTGCCTCTGGCAACTATAAAGAATGACCTTAGGGTCTAGCGGGGTGTAGCTCAGTTTGGTAGAGCACTCGCTTTGGGAGCGAGATGTCGCAGGTTCAAATCCTGTCACCCCGATTGGACATTTATTATCCAAACCAATGAAAATTTTTCTCGATACTGCTGATTACACTGCCATTGCTGAGCGTTATGCCACTGGTTTGGTTGATGGAATCACTACAAATCCAACTCTAGTTCGTAAGTCTGGTGTGGACTACCTAGAGTTCATTCAGACACTAGCAAATGACTTTGCTTTTGAAAGTATCTCTGCTGAAGTCAACGGTGACACAGCAGATCAGATGCTTCGTGATGCTGAAAAGTATATCGAAGTAGGTTCTAACGTCACGATCAAACTTCCTCTCACTAAGGAGGGTCTGATCGCCTGTAAGGAACTGACTGATGATGGAGTGGAGACTAACGTCACCCTCTGCTTCAGTGCAGCACAAGCAGTCATGGCAGCAAAGGCAGGTGCTACATACATCTCTCCTTTTGTTGGTCGCATGAATGACAACTCACTCAGCGGTGTTGAGTTGGTTCGTGCTATCTCTGGACTGTATTGTGCTCAAGGTGCTCGCACTAAGGTGCTTGCTGCATCTCTGCGTGATGCCCATCACGTCTCTCGTTGTCTATTGTATGGTGCCAATGTCGTAACATTGCCCCCAGCAGTCTTCGATAAGATGTATAATCACGTATTGACAGACTCAGGTCTGGCAATTTTTGAAAAAGATTTTAAAGAGATCAATGGTTGAAGTAGCACTGGTAGATTTTGAGAAAGACTTCGATGCGTATATGGATCGCATCGAAGCAGGAGAAACGTTCATCATTCGTCAACCTGATGGACGTGGTGTAGTTGCTTGTCCTGCTGAAGAAATGCAGGAACTTGCTGCCGCTGCTGGTGTCAGCGACGTTGATGAACTAGTTGACATGTATTCTAATCATGAAGAAGGTTCTTAAGTTACTAGCAAAGATACCAGAAAGACATTACTTTCCTATCTTTATTATTCTCTCACTGTATTTTGTTGTCCCTTACAGTGAGTTTGTGGTCACTGCCCTGGCACCTCTCTACTTTATCTTTGAGGTGCCGATCCGTAGTGCAATCAGGAAACTGGCACTACCCCCTTGGCTAACCTATGGTGGTAGTGTTATATTCTTTCTAGTGATGATCGATGACACGATCTTTTACTTTGCTTTGATCGCTGCAGCATTCTGGTGTTCTCGCCAGTTGCCAAAGCACAGAGACCATGCTACAATTGACAAGTCAACTACAGACACATGAAACCACAAGTCATCCTTGAGCGTTCTCCCTATCGCTATGTGCAGTGTGGAACGCTAGACATCAATGGTATGCCTGACTATCGTATCCAGAAATTCAATGAGTGGACCAAGCGATTCACTGACATGTATTTCCTTGACAACCAGATGCAACTTGATGTGTGTCTGGAAGACCCTGAGTATACCAAGTGGTTAGATCCCGACCCTGAAGTGGGTGCCTATCGTAAATTTGATTCTGCAAAAAACCATTATGGAACGTTCTGATCTAGACTTTATTCGCGAGATGCTTGTCACTGCTCTCAATGAGAAGCGTGACAGTATCATTGGAGATCTCTTCAAGATGTATGAAGAGGTTCAAAACCGTCCTACTATCCCCGATGGTAACATCAACATTGACAAACTTGTCAGTGACATGGGAACTGATTACAACTTCAGTCTGAGTTCTGACTACTTGGATGTTGGTGGATTCGGTAGCAACGTAGCAGCAGGTGCTGTTGACCTTGGCAATTCTCTTGCTGGTCAAGATGTGATCTCCTTTGGTGACTACAAGAGTCAGGAGTATCGTCCTGAATGAAGATAGTAGTTGTTGGTGGGGGAACTTCTGGATGGATAGTCACACACTATCTGTCTAGCACACACCATTGCATCAACATATCTACTAAAGAAATACCAACCATCGGTGTAGGTGAGGGAACTACTGGTAAGTTCCCTGACATGATTAATGTTGACAAAACAAAACTGATGATTGAACTTGATGCTCTTCCTAAGTTGGGTATCAAGTTCAATGGATGGAGTAAAACTAGAGATTATTTCTGGTCTCCCATCGACGGTGCTGCAACAGCAAATTACTACATCGATTACTCTACATTTTCTCAGTATTTTACAGGAGCTCTACCATCACCGTGTAGTAGATACTCTGTATTGATGGAACATGGTAAAACTAATTACTCATACGATAAAGATTATCTTATTGGTAATTGGGATCACCATGCATTACACATTGATGCATATAAAACTGCAGAATATTTCAAGAAAATCTCACTAGATTCTGGTGCAGTCCACGTAGAGGCGCAAGTAGTTAAAGTAAACAGAGAAAAGAATGCTATCACATCACTAGAACTAGACGATGGTTCTACAGTAACTGGTGATGTGTTTATAGATTGCTCTGGGTTCTCCAGAGTATTGAATAGTCACCTTGATTGGATAGACTATTCGGAATATCTTCCTGTCAACAGTGCTGTGGTATACTCTGCCCCAGAAACTGAGAAGAAACCATACACAGTTGCTCAAGCAATGAAGTATGGGTGGACTTGGGAGATCCCTACCAGAAACAAAACTGGTAGAGGATATGTATACTGTGATAAGTATGCATCTGAGGATGACATTCTAGATGAACTTGGTGACGTTGAGAAGATCAAATCAATCAAGTTTACATCAGGTAGAATCAAGCAGTTCAAGGACTCCAACTGTGTGTCTATTGGATTGTCTTCTGGTTTTCTAGAACCACTTCAGGCAACTAGCATTCACTGTGCATTGATACAGCTAGAGTTGTTCTTCTACTCGTTCCCCACTAAACAATCACTGTTGTGTGAGGATAGCACTCGTAGATACAATGACTTGATAGCAATACTATATGATGACATGAGAGACTTTGTGTCTCTCCACTATTCTGGTGGCAAAACAGACTCAGACTTTTGGAAAGATATTACATGCACTGATAGAGTGCATGAAGTATTGAACATCTGCAAGGCAAGACTGACAAGATCTTTTGACTTTCCCCATGTCCCTGGCACGGTGAAGCAAGAGTCATGGAACCCTATCCTTGCAGGACTAGGACACTTTGATAAGAGTCTAGTCATGGATGTGTTCACAGCAGATGGTGCTACAATAAAATGGTGGATGGGCAAAACCGATACGTTCATCCGAGAAGTCACTGACATATCTCAGAACTTCTTGACACCAGACCAACTCAATGGTATAATTACTCAAGACACGGATGGTCTCTAACAGCACTGGTCGGGATGGGTTTCGACCCCTCGGGTTTCTTGCTTCCTAAAAGCAAGTGGTGCGGATGGGATCCCTCCCGCCTGGTTTCTTACTTCCAGTCAAAGAGTAAGTGGTGGATCCAAACGACCCCTTCCGTGTGGTTGGTTCTTGTTTACAACTAAAACAAACAAGTGGCGTGCATGTGTCCTGGGGGTCTGACCACCCCCGTTGCGGATGTAGTTCAGCGGTAGAACGCTATCCTTCCAAGTTAGATGTCGTCGGTTCGATTCCGATCATCCGCTTTAGCACAAACTGGCACAAGGGTATGAACTTTTGTGACTTTTCTGTGCTATATACTTCTCACCAGTAAGTCGAACTGGTATTCATCTGCAGGTAAACACTCTGCAAGTAAACAAAGGTATTAAAATGATCAAATCTGTATTCGCAGCAACTGCTGCTCTCTCCGTTTCCGCTGGCGCTGCTGTTGCAGGACCCTACGTAAACGTGGAAACCAATGCTGGATGGACTGGCTCAGAATATAACGGGGCAGCGACAGACCTTCACGTAGGCTACGAAGGTGTGTTCGGTGAAACTGGTTCTTACTACGTCCAGGGCGGCGCTACCCTGCTGACTCCTGACGGCGGCGAGACCGACACAGTTCCTTCTGGTAAGGCAGGTCTGGGTCTGGGTCTTACCGAGGCACTGGGTGCATACGGTGAAGTCTCCTTCGTCGGCAGTGGTGATGACAGCATCGACCGTGGTTATGGCGCAAAACTGGGTCTGAAGTATTCCTTCTGATTCCGATAACCATTGCTAATCAAAGAGGGGCTTGACGCCCCTCTTTTTTTACTATATAATATGTAAAGTTTCGTTACAAAACAATGACTGTTACGACCAATGAATTAGGACAGCAAAATCTGTTCGCTAAAGAACCTCCCATGGTTGTGGAAGACTACAACCGTCGCGGTCTGTTCTCTCCCATGCAGCAGCGTGAGATGTATAATGGACGCTGGGCAATGATGGGCATCGTCTCTGGGTTCCTGTCCTATGCCATCACTGGCAAATTGTTCTTTGGTATCTTTTGAGACTTGACAATGGTGCAAATCTGCTTTACAATCACTAGTATCGCCTTCTTTGTTTTGTTGGCGTATTCTGTAGAACAACTATCTGAAACATATTAATGGGATATACTATTACTCTCAAATCTGATGATGGTGAAACCATCTTTGAATGTGAAGACGACCAATACATTCTAGATGCTGCTGAAGAAGCAGGAGTTGACATGAACTACTCCTGTCGTGCTGGTGCTTGTTCTTCTTGTGCAGGTAAACTGGTCAGCGGTAGTGTTGACCAGAGTGATCAGTCCTTCCTTGATGATGATCAAATTGAATCTGGTTTCCTGTTGACCTGTGTGTCCTATCCTATTAGTGACTGCACAGTTCTTGCTAATCAAGAAGAGGCATTGTATTGATGTCTTGTAACCTAAGAGAAAATACTCTCGCTGCTCTACGTAGCAATGCTGAGGGTAACATTCAGAAAGCGAAAATGAATGTAGAAGTATACCTACACAACCCTGTAGGTATTGGCGAACACCCCGATGTTCTCGGTGCAATTCAAGAACAACTTGATATCATTGCACATGAAGAAGAACGTATTGAAGTCCTTGATAAACACTTTGCATGACTTACACTGAAGAAGCTCTAATCGAAGCAGTCGCTGCCCTTGGATGGGACGTTCGTAAAGATGACATTCATGTAGAGATTGGGGGAACCCAAATTTACGAGATTGATGGACATGGCACTAAGTGGTCGCCTGTCAAAGGCACTCGTAAGTATAACAAGGACGCATTTATTGTTATTAAAAATCGCTCCCGCGATCCATTTGTCCCGTCCCAACCACCTCAACTAAAGGAAGATGACACCTGATCTGATTGAACTCCTCACTTATTATGTAATTGTCTCCGTTGTATTCATCGGAGCACCAGGAGTCTTCCTCTTCATTGTATTCATGCCAGCGATTCAAAACACAAAAGGTCGCATGGTGGGATACAAAGACCACAAAACCTACGGTGACTCAACTATATACGAAGTAAACCGAACTACTTGATATGCCTAACCCCGACGCTCTTTGGCAGGATATCCAGAAACTCGACGACTTGTATGAAGAGCTACTGTGGCATCCTGATGATGAGTTACAATTTACTCACGATGGTCAGAAGATCATCATTACTAACAAAACTTTGGAGAACAAACAATGAAATTTGGTTTCACACCTGAGGCAGAAATCCTCAACGCTCGCGCCGCAATGATTGGATTCGTTGCCGCTATCGGTTCTTATCTCACCACTGGTCAGATCATTCCAGGAGTATTCTGAGATCATGACTTACGACTGGACATTATTTCAGACACTAGTTTTTATTATTACTCCGTTCTTTCTGATGCTAGCACTCACTAAAAAAGATGGAGATGACGATGACTTTAGTGGGGGAATGATGATACCAGACGCAACGTGAGGGCTCACTGACAAAAGTAAGCACTTATACTCAATAAAAAAATAAATATATTTTTGCCCCATCCCAATGGCACTACTAGCAACCGCTGCAATTCTCCTAGGCACGTTCTGTTACGGAGCGATGATTACGCAGACAGGAGAAGAATAAATAGAACTGAATATCGTCGTCGCATTAAAAAGACCCCCCTGGCAAAATCCAGGAACGGGGTCTTTTTTATTGGGAAGAATTATGCCTGTGCTTCCGTCCAAGAAATTCTAACGTCAGCAGCACGTCTGTTAGAACCACGACCACCAGCGATGTTAGTGATCTGAATAGCAAGAACCTCAGGACCATCTGGGAAGATACCAGTTGGGTTTGGTGGAACAGATTGTTCGTATTGTGGTCCACCACCACCAAGGATACTGTTAGACAGTTCTTTAACCTGTCCTAGATCGTAAGCAGCAACACCACTATCAGCATAGAAACCAAAGATAACTTCGCCGCCAATTAGTTCGCCGTTTAGTCTACCACTTCCATCCTGAATGGTTGTAAGGTCAGCATACTGTGCGAGTGATGTTCCACCCACTGATTCCCAGTCAACGTTACTGGAGATTCTTGGGTTGAGGATAAGTTCAACGAATAGAGCACCGTTGGTTGAGATCTCTGCAGAACGTAGAACCAACTGCATTCTGTTGATGAGTTCTCTGTATCCAAAGTTTCCTTGAATACCATTATCAACAGAAGGTGACACACGTAGAGCAAGTAGCGCCTTAGTATCACCAGAGTTAATCTCTCTACCAGTTCTCGTTCCGACCGTGTATACATACGCTCGGTCATCATCGTAGCGACCTTCCATGATGACAGATGAACCCCAGTGTGAGATCTGTGGAACACTGTCTGCTTGTAGAAGTTCAACACCGATAGGTCTAGTAGAATTGTATGAGAAGTTCTGTGCTGTTCCAGGACCCATAGGAACAAACCTTGCACTTGGGTTAGCAGATGTAACTGCTTTACTTAGACCGATGTTAGTGCCACTTAGAGAAACAACAAAGGTGTCTGATGGGACTCCAGAACCAATTACTCTCTGTCCAATTTGAACACCAGTTGCACTGCTCAGAATACCATCGGCAGATCCAGATGAAGCAGTGATGGTTACACCAGTAGCACCTGCTTGCTCTCTTGTGATGCCATTGAAGACACCTGAGGTTACTCTAGCAAGTGGAGACAGAGCAGATCCAGTAGCTTCGTCGAGTGCCTTAGCAGTAGCAGAACCACCAGAGTTTTCTGAGATTGTGAATGCAGAAGCAGTCTTTGATACTACGTAGTATACTTTGTTCGCTGCAATGTTTGAGAAGGGAGTGTCAAAGATAACAGTTTGAACACCACCACCAACGATACCAGAAGTATCTGCTACTTGGATCTGGTTGTTACCAGACGTTGTTGCAACAACATCTTGAACAAAGACTGTTTTTGATGTGTAGTTGATGTATTCTTGTGTTCCATCTGAAGCAGAGGATGAAGACTTAACTCTTAGTGTGCCTGAATCAGGGAACTTGTTTGGTGCATCTGCAACATACAGAACAGAGTCTCCAGAACCAAAACTCTTAGTAGCAGTAGTAGAAGGAGGGACAGTGTTAACTTCATAACGAGCTGGTAGGTTACCAGATCTCATGTATGCTTCAGTGTTAGCATTGTTGTTTGGAATCTTGTGTGCATAGATTACGTTACCATCTTCTGCACGGAAACCCCAACGGATGAAACCAGCACCATACCAGGAGTAGTCCATATAGAACATCTGCATTCTGGTTGGATCAATAGTGTAACCAGACTTACCACTACCATCGCAACGGTCAATGTTCCAGTCACCTTGCTCCCACTCAGTTTCTACAGTCTTAGTAATGGGGATGTTGTTTGCAGTAACACCACGGTAGTCAGGGAAGATAACAATCTGTGTGTCGGAGATGATACCATCAACACGATAAGAAGAACCACGAAGAGCAATGTAGTCTCCAGGTTTCAACTGTTTGGAGAACTTAGCAACCTCACCATTAATTGAAGCAGCACTAGTAACTAGTGTAGATCCATTGGTTACGTTTGCTCTACCAGACAACTGGAATGTTGATGTTCTACGAACAACACTTAGTGTTCCATTCGCCCAACGGAAGAAGATACCATTCTGTTGGTCCATCATACCAATCTCAAGATTGGTTCCGTATGAATTAACAGGGGTGATAGAATACTCACCAGTTGCAGTCGCTTCGGATGGAGCACTAGGAACTACATAATCAAATGTGAAAGCATCTACTACATTGGTTACTGTGTAGACACCATTGTAGTTGTTGTCACCAACACCACGAACGTCAACACTACTTCCTCTTGTGATGTTATGTGCCTGAGCAGATACAACAGTTACTGTAGTGCCAGAGGAAGTAATGCTATCAATGTTTTCGATAGCAGGTTCTAGGATAGAACCAGTAGAGAATGCTACGCCTTTACCAGACTGATAACGGAAGTAACGTTTGGTCTGTCTGACTGCCTGTTGGTTCTTAGAGAATGTGTTAGTAGAGAACTTAACACCACCATCAAATGCACGGTGGATAGAAGAACCTTGTGGTCTTGGATATAGTTTGATAGTTCCTGAACCAACACCACCAGAGGGTGCTCCTGTGGTATAATAACGGAACTCAGTTGGACCTTCTACTCTAGCAACAACCCATGAACCATTAACATTAGTTCCGTTCGATCCAGCAATAGCAAACTCGTTACCAATTTCTAGACCGTGTGCCTGTTGGGTAGTAACTTTAACACTATCATCACCAGGAGCAGAGAGTGAAATAGTTCCACCAATAGATGAACCTGTGTAGTGAACTCCAGTGTAAACAGCAGTTCTTGCTGCGTCGAATACGTTGGTAGAACCTAGAGACCACTCATACTTCGCTGTATATTTGAATGAACTTGCGGCAGCACTATCAACAATGAAGACACCGTTAGCACCAGGGAACAGAGAGTCCTGAACATAGATAGCAGTTCCAGCTGCAGGTGGACTCGCTGCTGATACAGAAACTTCTCTTGGGTTGCTTGCATTATCACCAGCAATGATTTCAGTAATGACAATAGGATCTTGAGACTTGTAAGCAAATGGGTTGTTGTTGATCATTGCCAACGCTTCCCACTTGGTATCCTGAATACCATATTCAAAGTCAGTGTCAATCTGTGACTGAGGAGAAGAGATCCTCATCTTGTTTACAGAGTCATGATATGTCTCTGCTGGTTTGATAGTCTCCTCAAAGTCATCAACAATAATCTGGAGTTTGTCTGTGTCAGACATTCCAGTAGTATCATATGACAGAACCAAACGTGTGGTAACAACGTTACGAATATCAGTAGAGATGTGATATTCTGTAGCAGTAAGCTCAGGATCTGAGAAGTTATAGATTACTTTGTTATCAGTAACGTTAGTGATCAGGATAAGATCTTCTCTTTGAACGCCACCAGGGATAATAACTTCCCTTTCAGAAGCATCAAAGAGGTAGTAGTTACTCAGGATTGTCTTCCTTGCCATTACTTAGTGCCTCTAAAGTCGTAGTCTTTGCTGTATATATTTAGTTAGACACCATACTTACCACGAGTGGCGTTGAAGTTTTGGAGAACTTCTGCTGGTGTTAGAACTTTAGTATACATCTGAACCTCACCACACTCCATGGCTTTGAATTGTGGAGAAAAACTATCAAGTCTACCACCAATTGCCATGGGGTATCTTGTGTTGCCATCTAGATTTCCAACTGTTCCAGAGTTACTTGCTGTTCCAGCATTAGCACCATTTCTATATGGTGTTAGTGTCAGTGTTCCAGTATCCCAAGTGAAAGCATCGCAAGTCCACTGATCAATTGTTGGGTAAGTAAATTGGAAAGAAGCAGTATTATTGCTAGCATCTCTAACACTGCAAGACCAATTGTTTGATCCTCCTTGACCTAATATCCATCCACTATAAGGAGAAGAATCTGCTCTCTCAAACAGACCACCTCTACCAGTATTGGTATCAACTTTATACCACATGATAACACTAAAGTTTGCTGATCCAGGTGACATTACACTACTGGATTGAAGGTATTGAGGACCATTTGCACCGCCATCAAACTCAAAGTATCCATCACTATTGAATTTAGCTCCTCCGTAGATTGTGCCAGGGAAAGAATTACTTGAGAGGTTATTGACTGTGGTTGGTGGTGCGATAACACTACTATATGTCTTGACATATCTGCCAGTAGAAGGTTTCAATGTCAACTGTGGTCTAGCATATAGCATAGTTCTTGCATCACCATTGTTATTATAGACACCAAAATTCCAACTACTATTAATGGTAACGTTAGTCCATGTGTGACTAATAATTCCTCCGTCAGGATTTTCAAGCTTAGGAGTAAAATTATATGTGGATGTTACAGGAGCACCAAGACCATCTTTTAGTGCGAATTGATTTGTTTGAAAATCATCTGCCTTCATCCACATAGACACACTAACATCATATGTGCCTGAAGGAAAGAATTGACTACCACCGTAAGAAGAATTTAAATTCGTAACTGAATAATAGATTTCATGTTTTCCGACATCATCTATAAGGTATTCTCCAATCTCCTCATCCTCAGCAAAATTATCTAGTAGATAGTTCTGAGCATCATCGTAAGTTGCTCTGTTTCCAAAGTCATAGTTCAGAATCAGGCTGCTATCAATTACAATACCATCAGAAGTAATCTTAGGTGCTGTGTCAGATGCTTCGTTGACATACCTAGTCTTGGTAGCGTTGTAGTTCTGGAATACTTGTGCTGCTGTTAGTGCTTTTGGATAGATACGAACTTCACCAATCTTGCCATCAAAAGGACCGATTGATGACTCGTTTCTGTCACCAATACCAAGATCAACATCAGGACCACCAAAATTAAAACCACTACATGATTGTGATACGTTTTCTACACCATTCAAATAAAACTTTAGAGTGTTGGTGGACGAGTTGAGCACAAGCATAACATGATTCCAATCACCAGGGTTGATAAGAGTTAAACTAGTAAAGTATCCATTGCCATGGAAACCGCCACGGAACCTTCCATCAGTTATCTCAAAATCCCATCTATCTGGATTTGTGGTAGGAGTTGAATCATATCCACTGATGATTGTTTGTCTGGCACCATCATTATCAATGTTTACCCATAGTTCAATACTAGAATCAGCACTGAGGATAGTATTACATGGTGGACCTACAATTTTGTCATTTGTTCCATCAAACTCAAAGTATCCACCAGAAGCATTATAGGCAACTGTGTTTGTGGATGTTGTTGTGGTGCCTCCAAGTGAAACAGCAGGAGAAATATAAGCCCAGTTGTTACTAAAGAATGGGACATGTGGAGCAGCATTAGGGAAGGTTCCATTAGCATCAATTACTGGTTCGGTGGGAACAGTATAACCAGAAACACCTGTTCCAATACAAACGATAGGATCTAAAATTTTAGCATCAGTATTGTAAGCATTGCCACTACCACCAAAGAACCAGAAGTTTTCGTTAGATTGGACACTATTACCACTCACTCCACTAGTTGTAGAAATTACAGTAGATCCATCAAGCATACCATAAAGTGTGCCACCAGTTCTCGACAAAGCAATGTGATGCCAGTAGCCATCATTAAGACTTGTAGCATTACTGTCTGCTCTGCTACCACCATTATGTCTAACAGCAATAGCACCACTTGCTAAGGTCTCCCAATAAACATAATCACCAAACAAGTCAATACCCATTTGTCTAGAGGTAGCATAGGTATCAAACTTGATCCAACATGCCATAAAGAAGTCTCCGTTTGTTGAGTTTCCTGTTAGATTAATTTTAAATCCACCTGTCTGTAGGTCTCTAACTTTTCCACCATAGTGTGACCAGTCAGCATTGTTGTATGGAAGATCATTAGTAACAGTGTTCTCCGCCACTGTTCCATATGTGCTGTATGAACTGGTTACTGTCCTAAAGTTTTCACTCTCTGTTGTTCCAGGAAGAGTTGTGGTAACTATGGATGATGTTGCAGCATCATTACCTTTGCCAGATTGATCTAACCAGTCACCACTACCAGAATAAACATCACCCAACAGGTTCAGTTCTTGGAAGTCAGAAACTCTAATAGCAGGACTACCACTATACTCAAAGTTTCCAGCGTCATCCATCTGACGCTTCTTGTTTGCTACTGGTGTAGCGAAGTCGTCAAAACTAATTCGAGTAGCATTGAATGGATAGGTAACAAGATCACTAACATCATTCCTTACAGATCCATCTTGAAGTCTTCCAACTCTATCGTCAGCATTAACGATGTCATAGTATACAGACTCACTGTTGCCATCATCATATTCAAATGGACCAAGACCATTACCAGAGGTGCTTACCTTACCAAAAGTATATGCTGATGGTGTGCCTTGCAGCTCATCGATATCATCATCTGTGTATAGAACATAGTAGAATGATGGGTCAGCATCTAGAGCAACACCACCATTATCTCCTGTTCTGCCAAAGAAGTTTGATCCTGCGTATGAACTAAAGATAGTTCTTCTCCAAGCAACATTACCACCTCTACTATACTTTGCAATAACTCCACCCTGGTCTCCACTGTTAGCGTCATAGTATCTTCCAAAGACTACTACCTGACCAGTAGCACCATCTGCTTTTACTCTATAGTATTCAAAGTTATCTGCAGTTTCTTTCTGCCAGATGATGTTACCCTCAGGAGAGAGTTTCATTAAAAAACTTCTAGTTGCACCTGGAACACCTTGCAATCTACCAACAACATAGATGTTATCTTGATCATCAATGAAAACATCTTCACATAGAACTGGTGTGTATACGATGCCTTGTTTTTCTGATGAGGATAATGTTTTATCCCACATTACATCACCAGTATTGGTGTTGATCTTGACAATGTAACCTTTGAATCTGGTGTCATCTTCTACGTGACCAACGGCAACTACATGTCCTCTAGAATTAGAAGCAAGACCATCTAGGTTAACATCTTTACCTAGTGCAGTAGCAGACTTGCC
>Ga0163110_10000457_pt1 | contig 19363 bp, 29 predicted proteins | sample CRUFie1St17metaG_FD_108703 | JGI IMG/M metagenome (GOLD analysis project Ga0163110, IMG submission 108703) | Marine microbial communities from the Costa Rica Dome - CRUD Field 142mm St17 metaG | ecosystem: Environmental > Aquatic > Marine > Oceanic > Photic zone | place: Costa Rica: the Eastern...
CGCATTTACTCCTGAAACAGACTATGACAACAACTTAAAAGACAACCAACTGTTGCGAATATTCCGTAACAGAGGCAGTCAAACGTTTGGTGGTTCAATGTTTGAATTTTTGAGCGTGAAGGGTTTGCCAGGCACCGGCGGAACTGATATGACCTACATAGAAGAGGCAGAAGGATATGTAGCACACAAATGGGGTGCAGAGTCGCTTTTACCTGTAAGTCACCCATACAAGAGCGTAGCACCAACAGGATAAATATTACAAATAGGAAAAGGATATGGCAAACAGAATACCACTCATAGTTGATAGAGACGATCAAAACAAACTTAAAGAATTACCAATAGGTGATAATTTAGATTTAACAGGATCAGGAATAGTTGGTGCTGGCAACATTACAGCAACAGGACTTACTATTGGTGGCATCAGCTATAATCCATTCAGCGGAAGTTATAACGATCTTACAGACAAACCAAGTGTTGCCGCAACAACTTCAGACTTACCAGAAGGCACTAATCAATACTTTACAAATGAAAGAGTAGATGATCGTGTAAACGCTATTCTTAGAGAAGGTACTGGTATTGATATTGTCTATGATGATTTGAACGGCACCATCACTATTACAAATACAGGTACAAGCAGTGGCGGAAGTGGCGGACTAGCTCCTGCTACAAACTTTGATGGATTAGCAAATAATCAAATTATAAAATATTCTACTACCGGCGGTACAGACGGAGGAGCGGCTTGGATTAACGGAAGTATAAATTATAGTGAAATAGTCGGAACACCTTCTTTGGCCACTGTTGCTACTACAGGAAGTTATAACAATTTAACAAATAAACCAACACTAGTTGATGATATAAGTGACCTAGCAGATGTTGATACTATTTCTAATCCGCCAAGCACAGGACAAGTATTAAAATGGGATGGTACAAAATGGGCACCTGCTGATGATATCACATCAGGCGGTGGTGGCTTGGATGCTGATACCTTAGACGGATTCGATGGATCATACTATTTAGATTATAATAATTTTAGTAATAAACCTACTTTGTTTGATTCACAATTTAGTTCACTGACTGGTACACCAACAACACTTTCAGGGTACGGAATTACAGATGCTATTTCAACAAATCAGAGTTATACACAAAACGGATCAATTACTATCAATGACGATAACGGAATATTAATAGGTGGCAGTTCTACAAACAAAGTTACGTTGGCAGTATCTGGAGGCAATGTTGTTTTACAAACACTAGTGAATGAACAAGACTTTGAAATAAAAGTAAAACCTATTTCCGGAACTGTTACTGCTTTGAAAGTAGATACTGGTCCTGGAAGAATTGGAATATACAATATCAATCCAGGTAGAACTCTTGATGTCTCAGGTGATGTTGGGGCTACAGAATATTTTGGAAGTGGAGCAAATCTTACTGGTATAACATTAGGTAAAGTAACAACAGAAGGATCGGAAACATCCAACAGCGTTAGTTTTGGAAACGTTACGCCTTTTGCTACAAATACATATTCTTTAGGTGCTAGTAATAATAAGTATCAAAACATTTATGCCAACAATTATTATGGAAGTGGACTAAACTTAACTGATATTCCTTTTTCAGGAATAACTGGAGTATCAATTGATTATACTGGTTCAACTATTACAAACAAACCTACTATTCCTGCTAATACAAGTGATTTGACCAATGACAGTGGATTTTTAACTGCTATTACAGGACAAGATATAGGCAACTTACAAAATGTCGATATAACAAGTGTGCAGAACGGACACGTTTTAAAATACAATAGCACTTCTGGAAATTGGGAGAACGGAGTGGGCGGAAGTTCCGTAGGAAACTTTACGTTAAATGCTAGTGTGATTTCTACAGATGATAGTTCGCTTATTACTATCGTTCAACCTGTCACGATGCAAAGTGATTTGACTGTGGATGGAAACTTAACAGCACAAAAATTTACAGCTGACAGTTTTGAAAGTTCAGGCGTAGGCACACCTCAAATAGATAGTGCTAGTTCAATAGAACTTATAGCACAGGATCAAGTGAAAATCACAAACAGTCCTTTAAGATTAGCTAGTTTTACAAGCACAGAACGAGATGCTTTGACCCCTGGTAATGGAGATATGATATACAATACAACGACCAACAAGTTTCAAGGTTACGCTAATGGTGGTTGGGTCAATTTACACTAGGAGTTTTAAATGAGCGAAAAAGAATATGTAGTTACTCTTAACAAAGGTGTAGACTACGCACAATTCAATCAAGAAATGATAGCTTCCACCGGATCGGGTGACATTCCTAATAGAACTATTGATGTAGCTAACGCTAGACACTTGTCTACAAGAAACACACACTACGCCTTAACAGATGCTGAAGCTGTAGCATTAAGAAATGATGAAAGAGTTACTGATGTGCAACTACGTCCAGAAGACAGAGATGATGTTGAAATCGGATATGATGCTGTCCAAACAGCTAATTTTGATAAGTCATCAGCAGACTCAGGAGATTATAGAGACTGGGGTAAAATTATTCACAGCTTTAAGGAAAACAAATATGGTACTTCTACTTCATTAGGATACGCAACATTTGATAGACCTTATTCAATGGATGGAACTGGTGTAGACATTGTGATACAAGATAGTGGATTACAAGTAGATCATCCAGAATTCAAAGATGCTAACGGAATATCAAGAGTACAACTTATAGACTGGTATGCTGAATCAGGACTGACTGGTTCACAAAGTTCAAACCATTATAGGGATTATGACGGGCATGGTACACATTGCGGTGGAACAGCAACTGGATTAAACTTTGGTTGGGCACCTAACGCTAGAGTGTATAGTGTAAAAGTAGGTGGCTTGGAAGGTAGTGGAGATTCAGGCACAGGAATTTCAATTAGTCAATGCTTTGATGTAATAAAAGGATGGCATCAAAATAAACCAGTAGATCCTAAGACAGGATTAAAACGTCCGACCATTGTAAACGCCAGTTGGGGTTACAGTGGATCGATAGGTGGCAGTTTCAGTAACATAGAAAGCTATCTCTACAGAGGAGTAACCTATAATTCAAGCACAGCAGGATGGTCAAGCTCAACATCATATCATAGAGATACATATGGATTCTATCCATACTATAGAGGTTTTTCTTATAGATATCCATCAAGGATTGCTTCTGTTGATGCTGATGTGCAAGATTGTATAGATGCTGGTGTACATATTTGTATAGCCGCAGGTAATAATAGTTTCAAAGCAGACACTTCCGTAGGGCCAGGAGTCGATTACGATAATGTAATTTTTTGGAGTGGTGGTTCAAACAATTACTATCACAGAGGCAGTTCACCTTTTGATGAAACAGCTCACATGGTAGGGTGTACCGATAGTACTCCTGAAAACGCTACAACAGAAAGAAAGACTAGTTTTAGCACAACAGGACCGGGAGTGTCAATATTTGCCGCCGGTGAAAATATTCTTAGTGCCTGTAGCAACACAAACAGATTTGGAGCTCCGAGTTATTTCGGTGACAGTAATTTTAAACAAACAAATATAAGCGGAACATCAATGGCATCACCACAGGTATGCGGAGTGGGGGCTTTATACTTACAAGCTGATCCTAGCTTAACTCCGGCCCAGTTGAAAAACAAATTAGAAAAAGATGCTTTAGCAGTACTAAAGGACGAATCTAATGATGCTAATTATGGAGACACAACAGATATTTGTGGCGCACAAAATAGAATGTTGTTCAATAGATACAATAGAGCAAATCCTTTTTCAAGCAATATATTTGGTTTGAGAAAAAAGAATAGGTAAATACGTTAAGGAACGAAAATGGCAATACAAACAATAAACATTGGTACAATCGCAAACGACGGAACTGGTGATGATTTACGTGAAGCATTTGTAAAAGTAAACAACAACTTCGCAGAATTAGATATTAGAGACCCGGAAAAAACAACAGGTGCTAACTTAGGTTCTGCTGGTGAAGGAGTTTTTGCTCAGCTTAATGGTGCTGAAATGCAGTTCAAAAAGATTGTAGGAGGTACCGCAGTTACTCTTACAAGTGATGGTAATGCTATTACAATAAATTCTACAGCAACAGGTTTACCGCAACTACAAGTATTTGCTGACAACACAAATCAAACTTTCGATGCTAATAATACTGCTTTAACATTAGCAGGTGGTAATTTAGTAACGACAAATATGGTGGGTAATACAATTACTATTGCCGCGGAAACTTCACTACTTACTGATACTAATCCTAGACTAGGACAAAATTTAGACGGCAACCAAAAAGAAATAATAAACACAAGTGATATAAAAAGTACAGTTTATGGCGTTGACATAAGAAACATAGCAGACGTAGAACCTTACTTAAAACTTGATTTAGGACTTGCTTTCCCTACAACATTTGACAGCGCCTTAGACTATCTAATAGATCAGCTTGTTGTTGATTATGATGACGGTACTAAGACATTTACCGGCAGTTCAAGACCTACCGCAGATATGGGCATACTTCCTGTAGCATAAATATAACTATAGGAGTATAACATGTCTAATTTATGGACGGTAAACACAGGGCACAATCTCGGAACATATCAAGAAAGCATTACACAGACAATACCATTACCTATTAATACTGTTGATAGCTTGACTTTGATAAGTGGAGCTCTTCCCGGTGGTTTAAGAATTTCAAACAATAATTCTTTAGTTGGTACTCCTTATGAAGTTAAAACACTGAAAGAATTTGAATTTGTATTACGTGCTAGGAAAGGCAATGTAATAGATGACCGCACTTTAAAAATTAAAATTGATGGTTCCGATCAACCTACTTGGATAACTAATGAAGGACCTTTAGGTTTAGGACCCAATCAAAAATTTTATATCTTAGATAGCTCCCCTGTAGATTTTCAATTACAAGTTATTGACCCTGATATTCCTGCTGGTGATGATTTAGAATATTTTATTGCTGACGGAGATGGAGAGCTTCCTCCTGGAATAGAGTTAGGTAGAACTACAGGCAGGCTTACAGGAATTGTTGAACCATTATTAGCATTAGAAAAAAGATCCGCATCTGGATTTTTTGACTCCAATACATATGGTGAATTTCCTTTTGATTTTGGTGTAAAAAGTTTTAATGGTTTTTCAAGTTTTTATTACGATACTAATTTTTATGACTATGCTATTCCTACACAAAGTCCAAAAAAACTTAATAGATACTATGATTTTACAGTAAGTGTGAGTGATGGTATTGTAATAGCCAAAAGAAAGTTTCAAATTTATTTGGTTGGAGATGATTTCTTAAGAACAGACAACACTATTATGCAAGTTGGAACAGGATTGTTCACAGCAGATAATACATTTCTTAGAGCACCTGTCTGGTTAACTCCTAGTGATCTAGGATTTAGAAGAGCAAATAACTATGTTACATTATTTTTAGATGTGTATGATCCAACAAGCAATCAAGGTATTATTAGTTTTACAGTAAAGAACTCAAATCCTGATGGTACAAACAGCGAACTACCTCCAGGTTTATCTATAGACTCAACCACTGGTGAAATAGCAGGACTAGTTCCATATCAACCAGCTGTCACAAAAGAATATAAATTTACAATAGAAGCACTAAGGCAACTTGGGTCTGCCGCTAGTACATCTTTCCAATCATATTTTAACAATGTAGGTATAGGAGAGACATGGTCTGGTGAAAACAATGTTCCTTTCTTTAATTTTGCCGAACAAAGTTTTATAGGACAAAATAACGAAACAAGTTGGATTGTATTTAATGAAGTGCCCGTTACAGAAACGGATGCTAGTGATAACGCAAAATACAAATTACAAGACGTGATTGATAAAACTGTGTGGGTGGTAAAAAACGGACGAGTGATAGGAACATCTACAGACAAAGCATTAACAAAAATAGAAATAGGCGATAGTGAATTACTAAGATCAAACTACATAGGTATGATCACAGATGTTGGATTCAGAACATTCAATGGCAATGGGGAAGTAACTGCTAACAAAGTAATTACAATTTCATTTTACAATTATGACGAACGTATAACAAATGAAGTAAATCAAACCATAGGCAAAGATAAAACATTTAGTGTAAAATTACTAGGTGAAGTAGAAAGCGTGATTACTTGGAATACACCAAGTAACCTTGGGAATCTAAGAGCTAATTTTATTTCGACACTTGCTGTAAATGCTACAAGTACAGTACCTAATGCTGTATTAGTTTATAGTTTAGCAAGTGGTAAACTTCCACCAGGTATAACTTTAGCAATAGATGGACAATTACAAGGGAAGGTAAGACAGTTTGGTGAAGTAGGAAAGCCTGGACTTACCACCATTGATAAATCTTCAGGAGCCTTTACATTAGACGGAGCCACAACCACAATAGATAGAAGTTATACATTTACAATTAGAGCAGAAGATCAATTTGGATTCAGTGCTACCACGAGGGAATTTATATTATCAACTACAGATCCAGATGATTTATTGTATAGTAATATTAGTATGGTTCCTTTATTAAAAAATAAAGATAGGTTAGATTTTAGAAACTTCATATCAGATCCTAATATTTTTCCTCCGCAATCAATTTACCGACCAAACGATGCTTCTTTTGGATTACAAGATCAAATAAAAGCATTAGCATACGCAGGAATAGAAACAAAAGACATAAGAGATTTTGTAGCGGCGATAGCTAAAAATCATCTACAAAAAAAATATAAATTTGGCAATGTTAAAAAAGCAGTTGCTAAAAACGTAGGATCGCAGGACACAGTTTATGAAGTCATCTATGTTGACTTGATAGATCCTTCAGAACCTATGGATGGAAAGAGAACTTCAAAACAATTTACAACTACAACAAAAAATAAAATTACAGTTGATAGCATACAATATGAAGTCACTGACGATAACACCGGTGTAGGTACAGGACAAGGATTCTTTGATATTATACTACGTGGAGGAGGAGCAAAGTCTCCTGCTTCGACAGGAACTGTAACAATTTTTGCTAGAACATCTCCTTTATTATTTGCTCCAGGAAATCAAATAACTGTAGAAGACCAAAACGGAGTTACTATCGTTGTAGCAAACATAGATGACAGTATTAATTCAGATCCTTTAAGATTACGTCCTAATACAAATACAATCAAAATTGATAGTGATGCTGTAAAAATAAGTGACAGTAATGACCAAAGAAAATATATCAGTAACATAACAAACATGCGTGACCGAATTAGAGCTGTAGGACAGAACCTACGTGAATTTTATCCGCTATGGATGCGAACATCACAAGCACTTGGCGAAGCTGAATTAGGCTTTGTTTTGGGTGTGCCCTTGTGTTATTGTAAACCAGGACAAGCAGACGGAGTTTTACTTAACATACAAAACAGTGGCTTTGACTTCAAAAAGCTAAACGTTGAAATTGATAGATATAACATAGATTCAACCAAAAACAACAGTAATGAGCAGTATTTGAAATTCGCGAATTATCAATTCAATGTGTAACACTGATAAATAATAACGACAGGAGAACAATATGGCAAGTAATATTAATGATACGGGTGTTAACAAAGATTACCCAGTAGCAGGTCAAGATAATGATTCACAAGGATTTAGAGATAACTTCTCGGTCATTAAAGATAACTTTGTTGCCGCGAAAAGCGAAATAGAAACTTTACAAACAAACACAGCAAAACTAAACGCAAGTAATAATTTTCTAGGTAATAATATTCAAAATGCTAATCTAATAAACAATAGCTATGCTTACTTTGCCGGCGGAACTGTCAACTCAAGCCAAAACGTTAACTACAGCAACGGTAACTATCAAGCATTTACAGTTGGGGCTGACATTACATTAACACTTTCAGAATGGCCTGTAACAGGGAAAGCTGGAGTAGTAAGACTTTTCATTAATAACGATAACAGTCAAAGAACTATTACGTTTGCTTCTAATGCTGGAGCAGGAACGCTCAAAAGAAGTAACGGTTGGGCAGGAGTAGGAAATACTTTTAACATTGATACTCCAAACACTAGAACATACGTTTTTGAATTTATAAGCTATGATGCTGGTGCTACAGTATTCGCAGATTATATTGGTTACTTTGAATAATGTTACATCCTTTTTCTGAAGACACTAAAGATTTAACTGTATCCGAACTTCAGGAAAAACTTTCAGATTTATCCAAAAAATACTTTCAAACACATAATCCACAAGTAAAAGAACAAATTGGAACTTTTATTGAGTTCTACAAGCAAGAGATTCTGATCAAAGAACAGAAGCTAAGGCAAGAAGAACAAAAAAATGGTGACTTAGATCTTGACAATTTGATCAAAGTATCGTAAAATAACAGTATGCTTATGAAAACTGATGAATTAGGAATACCCAGATTCACGAGCGAAGATCTCGTAGATTTGATTTACAATGGTAATATCAATAAGTGCCATGCTGTTCTTTGTGATTCATCAGAAGATATAGATAAATTTAACGTACAAGCTAAAGAAGAAGGACTACCTACATTAAAAAAATATGAACCAGTAAATATTACACAGACTGAATTCGATACAATTTGTCAAGAAGATTGGTTTATGCCAGACTATTATCAACGTTTAGATATTGAAAAATATTTGATAGAAAAATGTAAAACTTCACAAGAAATTGAAAGAGTTGAGCAAGAACTTATCGAATATGAATCAAGACAAATGTATAACTTACTTAGATATATGTGTTATCTGGTAGACTTTATGCGTGAGAATAATATAGTATGGGGTGTAGGAAGAGGATCTAGTGTGTCAAGTTATGTGTTATTCTTGATAGGTATACACAAAGTTAATTCAATCCAATATGACCTGGATTACAAAGAGTTCTTGAGATAAGTACATATATAATTAAAAGGAGGTCAGTTATGGCAGTCAGACAAACAGGTAGAAAGCAATACCGTACAATGCAGGGAAAAAGCATTGATATGGATCTTCTACGTCAAAGAAATGAACTTACTCCAGCAGTTGGCAATGTAAGAGTCAACGCAAGAGGTGATGAACTAGGCCCTGGTGGTAAGATCATTAGAAAACGTGAAGAAGTCTTAAGAGACTATTACGAAGAAAACGTTCCGGCAACAGAGTTTGAAACTCCTCAACCGGCACCAAAACAGGAATCTCAACCAGAGACAGCAGTTGAAGTAGAACAACCTAAAGCTAAAACATCTGTTAAGGCAAAGGCAGGAAAGACCAAAGCCGAAACAGCTGAAGAAGATTGGGTTGAAGATGCCGACGGCAATTTTGTTAAAAGAGGTGCGTAATGGCTACAAACCTACACACAATTCAAGGAGACTTAACCCCTGTTAAAAATAGAGTCCTAGTACGTGATATGTATTTCGGAGAACAGAAAACAGCAAGTGGATTGATCATTAACAATGATGATGGAACCACAAGAGGAATTTATCCAAGATGGGGGAAAGTTTATGCTAAAGGGCCTACTAACGAAGATGAATATAAAGTAGGCGATTGGGTGCTTGTCGAACATGGTCGTTGGACAAGAGGTGTAAACATTCATAATGGTAAAGAAGAGCTCGAACTTAGAATGGTTGAAGCTGAAAGTGTTCTTGCTGTTAGTGAAGAAAAGCCAAGTGACGTAAGTATAGGTAAAGAATATTCTGACGGACCAGCAGATATTAGACCTGAAGATTTTTCTAATTAAAAAGAGGCAAAATTGAAAGTAGACTTAGACAAGTATAAAGATTTCGTGGAGGGTGTGACCTCTGAGGAATCAAACGATTGGGCATTTACCCAAGCAAGATTACATGAACTTAATGACGAAGTAAACATTTCGTTGTTATTAACAGGAGCAATTGGTATTGCTTCAGAAGGAGGCGAATATGCGGAAATTGTTAAAAAATGTATCTTCCAAGGTAAGCCTTTGGATGATGACACAAAATTCCACATTAAGCGAGAACTTGGTGATATTATTTGGTATTGGATTAATTCATGTAGGGCGTTGGATCTAGACCCAAATGAAGTAATAGCAGAAAATGTCAACAAACTCAAAGCAAGATATCCAGGCGGAGAATTCGATGTCCATTATTCAGAAAACCGAAAAGAAGGCGATTTATAGCCAAAAGTAGTTGACATTCCTTTGTAAATGTGTTATATTAAACACAATAGGAGTGTATGATGAAGTTTCCCAAACCACAATCAAGCGGAATAGGTACTACAGGAGCAACTGGAGTTGCGTTGATGATCCTCCATCTTACGGGAGCAATCACAGGATGGGCTTGGCCAATCCTTTACATCATATTAATTATTTCAGCTATTGGACAGGAGAATAGAAAAGGATAATGGCAACACACGGAATGATTGATTTAGAGACGTTGGGTGTAAATCCTGATAGTGTGGTATTAACTGTAGGTGCTATAAAGTTTGATCCTTTTAGTAACACAGAGCCGCACACGCCTTTGTATCTTAGATGCGACATAGAAGAACAGTCAGAAAAACTTAGTCGGTCTATTGATGATAATACAATGGAGTGGTGGGGTAAGCAACCTAAACAAATCCAGGATGAAGCATTTGGCGATCACGAACGAGTGCTAAGTGACGATTTAACAAAACAATTGAATAAATGGTGCGTAGGCTTAGATTATATTTGGTGTCAAGGTCCAACTTTTGATTTTGTTATATTACAAGATTTATATAAAAACATTGGAAAACCTACACCTTGGAACTATTGGCAAATAAGAGATAGTAGAACTTTATTTAAAATGTTGCCAGAAGATCCAAGAAAGAAGATTCAGAACAATGCTCACAACGCATTAGCGGATTGTTATTTTCAAGCAAAATGTGTCCAAGACACATATAAACATTTTGGAGTAAAAGTTGAAAACTAGAAAACTTATTGACGGCAGTGAAGCACAAGAACTTGATCAACCTATCAAGTTGTTGATAGAAACTAAATGTCCAAGTAAATGGAAAATTGTTGATATGGAAACAGGACAAGCATACATAGGAACAAACAATAATAAAAAGTTTCAATATTGGCAACCTATAGATGAACAACAGTTACAACGTATCGAATCAGAACTTAAAGAGCTGAATGAGAAATTAAGTAAACATATAGACTTCATTGATAAAACATATGACGGTTTGAAAAATCCGATCAATGCCGCTAGACGCTTTTTGGGGAGATAATGGATGAATAAGAAAATAGATACAAGAAGAGATGCTTGGGACAGAGATTACATGCCAGCAGATTATTATAAAGAGTTTGAAGAAGCATGTAAGATTGAGCCAAAGAAAGATTACACAATATGGGTGTTTGCTTTCTTTTTTATATCAGTTTTAGTACTAGTAGGTAGCACACAATGAAATTATTTAAAAGAAATGATACAAGGCCACATTGGGAAGTAATGGCTGATGATGGTATGAATAAGTTTTTAAAGTTTTGTATAACTTGTGTATTTTTATACTTTGGTTATCATACAGTAATCGCACTAATTGAAAGGTTTAGCGGATGAGAGAATTATGGGTAGAAAAATATCGGCCAAGCACAGTTGACGGTTATGTGTTTAGGGATGAACATCAAAAGAAACAGGTTCAACAGTGGATCAAGGACGGTACTATTCCACACTTACTATTTTCTGGTAACGCAGGAATTGGTAAAACAACTCTAGCAAAAATTTTACTTAACCAACTAGAAGTAAATGATCTTGATGTATTAGAAATAAACGCAAGTCGAACAAACTCTGTTGAAGATGTACGAGACAAAATTGTAAACTTCGTCCAAATGATTCCTTTTGGAGCATTTAAGGTTGTACTACTTGATGAGGCAGATTATTTGTCTCCGAACGCACAGGCGGCATTGCGTGGCGTAATGGAAGAGTATCATACAACAAGTAGATTTATTTTAACTTGTAACTATCCGAACAGGATTATTCCGGCACTACATAGTAGATGTCAAGGCTTTCACATAGAACGTATTGATCAAACAGAGTTTACAGCTCGTGTAGCAGAAATACTTATTGCTGAGGAAATTACTCCAGACATTGATACTTTAGATACTTACGTAAAAGCAACATATCCAGACTTGCGTAAATGTATAAATATGGTACAGATGAATAGTGTAAGTGGACAATTACTTCCGCCAGAGAAAAGTGATGCTGGAGAAAGTGATTGGAAACTTGAGATGACAGAACTGTTCAAAGCAGGACAAATCACTAAGGCAAGGAAACTGGTATGTAGTCAAGCACGACCAGAAGAGATTGAAGATGTATACAAGTGGTTGTATGATAATATAGAACTGTTTGGAAATGAAGAAAAGCAGGAAAGTGCTATCCTTATTATAAAACAAGGGCTTGTTGATCACACCCTTGTAGCCGATCCAGAAATTAATTTGGCGGCTACTATGATCAGACTATCAAGGATGAAATGACATATCTAGTCAATGACAAATGTATAAAATGCAAACACATGGATTGCGTTGAGGTTTGTCCTGTAGACTGTTTTTACGAAGGTGAAAACATGTTGGTAATAAATCCAGACGAATGTATCGATTGTGGTGTGTGTGAACCTGAATGTCCTGTTGATGCCATAATACAAGACTTCAATGATGAAGGCACCAAATGGTATGATTTAAATTTTAAATATTCAAATGAATGGCCAAACATTAGTCAAGCAAGGCCAGAAGATGTTCCTGCCGATGCTCATGAGTACAAGGATGTTGAAAACAAATACGATAAGTATTTTTCAGACAAGCCCGGCAGAGGTGACTAATGAAACTTAAATGTAAGCATATTTTATTAAGCCATAAAGACGCAGAGAATAGTTCGCATGACAGACCTTTAGGAGAGGCAATGTCTGAAGCTGAAAGAATTATCAAAGGTTTGAAATCAGGAGAAATGAAATTCGAAGAAACAGCTGGAATGTATAGTGCCTGTGCTAGTGGACCACGACACGGTGGAGATCTTGGATGGTTTGAAGAACACAGTATGCATCCAGACTTTTCAAATGCTGTCAAGGTTATTGGAATAGACACAATAGGACCTCCGGTAATCACTCCATGGGGTGTACATATTGTTTTGAGGACAGGATGAATATAAAAAGATACGATTGGAACTCTCTTATCACAATGAGAGATAGAGATTTAATTTGTGACGATGTAGCACAAGCGATTAATGAAGGAAAATTTTGGACAAATAGTCCAAAGTTTCAAACCAACTTTAATGTGTTTGGCATTCCGTCTCCACATTGGATGAAACTAAAAATGAGTTTTATTACGAGTTGTTTCATGTATCTAGAAAAAGAAGTACAAATAAAAAACATACAGGCCTGGAGTTTTATGACAAAAGCACCTGGAGAAGATAGGGATAAGTTGTGGCACCATCATTGGCACGATAAAAATACAAAAAGCATCAGTGGAGTGTATTATGTGTATTTGCCAGAAGTAAATGATGATTGTGGAACAGAATTTGCTCCTAAAGGTCCAGAAGATGAAACTAGGCATATGGAGCCTCCTTTTCTAGGGGGATGGATAATTTATGAAAGCAAAGAATGGCACAGACCAGGTATACTCAAATCCGAGGAACCTAGATTTATTGTTGCCGCTGATATGATGTACTAGGAGTCAAAAATGAGAGTAAATTTAATTAGTTATACACAACCCGTAGAAGGTTTTACTGCTAGGTATTTAGGAGATGCTCAAGATCTTATTGCTTATTGTGCTAGGGTAAGTAATCCAACAAATCAAATAAACAACGAAACAAGTGAAAAACTTATTAGATATCTTGTAAAACATCAGCACTGGTCTCCACTAGAAATGGTAAATGCTGTTTTAGAAATTGAAACTACAAGAGATATAGCACATCAAATTGTAAGGCACAGAAGTTTTTCTTTCCAAGAATTTAGCCAAAGATACGCAGATCCAGATTCAATGGGCGATACTTTTACAACAAGAGAAGCAAGGTTACAAGATACTAAAAATAGACAAAATAGTATAGAGCTAAGTGACGAAAGCGAATTACATCACGCATGGCGTGATAAACAAAGAGAAGTAATAGATAAAGCAAGAGCTGTGTATGAATGGGCTATTCAAAATGGAATAGCAAAAGAACAAGCAAGAGTTGTTCTACCAGAAGGTAATACAAAGACCAAACTTTACATGAACGGCACCCTACGAAGCTGGGTCCATTATATTCAGTTACGTGGAGCAAATGGCACACAAAAGGAGCATATGGAGATTGCTCACGCCTGCGCCGACGTAATTAGTAAAATTTTTCCTTTAGCAAAAGAATTAGGTTAATTCATCGCCGTATACTTCTAACACCTCTTTTACTGCTTCATGCCTTTCGATATCCTTATGAGAAAATGATACGTATGCCAATCTACTAGCAGACGGATGTCTTTGAAGATTTTTGATGAAATCTATTAGACCATTATCTTTCATACGGTCAGCTTGATTTAAATCTCCTGTGACAGCCATTTTAGATCCTTCGCCTAATCTGGTTAGTAACATTTTCATTTGACTTACTGTAGAATTCTGCATTTCATCAGCAATGATATAAGCATTTTTGAAAGTTCTACCACGCATATAAGCAAGTGGTGAAATTTCAATAACACCCTCATTTATCATTCCTTCTATCTCTCGAGCTGTAAAATATTCTCTCAATACATCAAATACAGGTCTAGTCCAAGGAGCCATTTTTTGCTCCAATGTTCCTGGCAGAAAACCTAGGTCTTCATCCACAGAAACTGCTGGTCTTGTTACAATAATCTTGTCAACTGTTCCTTCTTTGAAAAGTTTTACAGCAGTTAAAACCGCAATAATGGTCTTACCTGTTCCCGCCGGACCAATCCCAAAGACTACGTCTTTTCTCGTGTCAGCAAGGGTAAGCAGATAGGTTTCCTGTGACCTATTACGTGGATAGATTTTGACTGTTTTTTTCTTTTCTGGAAGGTAACTATTTAATTGAACAACATTATTGTGAAAGTTTTTGCTCTTGCGAGCCCGCTTTGCACTCATGAAGTGTCCTCCTTTATTGTACTTCGTGTAGCTATACTTCGCTACACAAATATTTATTAGGTCTCGCCAACAAGTTAAACACAAAGACAATTATGGATAAATAACATTAGCATATAGGAACCACCAATGAAAGACGTTTTAGAGGTAATAAAGAACATACAGAACATATACGAAAGTGATATGGCTTTTCAGGTCCTAAAAGACTTTGAAAGAGTTTTAGATGATTTAGATCTGTATGTGTATGATAATTGGATTGATGGAGAACTAGTTTCCGGACCAAAAATAGGAAAACACTGGGTTACATGTGCCTTTATGTGGGATAGGCAAAAGATGCCAGACCCTATGGGTGGTAAAAGACTCTTAGATTATGATTGTAGAGTATCCTATAAAAAAGACCTTATTATTAAACCAAGAAAAATTAGAACTCCGGATGATATTCGTCCAGGAACTAAAAAAGGCAAACTTGATACAAATCCAATATGGGTAGTAGAAATTATGATGCCTAAAAAATTAATTGCCGATATTTACACAGGTTACAAAGCACAAGAAGACTTTGGAACAGAGCCAGCAAATCCTCCGGCTATAGCACCTGAAGCTACAGTACAACCAGCAGAAACAGGAGCTGAAGAAACAGCAGGCACAGAGGAGTTAGCATAATGGGATCACAAGCAGGAGATTTGATTCATCTAGTTGACAATATATTAGAAATTGATTCTTACAAATCGAAGATGGGAACTGACCGTGATATTGTAACACTTGCTTTTAGTGTAAACGGAAAAGAACCTGCTACCGATTTAGAAAATTTTATAGAAAAAGGTTATCCTTTTGTTTTAGATGCCGACGTAACAAGCGGTGAACAATCAGACGGTACCTATAAAGTTTTTGTTGAAATAGAACGCAATAAAGACATAGGAACACAAGTTATGGAAATTGCTGACGGTGTTGGTAAATTAGCTAACGTAGATAATTTAAGGTTCCGCTATTACAAAAATTTCAAAAGCAAAGAACTTACAAGTGAAAACTTGACAGAAGAAATTCCATTAGATGGAGATGCTTACGATATAAAAACAAAAGAATCGCATTTAGAAAATTACAAGAATTTTTTCACAAATAGTTACGCAGAAAGTATTGAATTAAAGGGCGATGAACTTACTGTGAAAAATACGTTTCAACAACCAATAACTTTTGAGGTTGTTAATTTTGGTAAAGATTTAGAAATTAAAGAAACAATTAACATGGAAGATATGGCTGAAGTTATATGGGCTACAAAGTATTTAGGTGACTATAATATAACAAAGTATGGCAAAAATCTTGTGCTTGAAAATCAAGGATACCAACTTCAGCTCAAAAGGATATAAATGAGCAACTGTCAAAATTGTGGAAATGAATCACATTGTGGAGCACCCCTCTACAAAGATATGACAGACGGTGACAACCAAATCATAAATATCAAAGTATGTGAGCATTGCCGATGCGAAGCATGTCAAAATAAGGATCTAAACAATGGCTAAAGAACATTTTAAATTTGATTTTGAAGAATGGATGGCTGAAGAGCTTATTCATAGAGACGACTGGAAAGAATGGTATGAAGCAATGTGTGAAATACTACCACTTTGGTCAGTAGACACTATTGAAAGAGTGGCAATGTTTCTTGCTCAGTGTGGACATGAGTCCGGCGGCTTTAGAGTTATGAGTGAAAACTTAAACTACAGCGCCAAAGCACTTAACACTATATTTCCAAAATATTTTAGAAGGGCAGGTAGAGATGCTAACGAATACCATAGACAACCAGAAAAAATTGCTAATGTCATATATGCGAACCGCATGGATAACGGTGATACCGATAGTGGCGACGGCTGGCGTTTCAGAGGCGGCGGCATACTACAGCTCACTGGTAGATACAACTACACGCAATTCGCAAAAGCAGTAGATATGACTCCCGAAGAAGCAGTAGATTATGTACGCACTAAAAAAGGTGCTATAGATTCTGCTTGTTGGTTTTGGGATACAAACAACATCAATAAATGGTGTGATGACATGGATGTTGTAGGTGCTACAAAACGTATTAACGGTGGCACAATAGGTTTAGATGATCGAAAGAAACATTATCTACATGCCATTGATGTATTAGGTGGCGACTTTGAAGAACCTGAAGTAGATTACAATCAAACTATAAGAAAAGGTTCAAGAGGTCCTCTTGTAGCAGAAGTACAAGAAAAGTTAGATATAAGTCCAGCAGATGGAATTTTTGGTCCAGGCACAGAGAAAATTGTCAAGCATTGGCAAAGTTCAAACGGCTTGGTAGCAGACGGTATCGTCGGACCAAAAACTCTGGGAAAGTTGCTCGGCTAAATAACATTATGTTTAGTGGATTGAAAATCGCAATGGTATTCATAGTTCTGGCCGCGGCCGGCGGTGGACTTTTCTATGTGAAACAACTTCAATCCAATTTAAAAATAGCACAATTAAATAATGCTAAACTTACCACAGCAGTTGAAACAAGCGAAAAAAGTATAGCATTGTTAAAGGAAGATAACGCTAGATTAAATAAGTTATCAGATCAATTATCAAAAGATTTACAAAAAGCTGAACAATACGGTGATAATCTACGTAATAGGTTACGTGAATTAGATCTTGTTCAAGACGCTATTAGAGATAGCAAAAATTTAGAAGGAAGGATGAATGGTGCCACAGCTAAATTATGGCGCGAGTTGGAAGCCGCTACTGGCGGCAATGGCGATACTCCTCTTCCTAACTGGTTGCTCGACGTTCCGCGAACCGGAGATAAAAGTAGTAACTCAGATAGAGAAGACAACAGTACCGATAGTAGCTCGACCAAAACCAATTGATCTAGTTGATACTAGAGTCTATGTTGTAACCGCAGAGAACTACGAATCCTTTGTGGAAGAATTTACTGCCGAACACGGCGAACTAGCCTATGTTGTGCTGTCAATGAAGGACTACGAAAATCTAGCTATAAACATAGCTGATCTTAGAAGATACTTAGAACAACAAACAGAAATAATCGTATATTACGAAAATGCTGTAAAGGCTGATACTCCAGATAACACAACCAAAAAGTAGGTGTAATTGCCGATAAATACTATTGATGGAAATAGTATGGGATATGATCGGTAGAATGGCCTCTGACAGACTGTGGATTTACACAGCTCTTATAGGTTCTCTATTTGGTTTAGCATTTTCAACATATTTTAAAAGCACTAGACTTGGATTATGGTTATATGCCAAATTTGATCTTATAATTGATTATCTAGTAGAACGTTGGGGTTGGACTTGGTTACAACAACCAGAAGATGCTTGGAGAAAAAAATATCCACATGTGACTAAAAAGATTGATGAATTGGAAGCACGAATCAAGAGATTGGAGAAATAGATGGAAGCGTTTGATAAGTTGGGCTTGGATATGGCAAGCATGTTACTACCCTGGATTGCTATCCTTATTAGTATTTCTGCCGCTTTCTGGTTCAAAGATTTCGCAACAAATTTTATGCAAGGATTAAAATTTAGATTTAATCCAGCATTTAATGAAGGTGATGAAGTATTACTAGACGGAGAACAATCCATAATAGTAAAGATAGGATTACGTGAAACTGTTTTTGGATGCTACGGATCCAGAGGATATACTTGGCGATATGTAGCAAACGATCGCATAGGAACACTCAAATTAGAAAAAATTATTAATAAAGATTTACATCTTGATTCAGATATCGAGAGAGGCCTTAGAATGCAAGAGCTTATAGATAAAGCCCAAGATTCTAAAATAGGCAAAAATAGAGATAGTATAGAAGAAAATAAAAAAGAAATTGATAAACTAAGAGGGAGAAAGTAATGCCAAGGAAGAAACCTGAAGATTTGGTTGCTAAAGAAGAACCTGTTGTCAAAGAAGTTAGAAAGCCAGACGCAGAAGTTTCTGTTCCAGCAAGTGAAGAAGGTATAAGTAAAAAGGTAAAATTAGATCTTGAAGTAGATACGAGTGTAAAAGATTTAGGACCAAATCCTTATTCTAAAATAATTCACATGGCAAGAGCAGTAGACAGCTGGAGAATATTTCCACGTATTTTTATTTCAACATATATATTTTTGTTATATAAAGTTGTAATTTGGTACATGGCAATTCCACAACCTACTATGGAACAATCAGGACTTGTTAGTATAGTAGTTGGTGCAGGTGCGGCATGGTTTGGTTTATACACAGGTTCAAGATCAGGTAAAAAGTAACCTAAGAGCCGATAAGTAATAGTATGGACTATTACAATACTCTCGGCGTATCCCGAGGAGCATCAGATAAGGAACTTAAACAGGCTTTTAAGAAAAAGTCTATGGAAAGTCA
>Ga0163110_10000459_pt1 | contig 19299 bp, 18 predicted proteins | sample CRUFie1St17metaG_FD_108703 | JGI IMG/M metagenome (GOLD analysis project Ga0163110, IMG submission 108703) | Marine microbial communities from the Costa Rica Dome - CRUD Field 142mm St17 metaG | ecosystem: Environmental > Aquatic > Marine > Oceanic > Photic zone | place: Costa Rica: the Eastern...
ATATGAATGTAATAACTAAACACCTTAAAAAACAAGGTATAGATCACGATCATGACAAAGGTGAACTATACGTAAGAAGACAAGATCATAGAGATGTCATGAATCATCTTAACGACTTGATGAAAAAGAAAATGATCAAGAGTAAGCCTCCTGTAACTGCTGAAAAGCTAGATAAAGATGATGAACCATTTATAAAAAATTTGATAAAGAATCTTAGAAAGGGTTCAAAAACTCATGGTGGTCAAGCTGATGATTTAGAAAAGGCAATGAAAGAAGCAAGAGGAGTTCCTAGAAATTATACAAAGAAATATTCAAATTTGAATCTGAAGAAAGCTAGAGAACTCATGAGTCCTGCAAAACACAGACAAGACGGAATTGATCGTATAGCGAAAGGTATGGGTATCAGTAAAGCTAAGGCGGCTAAACATCACGATGATGTTATGAAGTCTTATGGATTTAAAGCTGAAGACAAAGGTCGTGGTCCTACAGGAATAGCATATTCTCTTCCTAAAGGTCATCCAGATGCAGAAAATCCTGCAACAGGAAAGAAATATCCTGAAAGACAGACTGATAAGTATAAAGCAGACTATGCAAAGAATAGTCCTCTAAAGTTAAGTGGAAAATTTTCAAAGAATGAATCTGATGACTATCACTATTCAACAGGCGAACCACTTAATAAAAAGTTATCACCTAAAGCGCAAAAAGCAAAAGATGCTCAAGCAAGAATAGACAAGAAGTTTGCGCCTGGTGGAAGTTACTCAAAAGGCGCTGATCAAATTAGAAAAGTTATCGCTAAAAATGAAGCTATGGATCCAGTAACATTAGGAAAAATGCAAGCTCAAGCTGCGGCCACTCAAAGAGCAAATCAAAAGAAAAGAGATGAAAAAGAGAAAAAAGATATGGCCAAAAAAGCAACTCATGAGATGGTAACACGTAGAGGAAAGCCAATATTTCAGCCAAAGCCAGATGATTCACCTGAAAGAACTGCAATGATCAAGTCAACACAAGCTAGTTTACAAAAAAGAAAAGATAGATTAGCAAAAGCAAAAAAAGACAGAGCGGCCGCTTATAAGGCAGGTAAACCATTTGATATGATAAGAGCACTAGGTTATGGTAAATCAGTAGAAGCAAATGAAGAAAAAAAGAAAAAGACTGGTCTTGCAGCTAAGGCTGAGAAATCTGGAATGCCAATTGGTATATTAAGAAAAGTATACAATAGAGGAATGGCAGCATGGAAAACTGGTCATAGGCCTGGAACTACACCTCAACAATGGGCCATGGCCAGAGTTAATTCATTTGTAACTAAATCCTCAGGAACTTGGGGTAAAGCAGATAAAGATTTAGCTGCTAAAGTAAGAGCGGCTAAAAAATAATTATAAATAGTAACTAGTAAAAGGGTATTGATATGGAAGTTTTAGGACAACGACTAGATCGTATAGAAGATAAATTAGATAAGTTGGCAGACGCTATGGTCGCAATGGCACGTGCAGAAGAAAAGTTAGAGGCTCTACAAAACGAGCATAACAAGATGTATGAGCGTGTTAATCGTTTGTCCGCAAAACTTGATGATATCGAAAGTGGAGTTCAAGAGAATTCTAAGACCGTTCAGGTCATCAACAAACTATTCTGGGTCGCTATTGTTGCGGCTTCTGGCGCTATAGCCGCAAACATTTGGATGTAAAAGGAGAAAAAAATGAATAATTCTGGTATAGATCACGAGAATATGACCAGCGCCTATCTTAAGGTCATTCGTGGTGAAAAACAAAAAACGTTAAATGAAGCAAGACTCGTAACAAGAGATGGTAAGTTTATTGTCATGACTGATAATGATACCGAAGCAGCAACTTTTGAAGACAGGGAGTCAGCTTTAGAATATATTAAAAACAACAAAGAAAAGCTGATGGTGCGCGATGATAAAGCTAAACCTGCTACTAATAATAAGATAGAAGCTAAAGAAGGAAAAGAAGTATTTATCGTCCCAGAAGAAATTGTTGATACAAAAGAAAGAAATGCTTTCATGGGTGCTGCTGCCGCCGCTCATAAAGCAGGTAAGTCTCATTTTAACTTTGGTGGTAAAAAGCATAAAGTTACGATGAGTAAAGATACTGCAAGAGCAGTTAATAGCAGTGTTAAAGAAGATGCAAGAGATCATTGTCATTCAAAAGATCATGATTGTGCAACTATAGTACATCACCCAAAATGGGGTATAGGTAAACCAATATATGAAAGCCACGCTGTTCCAACAGATGATGGATATGTTGCATGGTATGATGTAGAGTTTGATCATGGCATTGAAAGAGAAGTTCCTACTGAGGATATGACAGTCTATACAACTGAAAAGCATAAGATGAATGCGGCTAAAAAAGTAAAAGAAGAAATGAAATGTGGTCCTGGGCAGTACTATTGCAAGTCTTCAGGTACATGTAAGCCGATTCCAGATGGCATGAAGGTTGATGATAACGGAGATCTTGTGAAAGAAGATGCAGAGGCTGATTTTAAACCTCATATGATGTATGACCCAAAAACTGGTAAAGGTTATAAAGCTAACAAGTATGCCGATCATGTCAGAATGGATAAAATGGGATACACTCATGAAAAGCCAAAGATTGATGAAAACAATCCTGCTCATTTTGCCGCTATAGCAAAAAACAATGCTAAAAGAGATAAAGAAATGGGTCGATCACCCACACCTAACATGTATGATCCTAAGTTTAAAATGACAAAAAAGAATAAGGGAACCAAAGATCCTATGAATCCTACAGGAGCTTTGACTGGTTATCGATCAAAAATAGAAGCTGCAAATCCAATGTCTAAGTTAACACCTACTCAAAGACAGGCTCTTTCAAGAATGAAAGTTAAGAAAAAGGGTGATGTAACTCTTCCAGGTATGGATCTTATGAAGAAAGATGAAAAACCAAAAATGAAACCTGGTAGACAAAGCCAAATTGTCAAGTATGAAGGATATGAAGCTGATGTATCAAAATTCATGAATAAACATGGAATAGATCATCATTGGTCTGGTGGTAAACTACACGTGGATAAAAAAGATCATGCTCGTGCAGATAAGAAACTAGAGAAAAAATATGGTGGTTATGGACCACGTGGTGCAAAGATGAAACCACAGCTACACATCAATAAGGAGTCAACCTCGGTTACAAGATCAAACTGGGTAGAAAAATTCTATGAAAAGAGAGATAAAATGAATGAGGCCTATAAAGAATCTCCACATGCGGGTGGCGATGATACAAGAGATTCATTTGCAAAACAACTCTCAACAAGAAAAGGCGAAGAAGCTTTTGTAAACATGCATGATATTCAAACTCCTGAATATGCTGACGCACCAACCGTTAATATGAAAACATTTAAAGCCATGACAGCAGGTGTAAATTCTCCAAAGATGAGACATAATGATAACAGCCAAGGAGATAAAACACTAGTTCCACCAGTCGATTATGGAAAAGCAGGTCGTGTAGGAGCAAAGGATTAGTACAATGAAAAAATTTAAAGCTTTTTTAGAGGAAGAACTTAATTCGTATATGGCAACCACTAAAACGATGCAAGGTGTTGTTCATGCTAGAGATGAAGATCATGCAAGAGAGATCATGAGAAAAAAACATGGTGCTAAAGGAGATATTAGTTTAAGGTTAAAAGGACCTGTAAGTAAAACTCAAAGAGTAGCTCATGGTGCAAAACCAAGACGTGAAGGAACTGATGTCAAGGAAATTTCTAAGAAGACAGTAGGTAGTTATATTAAGAAAAGAGTTTATGATGTTGGCTCTGCCGCTGGTAGAATGACAGGAGATTACGGAATAGGTCCTGAAGAAAAGAAAAAAAATAGATCTAAAGCTGTTAGTCAATATGTGAAATATCAAAAAGGCACTAATAGAGCTGTGGATAAATTAACAGGAAAGGCTAGAGTTCCTGCAACTTAATTAGTAACATTTATTATGCAATTGTTTGAAAAATTAAATGATGATAATCTTTTATTGTACGCGGCAAAGTATTACTATAACCCAACTTGTATAGATCCTGAAGAGTTTTATGAAGATCTAAACAGGTTTAAGTACATAAAGAGATTAGTGAATAAGTACATTGATTCTGGAAAAATATCAGAAAGACTGATATTAAACCATTTGATAACTGTTTTTAATGCTTTTGATATAAAACCAACTCTAAGGATTATGGAGTTTAAATTTGATGATAGACAGTGGGAGGTTTTAAAACCTTTCTTAGTATTTTTGAAACATATAAAAAATGATGAATATGTTGAAATAAAAATGGATCAATACGTAATAGAACAACTGAGGAAGATTTAAAATGGGAATGATTAAAAGAGCAGCTGATTTAGTTTACACCTTTAGATTTCTAACTTTATTAGTTACACCATTTGAAAAGACAGAAGCCTTTAAACTTGGATTAGTTGATGAAAAAGGAAAGAAACTTAAAAAGGCGCAATCAGCTGACGAAAAAAATGCGTACACGCCTTTTCATCGATTAGTATTCAATATCAAAAGACTCATGAGTAAAGTTCCTGGTGGAGCATCTTCTATAGCGTCATATGCAGCCGCATTATATCTCATCAAAGAACAAAATAATCTATCTGAAAAAGATATAAAACAAATCGTTGAAAAATCTGGATTTGATACTCTTGATTTTTTAGCGGAAAAAAATGACTGGTTTATTCTTAAAGACGGAATGATATCACCAGGAATGTATAAAGTTAAGTATAGTAAGATTGTTAATAGTACATATGAAGAGTTAGTACAAAAAGGAGATAGAGTTAGAGTACATGATAATGCCTATCCAGTTGGAGAAGTTTTTGGTCTTCCGATCTATGAAGCAATTCACGATAAAACAAATCAAAAGATTTATTTGGCGTCGGAGGAGTTGTTAGCATAATGGCAGATCCAAAAGTAGGAACAGGTAAAAAACCAAAGGGATCAGATAGAAGATTATATACTGATGAGAATCCAGATGATACCGTGAGAATTAAGTTTGCCACCAACGCGGATGCAAAAGCTACAGTGGCTAAAGTAAAAAAGGTAAAAAAGCCTTTTGCTCGAAAGATACAAATATTAAACGTTGGTCAACAAAGAGCTAAAGTTATGGGTAAGAAAGCCGTAGTAAATACTTTTGAAAAAGGTAAAGATCAAATAAGAGCAAAAGAAATGGCTAAGAGAAAAAAGAAGAAGGAAACAAATGAAATGTCAAATAGAACCAGAGATGGACATAATCAAAGGGCCTATGATAGACAAATAGGCCAGCTTAAAAAGTTTCTTGATAGAAAGAAAAGATTATTTCCTGAAAAACCAAAAGACAAACCTACACAAAAGGAAGAGGTTCCTGGAAACGCTATTGCACGTGGAGGAGTTGATATGGCTCCTAATATGGGACCAAGGTTCAAAGCACATGATGTTACAGATAAAAGATATCGAAAGGATAAGATTCCAAAAGTTCTTCGTAGATTTAGATCATTTATAACAGAGCCACAATGATTAAATTTAAAACATATCTAGTCGAAAAATGGAAAGATCCACATCATAGTGAAGAGCATGATGAAGTTCATACTCAACTTGGTGTACCAAAACATGTGTTTCCAGATCATGTTAATAAACAGCTCAAGCATCTTTCTAATAAATCTAATTTTGAAAAAGCAATGAAATCTGCTAAGACAACTCACATTCATCATTCTGATAAGAACCTTCATAAGATGGGTAACACAGATGCTGCTGACAAAAGAGGAATAATGCACAATCCAGAGATTGATGATACCAAAAGAAAAAGAGTATCGAATCAGTATGATAAAGCATCATCTAAAAATAAAATGACGAAACCAATAATATTACATCATAAAGCAAGTGGTCATAAACATCTATTGGCTGGAAATACCAGGTTGACACATGGTGTACAAGATAGAAAAGAAAAAGTTCCAGTCCACACAATAGAGTATTAAATCATGGCAAGACTTTACGGTATATTATTAATCCTTGGGATACTAGGTGTAGTTGGATACGCATGTTATTCATACTATACATCAACACAAGAACGAATCGCAGTTCTCACATCCAACAATGCTAAATTAGAAACGGCCTTATCATCTACTAAGGCCGCTTTTGAAACATATCAGAATAACGTAAAAGATGAGATTGAAAGATTTAAAGCAGAAATTAAGAGACAACAAGAATTAAATGATGAGTTAAATAATAACTTAGAAAAAGTAAAAGCTAACAATAAGGTAATAACGGATTTGTTAGCAGAAAACGATATAATTAAAAATAGTCTTGCAGATCCGCAAGCAACAGAGGATAAAATAAATGAAGAAGTGGACTTATTTTTTGGCGCTATTGATTGTGCCTCTAATAGTAAATGCGTGCAGCAAAGCGAGTGAAAAACAAATTGTAACTGTTCCTCAGGTAGTGGAGGCTCCTAAAATTGATGCTCCACAAATTCGGATAGTGCAAAGGCCTGTACCAATTGAGATGAAGAATGCGGACATTATTGTTGTAACTGAAAATAACATTGATGAGGTAATTGATAGGGTTGTTAATACTCAAGGCGAGTTTGTTTTGTACGCAATGACAGCACAAAGTTTCGAATCATTAGCTTTAAACTTTGAACAAATTAAAAGATTTATAGAAGCTCAAAATCAAGTAATATTATATTATGAAAAATCTGTTATCATTGAAGAGGATTTAGAATGAGAGATATTATAAGACCACTGAAAGATTTATTTAAGAAGTCAGATAAAGAAGTACTTAAAAGGCCAGCCAAAGAAACTGAAGCATTACAAAAGATGGGTGCGATAAAAAAGTTTAATCACAGAGTGCGTAAAGATGGCGAGTCAATGAGCGACAAAGAAAAAATGGATAAAGGATTCAATGGAAAAACATACAGCATTAACGGTCTTGAGTGGGACTTTTAAAAGTCTTATGATACTACTTATGTTTGTTATGTTTTTTATAGATGATGAAGACTTAATAAGGCCAAGACCTAGAGGAACTGGTGCAAAAGAAATAATAGCGAAAGGAGGATAAGTCATGTGGGAAATGATTGAACGTATGGCTGGAGACAGACTTTGGATTTATACTGCTATCGCTGGATCACTATTAGGTGCAGCTTTTTTAGCATGGTTTCAAGGAACAAGAATGGGAATATGGGCCTACGGAATATTTGATAATTCATTAAACTTTCTTATTGAATGATGGGGTTGGACCTGGTTCAAAACAGATCCAGATGCTTGGAGAAAAAAATATCCTCATATAACAAAAAAGCTAGATGAAATTGACGAAAGAATCCGTCGATTAGAAAAATAGTATAAATAGACGAAAGGAGTTTATTTATGGTATCAAGATCGGCAAAAATAGGCAAGGCATTTGGAAAATCAGGAGTTTTAGCCAAAGCATCAGAAGGAAAAAGTGTAGGAGGTGTTGAGCCAGTTGCAGATGAATCAGCACTAGGTACTGGAGAGGCTGGAGATCTTAAGTTTGCACAGGCAACAAAATCGGCATTTTTATATGATGGTACCGAATGGGACAGAGTTCAAACAGGAAACAATGCCGCTCCATTTTTTAATAAAACTGCCACAGAAGTTGCGCTTGGTGAGAATGATTCAGCAACAGTAACTGTGCATGCTGGAGATCCAGAAGGATTTCCTATTACTTACAGTTGGGATGCTCTTAAAGTAGACAGCGCTAATACCATACACTATAAGGAAGGCGGTGGAACATATCCTCCAGGAGTTACGAATATTATTCATTCTTCTCCATCTTCAGGAACCTTTAGATTTCAATCAGATTCCTCCAACTCGGGTAATGATGGATCTTATACTTACAGAATACTGGCAAGTGATGGCGCAATTAGTTCTACCACACAGAACAATTTATCAGTAGCGTATGGTTTAGCTAACTGTTACGGGTTCAGAATTAAACAAACATCTGCAAGTTACGGTCATACAGTTTGGCATGGTATAATATTAGATGGTAGTGGTTTAATCACTCTTCCAGCATCTTGGGCTACAGAAGCAACTATTGGCTCTGCAAGTTGGAGCCAAGGTGTTAGAAATGAGCAAACTTCCGTATCATCACATTTTCGTAAGTATTTTGATGCTGAGTCTCAGGCAACTTTTGGTTATACGTTACCATCAACATGGTATACTTTTTCTGTTTCGCACTCAGGAAATAACGCGCAATTTGATTTAAAATGGACAACTCCTAGGACTATAGTGGGAATAATGTTATCTGGTGATATGACTAATGGTTATGATTATTTTACTGGAGGGTATGTTCAACCATATATAGGAAGTAATACGAATTTAGATGCAACTCAATATACTTTAGTGGCTTCATCTAGTGGCGCACATGCTCTTGGAGCATCTACTACCGCAGCTAATAAATATTATGACTTTAGAGGGTAGGGTTAGATGGTATCAAGAACATTTAAAGTAGGAAAGGCATTTGGTTCGGCTGGAGTTCTAGCAAAAGCAACTCAAGCAGTTCCTGAAGAAGTAGGTGGTGGAGTTGAGCCAGTGGCTAACGAAGCCGCATTAGGTGCTGGTAATGCTGGAGATCTTAAGTTTGCAACTGCAACAAAATCAGCATTTTTATATGATGGTACTGAATGGGATAGAATCCAAACAGGAAGTAATGCAGCACCATTTTTTAAAGTACCAGCTGAAGCCATCAGTCTAGGAAATCAGGAATCAGCTACTCTAAGTGTACTCGCTGGAGATCCAGAAGGATTTCCAATTACATATAGTTGGGATGCGCTTAAGGTAGATAGCTCAGCTACAGTTCATTATAAGGAAGGCGGAGGAACCTACCCTCCAGGAATTACAAATATCATTCATTCTTCTCCGTCTTCAGGAACTTTTAGGTTTCTAGCAGATTCTTCTGCATCTGGAAATGATGGAACGTATACGTATAGAATTTTAGCAAACGATGGAGCTATATCTTCATTGTCAACTTCTACTTTAGCTGTATCATATAGCGCTCCAAACGAGTTTGATTTAAAATACAAAGCAGCTGTTGAAGCCTCCGGTAAAAACTGTGTTATTCATAAACTCAATGCTACCCAACATGCTAACTTACACGATTACATTGACTCCTCAGCTGTTGGAACAATCGCGAATGATAGATACGATGTTCTTTTGTTATCGCCCGGTATATACAATCTCACTCCTACTCCTAGTTCCGTTGACAATTATGCATGGGATCCGTTTAGAGGTAAAGCATTTGCACTAGTAGGAAACACTAATCAACCTTGGAAAGTTCATGTTACAATATCTGGTTCAAGTAGCAGAGACTATCCTATATTTGTCGAACCAAGTGGTGGACTTCCATCAACACATAGTGCAGCAAAGGCATTAGCTAATCTCACATTTAAAAGAGTTGCTCCATCGACAGCTAGCTATGAAGTGGCTATAAGAAGATTTGCTGGAGGTATGGCCAGAAACGTGTTATTTGATTTTAATAATCAACATGTATCAATGAACTATTATAATAGTGAAAGTGGTACCGCTCATAAAAAAGTGACGATGTTTGCTGTTACATTTGCAAACATAGGTACTAGACATGCTTCTTATTCAGGAAATCAATATGCATTCTATGTTGGTAGAGGTTTGGCAGAAACTATTGCGAGTTTCAATGGTTTTAGATGGGAGAATAATAGTGATACAGCAACTTTAACATCAGATGGTACAAAATATTGGACATATGCTGATAACGGCGCAAATTTTGGTCATCTCTATAAAGCTTCAGATACTAATTATACAATTGATTTAACAGGTAATAACAGTTCATATGGTATGAGTGACGCAAACACAGGATAAAAAAAATGGTATCAAGATCGAGAAAAGTAGCAAAAGCATTTGGAAATACTGGTGTATTAGCAAAAGCGACTCAAGCATCGCCCGAAGCTATTGGAGAAGTTAGAGATGACTTTGCACCATACTGGGACAGTAATGGAACTTATCTAGACAGGCCAACATACTCTGCAATTCAAGAAATAGAAAATTCAGATTCTGCTGGAGGCAGAATACTTAACAGAATAACTTTATCGCCAACAGCTGTTGATCCTGAAGGGTTTCCATTGACATATACTGTTGATACAATCCCAGCTAATCCTGCACAGTTAGATTCTGTAAGTGTAACTGGAAACAATTTCGTTTTTACACCAGCTTTTGGAATTAATGGTGATTCTCAAAACAATGAAGGTACTTTTAAAGCTCGGCTCAGAGCATCTGATGGTCCAAGAGACGTTCTAGATGTTGTTACATTTACGCTGGGCTATAAAGAAGAAGTATTTCAACCACTGGGTACTACAAGAAAATTAGCTATGACATTTAATGGTGGCGCACAAGGTAAGACTGGTGATTACTCTGTAACTACTAATGGAACTGGAATATCATATAGCAATCAAACAGGTGGGACTTTGAATTCTGGATATGCCACCGGTTTTGCTTACGGTTCTACTTTTCAAATCACTGAGTTTGCTAACGTCAATTCAGGAAGAAATCATACACTTATTTGTTGGTATAAAGGAACACAAACAGATACAACTGGCAGTGTTTATCAACCTGCAATTGTTTTCTTTGGAGATGAAAGAGGTACAGCTTTCTTAGGTTTTGGATTGGAAGGCGGAAAACTTTACATCTCAGGTTCTAGTACAAAAGTTGTAGGTACTACTAATGTGGCTGATAACAATTGGAATATGTGTGCCTTTACATATACAACAGGAGATGTTTGTGAGGGATATGCAGGAGTAGGTGGAACACTGACTAAAGAAATTTCTAATAAAGACGTTTCAGGAAGTACAGCGTATAATAGAGTTGATTATATTGGTGCAGGTTATCCATATAGTGGTGCTCAAGGTGTTGCTGCAATGGATGCAGTTCAAATATATCAAGGTATATTAACTCAAGCTCAAATACAAAAAATTTACGATAAAGGTAGATCATAAAATGACAAAATCAAGAGCATTCAGAGTAGGACAATCATTTAGTAAGTTAGGAGTTCTTTCCAAAGCCGCTCAAGCAGATCCTGAGGCGATTGGTGGAGCATCTACAGCGACGCACGACAGTGCCTTAACACTTCCAGCAAGTGCAGCAATAGGTGAACAGGCCTTTGTATCAGCAACTAACACACTGTATATGTGGAACGGATCGGGTTGGTATAAGATTGCAATAGTCAACAACGCTCCTTTCTGGGATTCAACAGGAGAACCAGCTGGTTCATTTGTTTTAGCATTAGATGGAACACCGACGTCAGTTACGGTGTTAGCTCAAGACTCTGAAGGATTACCTTTGACATATACTTATCAAACTGGTGGAGCGATGACAACTATGGCTTCCATATCTCAGGGCGGAGCTGGAAATAGAACTTTTACTATAACACCAGATAGTGTAGGAGCAGTTGGTCCAGGACTATCAACTGGTACAATGACTTTTCGTGCAAGTGATGGTATCAATGTACTATCTAAACAATCTACTTTCACGATCAATTTTGTATTTCCACATAAGTCTTCAAGAGCTAGAGCTCACCTGTATGTAGCTAATTATCAAGATGGTAAAGATAATCAAACAAATTGGGACAGAGATATTAAAGACTCAGGTAGTTCACCTTGGACACCTAGTCAAACAAGAATTGGAGATGCCGATACAAACTCCACTAGCAACGTAATCGAAAAAAACCGTCCTAGAGAAGGTATAATGAGAATTGGTACTTCTCCTTACCAGCCAAGAGGATTTTCTTGGTCTTTCAGCACTTACTATCTAGGAAGAATCATGGTAAGAAATAAAGATACTTCGTCTTTAGTATTGCCTCAATCAGGCAACTGGACGTTAGAAGGTTGGTGTTTGATTTATTCTTATGGACAAGCTAGTAATAACTATTCTGCTGTTAATGTAAATGATCATGGTATAGTTACAACAGAAAATTATGATAATACTGGTGGTGGAATGGCATTAGTAGTAAATGTTGCTAATAAAAAAGTTAATCTCAGAGTCTCAACAGGATCGACCGAATCAGTGTTGATAACTGGAGTTAATGAAATTTGCAGAAGAAATCCTTCTGGATATACATGGGGTGCAACTGAAGCTCCTTGGTTTCATTGGGCTATAGTTAATAATGGTGGTACAATAAAATTATATACGAATGGAAGATTAGAAGGTAGTGCATCTCAGCCATATGATTTCAATACTACCTCTGGAGATTTGATGTTTGGATGTACAAAATACGCTGCCAATCTCCAACCACAAATTGGTAATAGTAGTAGCTATGACATGGAAATACTTCCAGGTTATTTAACTGATATGAGATTAGTTAAATCTGCAGTATATACCTCAGAATTTTCTCCACCTTCACAGTTCCTAGATACTATTGCAAATACAACACTTCATATATCAGCTAAGAGAGCTCCATTATTAGATGTCAGCACTATTGAACATACAGTTGAATATTTTAGTGGATATGTAAGTAATAGTAGTACCATGGCTGGTACAAATCATCCTTTTGCGGGTACTTCTCAGTCTTTAAGTCCATACGATCATTTAACATATGATCCTGCAGTTCACGGTGGCTCATATTTTAGAAGAGTCGCAGGACACGAAGGCGCGATGAGATTTATTAGTTCGGCACCGGCCATGACCTTTACTGGAGATTTTTCAGTGTCTTTTTGGTATAAAATGGAAAATCATAGCTACTTAGGTGATGATTCTGGAGTAATAGCGATGGGTGACGGTACAGGAACAAATGACTTTGACCAGCTTAGTCTTTTATGGTATGAAACCTCTAATGTGTTTTATTATAGAACCCGAGTAGGTGGTAACGGTGTAAATCGAACTAGTTTTGGTCCAGCCATACTAAATCAATGGGCTTACGTCTGTATACAAAGATCTGGTAGTACAGTGACATTCCATATTAATGGTAAATTATTAAGTTCAGAAACAAACAGCAATAGTTTAAATTGTAATTACCTTGGCTGGGGCTATCATGGTGGTACTACACAATCTAACTACAATAACGGAAGATTTTACATGTGTGACCTTCATGTATTAAACGGATCAACTCTTCCAAGCACAGCTCCACCTGCAGAATTGAGAGAAACAGGTGCCGCAGTTCATCACTTAAAAGGAGATGATCAAGCATATTATAATGCAGCTCATGAGCTGCATTGGTCAGATCATCCTGATTATTATATGTCATACAATGCTACTAGTGCAGGAGAAATTAAAGTACTAAATGATAGTCCTACAGGTTTCAGTAAATATCAATCTATTGATTTTCCTGGATCCGGATCTGGATCAAGCGGTAACTTCAACGGTGGTCTTCGAACAGATCCTCCTCAAAGAAACTTTAATGGTGATTCATGGAGTGGTAATTCCGTAAGAAAAGGAGCTGTAACTGTATCTTTTTGGTTTAAAGCAGGAGACGTAAGCGGAACACAATATCTTTATTATGCCGGAGAGGCCGGAGGTGACTTTTTTGACGCTGGATTAGGAATATATCTAAGTGGTAGTACACTATATCTTAAGGTTAATACTGAGGACACTGTTACGAGTGGACAGATAACTAAAACTGGAATATCAGCAGGAACATGGTATCATGTAGCGGCCACAGTAGGAAATTTAGGTGGTGTTACTTTTCATGTTGATGGAGTTTTACAGGGAAGATTCGAGATTACTAACAGAGCTCTAGACGGTAGTGATTTTCCTAAGAAAAGCAATCCTTATGTGTTTATAGCATGTACAGGTAATTCATCACCGACTAGTTTTTATAATGGACAACTTGCCGATATTAATTCTACTGGTAAAGCACAATATCCACAAGACATGAATCCAACTACTCTTACAAAAACTAACTCAACGTCGCATGAAACAGTTACAGCATCAAACGTTAAACTTATAGCTGCTAATGGAGCTTCTGTAACTACTGAAGGAACTGGAAACGGTACTCACACGATTACAGCAATCGGTAGTCCGACATTATCCAATTTTGGTCCTGCAGGTGCACCAGGTTCTTGGAAATCAATATACTTTGACGGAACCAACGATGGACTTTCTGTCTCAGCATCGGCTGACTGGCAGTTTGGTTCAAGTGATGATTTTTGTATTGAGTTTTGGTGGTGGTGTGATGACTGGCAAGGATCTGGACATACTACTTTCTTTAACGTAGGAAATGGTTTTGGTACAGGAGATTTCAAAATATTTAGAAACGGTACTGATAGTACGCTTAAATTATGGAATGGTAGTAGTAATATTGTAACAACACCTACAGGAGCCGCTGATCTAATGGATGCCCATTGGCCAGCTATAAACAACTGGAATCATCTTGCACTTACTCGAAAAAGTGGTAAGATTATCTTATGGTATAATGGTGCACCTTCACAAGTAGGAGACGTAACAGGTAATACTGATGTTCTTAATGGTGGAACAGGAAACGTACTATACATTGGACAAGCTATCAATGGTACTCAAAGATTTAAAGGATATATATCCCAGTTTAGGTGGGTTAAAGGTGATTGTGTATATGAAGAAAATTTCACTGTACCTGGAGAATCAATATACTTTTAGAAAGGATAAAAAATGGCAGCAGCTAAAAAATTAGAAGTAGAATCTAAATACAACGTCATGGATGCTAATCAAGATGGTATCGTTTCTGATGCTGAAATTGATAACTGGCAGCAAAGTGAAGAAGTAAAAAGACTTAATAGAAAACAACTACATCAAAGAAACATGGCATGGACCGCTTTAGTTTCAATGCTATTATTTACAGCGATAATGTTTACACCTATCGTACCTGATGAAAGAATAAAACTTTTGACTGATATATCAAACTTATTTTATTTAGCACAAGCTGGTATTGTTGGTGCTTTCATGGGTTTTGCAGCGTTTGATAAGTCAGGTATGAAAGGAAAGTAATATGGCAACCCGATCATTTCAACTTGCAAAGATCTTAGGAGCTGATGGTGATATCAAAGCGGGAGCACTTGATAGCGCTGCCATTTCTACCGGAGTTACAGAATACGCTACTGCTGCTGTTTTACCTTCAACTGGTAATAGTTTTGGAGATCAAGCTTTAGTAGCTAGTAATAATAGACTTTACATTTGGAATGGATCAGGTTGGTATAATATTGCCATAGTAAATCAAAATCCGGCTTTTACGACATCTCCTTTAGCAAATTATACTTTTGATGGTGATTCACCAAGAAATGACATCACGATTACAGTCGCAGCTTCTGATCCTGAAAGTCTAGGAGTATCATTTTCTTTCGAAACTGGTGGTAGTATGGATTCTATGGCTAGTGTTACTCAAGATTCATCAGTTTTCACTTTATCACCAAAAGGAAATGCCGATTTAACAGATGGCGTAACACTAACCGGATCTTTAACTATTAAAGCGTCAGATGGCGTTAATGTAGTTCCAGCTGTTTCAAGTTTTACTTTAACATTTGTTACTATAATACAAGATACAGCTGAGACTCAGATTCTTATGAAAGCCACTGGTACTGGAAACAACACTACATATGATGATAAGTCGACAAGTAATCATACTCTTACAGCCTACGGGCAAATAGAACAAATGGCTTTTAGTCCTTATCGTCCAGGCGGATACTCAATGCTTTTTGATGGTAGTAATGATTATTTGTCATATCCTACTTCATCAGATTGGCAACTTGGAACAGGAGACTATACATTAGAGGCTTGGGTTTATCCTACTACAGTTCCTGGAGGCTCAAATAATTATGCTGCTGATATGACTATATTTGGATTTTTTGGCTCTCCCACTATGTTCTTCTTTTTAGACCATGCTACGCTTGCACCAAAGCTATATGATGGTACTAGTACTCCAGGATCCTCTATAGGTGTAAGTACTAATAAATGGTCGCATATAGCTTTCTCACGGACTTCTGGAACCTTGAAGATTTTTGTTAACGGTGTAGAAGGTTATAGTGCATCATATACTTTTAATCATTCTGACAATTCAACTGCTCCTTATACCGGAAAAAACAATAGTGCGGCGAATAGGTACTTTCATGGATTTATAGCTGACTTAAGATTAGTCAAAGGAACAGGCGTTTATACAGCAGAATTTGAACCGCCAACAGAAAAATTAACTGCTATTACAAATACAAAACTATTAATGGGTGGACCTAGTTTTAGAGACTCGATCCCAGGAATTACATGGAACCACCACCCTACAGTAAACGGCCCTGTAATGCAAGCGTTTGCTCCGTATGATAAGGGTGGTGAGTACGCAACTACTAATGGAGGGTCGGCTCTATTAGCTCCACAAGGTGGTAATGATTACTTTACAGCTACCTCTGCTGATTTTGCATTTGGGACTGGAGATTTTACAGTAGAAGTATGGGTATATCCTCTTAACGTATCAGTTCATCAGATGATTATGGATACAGTTACTCCTGGAAGTACAGGAGGTACGGCTGGTAGAATTGCTCTTTACTTAAATCCTAATAAAATGGCGGTGTACACACCCGGAACAGGTACTGTTACTGCAAGTGGATCACAAACTATAACTGTAGGACAATGGCATCATCTTGCATGGGTTAGAGATAGTGGCACCATAAAGATGTATATGGATGGGATGGAAACACACAGTTATTCGAACACATACAATTATTCCTTGCAAACTTTGACTTTAGGAAGAGATGCTGCATCTGGTGGTGCTGGACAAGCAAGAGCTATATGGAGTGATCTTCGTATCGTAAAAGGAACAGCTGTTTATACAGCTGCTTTTGATCCACCGACTGCTCCTCTTACAGCTATAACAAATACAAAACTTTTACTACCATTTACAGATTCTAAAATCTTTGATGCTTCACAAGGAGTAGGACCAAAAGCTGCAGAAGTTCAAACGATTGTTACTGTAAGCGGTTCAGTCGCATCGGCCGCACAACAACACTTTTCAGAGAATACAGTATTATTTGATGGTTCTAACGACTATATTGATATAAGCCAACCTATTGTAGGACTTGAAGATCATACCCATGAGGCATGGGTATATCCTACTGGTGGTGATGAATCATATAAAGGTTTCTTTACTTCAGCTCCGTCAGGAAGTGGAGTTGGTATGAGTGTGTCAAAAGAAATGGCATTCGGTCCTAACTCTACAGCGAGTGTACAAATTGCTTTTTCACCAGTCGTACCAGATAATGAATGGAGCCATGTCGTTTTACAAAGACAAAGTGGAAATCATTCTCTTTATAGAAATGGAGTGCTTCAAGGAAATAATACAACGGCTGTGAGCTTTGATCAACCCAGTACAAGAATGGGGTCTAGATACAACAACAATACAACTTATATGTTTGGTGGTCACATACATGACTTTAGAGTTAGCAAAGGTTTAGCTCGTTATCCTTACATATCAAAACCTGTAACACTGACTCAAACTAATTCTGGTATGACAAAACCAGACGGTACAACTCCTACAGCAACCGCGTCAAATACTAAACTACTTGCATTTACCACATCAACAATTACAAGTGATGCTTCAGCTAGTAGTCACACTCTTACAGCTGCTGGCTCATCTGCGGCATCTAACAATGCTCCTGTTTCTGAAATGCATTCAGTGTATATTCCTAATGGTGATGCGGATATTATAAGTACAGCGGGTTCATCTGATCATCAAATTTACGGTGGTGATTATACAGTAGAAGCATGGCTATATGTAACTTCATTTAATTCTCATGGCTACTGGATCTCTAAAGGTGGTAACACTAGTAGAGAATGGGGTTTTGGAGTCACAGCAACTGGTCTTACTACTTATTGGAATACAAACGGTTCAGGCGGTGCTGGTGATAGTAGTTATATACCAGCTGTCACTAATAGAACACACGAATGGTTTCATGTAGCTTTTACTAAATCCAGTAATACATTAACTACTTTTAAAAATGGTAATGCTCTAGGTACCGGCGGAACTTTTACTTCAATATATGGTGGTAATGGTACATTGAGAATAGGAAGGTTAATGGATTATACTGGCATTGCACATTCATTTAATGGTTATATAAGCAATTTGCGTATAATAAAAGGCCAAGCAATATATTCTGCCAACTTTACTCCACCAACAATTGCATTTAAAGCATAACATTTTTGTAACACAATTAAATTATTTTTAAAAAATCAATGATTTAATCGTTTACAAATAATGGATTTTTATATATAATAGTACTAAGAAATAATAATCAGTAAATAAAGAAGGGACATGCGATGCAAACAGCGTTTGTTGATACAAGGAAGCTTTTGTCCGAAGCTAAGTTTTATGATGGCTATTCGAGATTCAATGATGAGTTAGAAAGATATGAGACTTGGGATGAAGCAGTAGACAGAGTAATGAGTATGCACGAAGGGTTTTACTCATCCAAAATGAACAAAATAACAGAGTACGTAGAAGAAGCAAGAGATGCCTATAAACAACAATACGTGTTAGGTGCACAAAGAGCTCTACAGTTTGGTGGAGAGCAAATATTAAAACATCAGATGAGAATGTACAACTGTACGTCTTCTTATGCTGATAGACCAGAATTTTTTGGAGAAGTATTTTATATTCTCCTTTGTGGTGCAGGTGCTGGATTCTCAGTACAAAAACATCACGTTAAGAAACTACCAAAGATACAAGCAAGATCAAAACAACCAAAGACACATGTGGTAGAAGATTCAATTGAGGGTTGGGCAACTGCAGTAGACGTTTTATTATCATCATATTTTGTAAATGGTGGTAAGCATCCAGAGTATGCAGGACGTAGAGTATACTTTGATTTATCGCAAATAAGACCAAAGGGTGCAAAAATATCTGGTGGATTTAAAGCGCCAGGACCAGATGGTTTAAGACTTGCACTTGATAAAATCGAACACTTATTGCAAGCAGAAATTATTGATACTAAAGATCCTAAGAAGTTAAGACCTATTCAGGTGTATGACATTGTCATGTATACAGCAGATGCTGTATTAAGTGGCGGTGTACGTAGATCTGCAACTATCTGTCTTTTCTCACCTGATGATGAAGAGATGATGAATGCTAAGACTGGTAACTGGTTTATGGATAACCCACAGAGAGGAAGATCAAATAACTCGGCGGTTATTGTAAGAGATGAATCTTCACCAGAAGAGTTTAATAAACTTATACAAAGTGTTAGAGAGTTTGGTGAGCCAGGTTTTGTATTTGTAAACTCAAAAGAACATACAACCAATCCATGTGTTGAGATCGGAATGTTTCCGCAGATCAAGGGAAAGTCTGGTTGGCAGGGATGTAACTTAACGGAGATAAACGGTGGAAAATGTACATC
>Ga0163110_10000461_pt1 | contig 19281 bp, 15 predicted proteins | sample CRUFie1St17metaG_FD_108703 | JGI IMG/M metagenome (GOLD analysis project Ga0163110, IMG submission 108703) | Marine microbial communities from the Costa Rica Dome - CRUD Field 142mm St17 metaG | ecosystem: Environmental > Aquatic > Marine > Oceanic > Photic zone | place: Costa Rica: the Eastern...
GGTTTAAGATTCAAGGGAAACTCATCATATCGTTTTGCAGGACGCAGCCTAAAAAAACCTTTTAAGATTGATACTAACCGCTTTGTTAAAGGGCAGAAGTTTTACGGCAGAACAAAACTCAATGTGTCAAATGCGTTTCTAGACTCTGGCTTCAAGAGGGAAAAACTAGGATATGAAATTTATAACGCTACCGGGATTCCAACACCAGGCGTGGGTTGGGCTGCTGTCACACTCACAGTCGAAGGGATTACAAAGAAAAAACATCTGGGAGTTTATTGTTTAATCGAACAAGTGGACGATCGTTACCTCGTCCGAAAATTCGGTAAGACTTCAAAGGGTAGTTTGCTAATGAAACCTGAAGCCGTCGATGATTGGAAATATTTTGGTGACAATGAACTAAAGAAATATGAACGCTATGGCATTAAGTATGGCGAAGATAAAAAAGAGCAAATAAAGCGTTTTTCAGAATTACTAAAACTTATTGAGTATGGTTCGGAGGCTGCATTTAAAGAACAAATAGGAAAGCTATTAGATCTGGAATATTTCGCTGGATATCTTGCTGCCACATCAATCCTAGTTAATATCGACAGCTATATAGGCATGCCACATAACTATTATTTAATGATCGATAAGACCAACAATAAATTAAAGATACTCCCATGGGACTTAAACGAAACATTCGGCACTTTCACAATGGGAAGATCCCCTGAAATGCTAGTTAAATGGGATATAGACAAACCTTGGATTTCCAAGCGTCGACTTTCAGAGCGACTATTTGAAATGGAGTCTTTTCGAAAACGTTATCGAGCTGTCATTGCCAAGTTAATGAAAGAAGATTTCATCGAGGAAAAATTATTTAAGCGAATAGCTGCATTTGAAAAAGCCATCACTCCACATATCAAAAAAGATGAGATTGGAAAGGGCCTTAAAGGCATGCATATGGGAATAAACGGTGATCCAAGTGGAGTTAACAAGGCCGTTGATCGAAGAGTTTTCGCAATCAAGCCCTTCATTCGCCAGCGGATTACAAGCGTTAACGATCAATTGACTGGAAAGGCCGAAGGTGAAAAAATCCAAGGCCGAAGAAAACGGCCAAGATAAATGGACTTATTGCTTTAATTCTTCCACCGACCAAAGGCTGAGATTTTTGTCCCCAAACTCTATCTCCAAACAATTCTCAGCAATAATTTGAGTCGGTGCTGGCAAGTTAAACGGAGGGAGCATCAGGTTAATAGGACGCCACTGGCCAGTGACAATATCATTGTTTCGCGTCACGCTAGGAAAGTCAGTGGTCAATAACCATTTTGCATTGGACTTGATAATATTGACAAAGGCAGCTTGCACATCAGCAAATGATAAGTGCACTAGACAATCGCGACATAGGATGACATCAACTAAAGGCAATGTATCATTCACAAGGTCAATCTTCCGAAAATCTACTCCTTCACAAGCATGTTTTGCTTGATTACGATCAACCAGTTTACTCACTAGATCTCCACCTATATAATTTATCCCAGTAAGGTCAACATGTTGCATCCAGTGAAAGTCTCCACAAGGCAAATCAAGCAGTGAGCTCGCCTCGAGCTCGCTCAATAGCTTTCGAATCTTTTGGCGTAGCAACTCGGTTTCTTTCAAAGTTGAACCTGGGCCAGAAACCGATTCAATCTCATCCCAATGGTTCGTCTCGTAAATATGCCTAAATCGATCCTCCGGATTTTCAAAACGTTTAACTAAACGCTGTCCGGAATAACGTTGAATCAATCGGTATAATGGTCCAGCAAATTTCCGTAAAGATCGCTCAAGAATTTTTTGCATACGATCCACTAATCGTATTCCTTTCTCGAAAACACCCACATTCCCACCGTAAGAAAAATAACGGAAGCTAAGATCAAAACAATCTGAGAGGTACCAGCCATAACAGGATTATAGGCAGGAATATTTGGCTCCAATCCGAGCTCCAGCGTTTTGTCATATAGCCAACTATTGGCATAGAACGAAACCGTGATGCTTTTCACTACCCCTGGCATATTTGCTGTGAGCGTCTCGATCATTAATGCATAGGCTAATGCTAGAAAAGTTGCTCGCCGAACCCACGCACTAAATAGTAAAAACAAGCTTACATAACTAGTAGTAGAAACAAAAACCACGGGAGCATATTTATAAAGAGTATTTATGCCATTCACACCAATGGGTAAACAAATTGAAGCCAAACAACTCAGCGTAACAGCAAGAGTAAGGAGTAAAACAGCTGCATATAATGAACAATAAATCAACGGTCGTGGAATACTAGTGCTAAGCAAGTAAACTAAAGTTCGGTTTGCACGTTCACCAGAGATGGCCCCCGAAGCATAGCCGAGGGAAATGATGGGAAGCAGAAAGCCCATGAATAGCGGGGAGAGAATTTCACTAGCGAGTTGCAAACCTGTACGATCAGGCTGAATCCGTACCAACGTTTCACGAGGCCTGACCTTTTTATCGTTTTCAGTTTTAATTTCACTAATTACACCACTGACTCCGGCTTTTTTTCCTCTCTTTCCTCCTCTTCTTCCCTGAACAAAGCATACAACTGATTCAGCATCAACGCGGTCGCCAACAACATAATAGGCATTAGTTTCGGGTGACAATGCTCGGGAATATGTCGTTGTCCCTCTCATCGGCGACCTTACATAAGAGTCTGAAACGAGCCAAACCATGGTGATTGACAATGCCAATCCCAGAAGCACAGTTATCACAATAGTTTGACGCGAAAAAAACTGACGTCTCAACGTCAAACGAAACACCTGAAAACAGGAAGAAAAAAGAGAAAATTGAAGGGTTTTTTTCATTCGTTATCCTGGTTTTAATGAGCGTGCCATAAGATAATCGAAAATCGCCTCGGCTGATGTATCAGTTGCCTTAAGTCCATGAATAAAAATATCCGGAGAGACTGCAAATTCACCGAACTCATCATAAAATCGGTTAGGATTTTGGACCTCCAATAACAAGTCTTCCCGTGACTCTATAGTTACCGATTTAACCGAAGGCAGCAGCATCAACTCAGCTGCAACTCGACGAGTAGCCCGACAGGATACTCTTACTTTTAGCGGATAATCATCTAGTACATCACGAATAGCCTCTAGCGATCCGGACGCCAGCAACTGCCCTCGGCAAACAAACAGGATGTGATCCGCCAAATGATCCATTTCGTTGAGAATGTGACTTGAAATTAATATCGCTTTACCTGATCTGGCTAAGCGGAGAAATAGCTGGTTCAGTTCTTCTCGGCCAACCGGATCGATACCATTGAGAGGTTCATCAAGCACAATTAAATCAGGATCATGAATCAGCGCTTGGCCAAGCTTAATACGCTGCCGCATACCTTTTGAGTAAGTACGAACTGGCCGATCAGCACGATCGATCATACCTACGGTCTCAAGTACTATTTCAGTACGGCGTCTGGCCTCAGACCCATTAAACCCATGCAAACCAGCAGAGATGCCCACCAATTTACGGCCAGACATCTCATCCCAAGTAGAGTCATCATATGGACAAAAACCAACGTGAGACTTGGCCTTGGCTGACCATGAATCGAATTCACAAATTCGAATTTCACCTATACTGGGTTTACTTTGACCGGTAAGAAGCCTAAGTAATGTGGTTTTCCCAGCTCCATTGGGACCAACTAAGCCTGTGATACCGGGATTAATATCAAGACTGATACCATTAATAGCCATCAAAGATCCAAACCACTTTGATACGTTTTTAATTTCTACAAGAGGAGATGTAGCATCAGAAATTGAAGGCTCAAGTGTCATGATTGGTGCTGTAAATAACGAAGTCGGAAAAAAATTGCCGTTATTGAAAAAAGGCAAACGGTAAATATCACAATAACAGCTCCATTAAACAAGGGAAGATTAACTCCAAAAAATTTGTTCCCCACAATGTAAAGATTGTTCCAAAAATCAAGCAATCGCCATGAAGATTCTTCCAAGCTCACTTCTGGATCACGAAGAGCAACAGCAAGAATGCGGCTCAATATAGGCAAGAATACAAATAAACCGCCCCATAAAATCACTAATGGTACGGGACGAGGCATCCATGAAACCAATGCAAACAACAACAGTCCAATAGCAATAGAAAGCAAAAATCCATATCCAAGAATACCAAAAATGATCTGAAAATTTTCACTGAAGTATTCTATAAAATCCCCAAGCAAACCATACTCAAAAAACAAAACTATGGCAGGCAAGGTCGTTATCAATAAGACAAAAAGTCCGATCGCCAACAACTTTCCTAAAGCGTAATAAACTAAGTTTATCCTACGCGACATATAAAACATAAATCCACCTCGAGCATGGTCATTGCCTGCCAATACAGATCCAGCAAATGCCAATAAAATCATCATCACTGTCCCCTGCAACTTCATGAAATTCAGATAAGTAGTACCAGAACCATCCAAATCTTTTAACATTGAAGAAATAAATCTCGCCATCTGTGGAAGCTCTTGTTTAAGAGTAGCCAAAAGATATATCGCTCCAAATGTGAAAACAAAACTCAGCATCGCTATGGCAAATAATAGCCAAAAGAGTTTTCTTCGAAAGACCAAGTGCATTGCTGTACGCGCAACAGGCCAAACAGAAAACCATGCAAAACTTAATGTACAATCATCGTTTTTCTTTAATTCCAAACTCATGAACTTACCTCACTTTATTCAGATTTTCTTAAGTTAATGACAGGAGGAATGCTGGTTTTGAATCCAACCAATCTTTGGTAGACAGTTCGCAGGTCCATCTCCTCTGGTTCAAGGCCAATAAGTGTCACATATTTCTCTTTAGCCAATTGAAAAAACTGCTGCCTTGACCACTGAGCAGTAACAACTACACGTGCTTGACCAGACTCTTCACTAGGTGACACCTCTGCACCAGATTGTTGAAGAGCAGCAAGATAGCCATCATCGGTACTACCATTATTATTTTTCCATCGAATTAAAAAGGTGTTCGCTTGACCAGCAAGCATTGAATCAAGTGCCCCTGAAGCCACAACTTTACCTTTCTCCATTATAATTGCGTGCTTGCAAACATGTTCAATGTCTCCAAGCAAATGCGTAGAGAAAAGCAACGATTTACCTGGCCTTTGAGCAAGCGACTTTAAAAGAGCAAGCATTGCCGACCTCCCATCGGGATCAAGCCCTGAAGTCGGTTCATCTAGCAAAATTAAATCAGGATCATGCACTAGTGTAGCAGCCAGTTTAATGCGCTGTATCATGCCAGCTGAATAATTTTCAAGCCTCCGATATCGAGCCTCCTCAAGACCCAACTGCGATAATAACTCGTGCGCTCGTCGCAACGCGATTTTACGCGACATACCATTCAACTCTCCTGAAAGCCCCACATATTCAATACCGTTCAATCCTGGTATAATACCCTCTCGTTCTGGCATATAGCCAATCCGTCCTCGCAAACCAACACTATGCTGAGATATATCAGATCCAAAAACCTTAACAGTTCCATTAGTATGTTTTACAAGCCCAAGTAAAATCTTTATCAATGTTGATTTACCTGCGCCATTCTGACCAACCAATCCGATAGCCCCTTGCTCGACCGATAATGAGACCTCGTTCAGTGCGAGTACAGAGCCATATCGGTGAATAAGGGAATCAATTTCAAATAAGTGGCTCACAGAATTAATTTTATTAATAATCTAGAAGAAAAGTTATATTCAAATTTTACAACTAGCAAAGTTCTCTAACCAGTTGCATGTCAAAGGCAATACTTTTTCCCAACGAAATCTATGTGACCGGGACCAAGCATTTTCCCTAAGCGTTTGGTATTTCACAGGGTCAGCAGCCAGATTCATCACTTCTACCGCTAAACTATCAGGTGTTTCTTCCTTGCAAACTAAACCGGTTACTCCATGGACAGTTGAATCCACTAAACCACCAACCGGATAAACCACAGCAGGCGTCCCCATAGCGTTAGCTTCGATCACATTCAAGCCCCAACCTTCGCGCACCGATGTATGAAGTAGTAAATGTGCATTTTGCAACTCGATATTTTTATTCTTGTCGTCGAGATGCTCCTTGAATTTCACCATTCCTAATTGTCCAAGTGATTCAGCCAAACGCTCGAGCAGGCTACGTTCCCATCCAGAACCAACTACAGTAAGCTCAGCGGAACATCCCCCATTGTTAAGCAAAGCAAGTACGCGAATCGCATCACCTACCCTCTTATTAGGTGCAAGCCGCGACAATACAACTAACTTTAATGGTTCAACAAAACTCTTTAATGGTAATTCTGATAATGGCTCGGTATCAGTCCCATTTGGCCAAACATGAACATCAAATACCCCTTCTTGCATTAACTGCAACTTCGTCGATTCTGATACAGTCCAAAATGGAACATCACAATAAAACTGGTGAATCAATTTCTCCTGCATCTGGCCAATCGAGCTTATCGGCCAGCGATAAAAAGACTCCCAAATAGGACCAAGAACTTCATGTATATAAGCAACACATCTAGTTTGTGACCACCACTGAGCAAACCACGGGATGCCATGATGCTGGTCAATCACCAAATCAAAAGGACCATATTTTCGATTGCAAAAAAAAGCATGAAAAATGGATGAGCCCAACCCTCCACCGCGAACAATCTTTATACCATCAATTTCCGTTTCCGGTTCAGCGCCCTCGAAAGCGTTGGCAAACCAAACCACTTTGTGCCCCCTCTGAATCAGCTCCGTCATATGCTTCAACGTTACACGCTCGGCACCTCCGGCTAGAGGATTCTCAGGATCACGCCAGTTGAGCATTAAAAAACTGCACGGATTCATTATGAAGCACCTCCAAATTCCGCAATCATGATAGCGTTTGCATATGGAAAAGGGCTACCATAATGAGAGGCTAAAGCCTTATCGACATTGGTAGCTTCCCACTGTAATCGACCTGTGCGACAGATGAAAAATGACCGATTACTATGAAGTTGATTAACTGAAATCAAGTGGTCAAGTGATGGATTGTAGCCAAGCGGCAAGGTTAAAACTAATCGACCATTTTCAGTCAATAACTTCCGGCAGGTATCAATTGCATGAAGTATCTTTACCCCACTATCACCATCGATTTCATCATCAAACCCAATATGCTCAAATGTCGAAATAGATACTATCAGTTCGAATTTATCAGATGAGATATAATCCAAAATATCCTCGTTAATAATGCCATTTCCTGTCTCAAATTTATCAAGAATCGTGTGATTAACAGCTCCATAATGCGATAAAACATTACCAATCTCTAAAACATCCTCAGACTGATAATTATTCAGGAAATCACGAATGATAGGGATCTCAACCGAGCGCTCATTGGCCCAAGTCATATTATAATTATGATAAAACAACTCAAGCGAACGATCATCGAAAATGAACTTAGACTTGGCTAAACACGGAATAATAAACGGGGCAAAAATATAGCGAATTGGTTTCAAGAAAAGCTCGAACACCCCAAAACGACGAACGAACCAGATAACTTTCCCAAAACCACTATTGTAGAGATGCGTAGCCATACTCAACTCGATCTTAATCGACTAACAATCTCTTCAACATTAAAAACACAACCTCCCCATGTGCCTCCTCCAACCCCCTGCAATGCAGCCCAGAGCTTAGTATCATCCGGTAATTCTGGATGAGGTGCAATATCCTCACGCATCTTACGTTTTGCTAATCTCACAGCTCCTTCATCAACATCAAATCGTTCCTGACCCTCGCCTACAAGATTCACCGAACCTTCCAGAGTATTTAGATTAATAATTATTGAAATAATATCACCATTTTTCAACTTACCAATCGGACCACCAGCTAAACCTTCTGGACCAACATGTCCAATACAAGCACCAGTGGAAACACCAGAAAATCGAGCATCAGTTACTAACGCTACATTTTTGCCAAACGGAAGGAATTTAAGCGCAGAAGTTAACTGATACGTCTCTTCCATACCGGTCCCTATCGGACCACAACCAGTGACTACCATAACATCCCCGGCTTTAATTTCATTCTGCTTAATAGCAGCAATAGCAGCTTTCTCACTAGTGAAGACCTTAGCTTGTCCTTGATGTGAATATATACCATTCTCATTAACAAGACTTTGATCAATCGCTGTGCTTTTAATGACAGATCCATCAGGTGCTATATTACCGGCTGGAAACATGACTGTGCTAGTCAGCCCCCTCTCTCGAGCACGTTTCGGAGGAAGGATAACATCATCAGGATCTACATTGTCCTGTTGTTTCAATATTTCTCGAAAACGAAGCCTCCTTTCTGACTGCTCCCATAAATTCAATTCTTCGTCAATAGTAAGACCTGTAACGGTAAGCTGGGTTGTATCAATAAGATTCATTTCCCTTAAGTGAAGCATCACCTCTGGCACCCCTCCAGCAAGGTACACTCGAACAGTTGGGTGATGACTAGGCCCATTAGGTAAGACATCCACAATACGAGGGACAGTTTTATTTATATCAATCCAATTATCTACTGTAGGCCTTTCAATTCCAGCACAATAAGCAATAGCAGGTATATGAAGTAGTAAGTTTGTCGAACCGCCAAATGCTGCATGTAAAGCCATACCGTTACGTAAAGAAGCCGGCGTCAAAATATCTTTTAACGAAAGGTCATTTTTTCGCATTTCTACCAATGCATCAGCTGAACGAGTCGCAATATCTAACCAGACTGGCTGACCAGACGGAGCCAAAGCTGAATGAGGCACAGACATTCCCATCGCTTCCGCAACAACCTGAGAGGTCGCCGCCGTACCTAAAAACTGACACCCTCCTCCTGGTGATGCACAAGCCTTACAACCTAATTCATTGGCTTCATCAATCGTCAATAGTTTATGTGAAAATCGCGCACCTATTGTCTGAACAGCACCGGCATCCTCTCCAGTTTCTGGAGGCAACGACACCCCTCCTGGAACGATAATACCTGGTAAGTCACTCAAACCAGCCAAGGCCATCATCATTGCCGGCAATCCCTTATCACAGGTGGCAACGCCAAGAACACCCTTTCTGGTAGGCAGTGATCTAGCTAACCGTCGAAAAACCTGAGCAGCATCATTCCTATACGGAAGACTATCAAACATACCAGTCGTGCCCTGAGTACGTCCGTCACAAGGATCGGAACAATAAGCTGCAAACGGAATTCCTCCCAACTGCCTAAGTCTCTCGGAAGCCTCTCTAGTCTGCAATGATATCTCCCAGTGGCCAGTGTGAAAACCAAGCGCGATCGGTTCGCCACCTTCATCTCTCATTCCTCCTTGCGTACTTAAAACCAGATAGTGATCACGTCCCAATTCGGCTGGATTCCATCCCATACCAGCGCTCTGTGTCATCCCAAAGATGTCACCACTCGGCTTACTTCGCATCTCATTGGCAGACAATGGCAGTTTACCAACGGGACCCGAGGCCTTGGTTTGAATAGAAAAAATATCCTGTGACATATTTTCCCTCACACGGAGATTGAAACATCAATCATGCCACAAAGCGAACAGGCTTATGCCGGTCGAATTGCGCTTGCTAACAAGGTTTCGAAATACGGTTCCTCCTCTTCCCTAGCAACAACACTAACATCGATTTTCCGAAAACCAGCGGATTCAAGCCACTGATAAAGTTCTCCCTCATCAAATCCTAGCCAGCGATCACCAAATAATTCTTTTGCCTTATCAAACTTATGCTTCATTAAGTCGAGAATCATTATTTGCCCTCCTGGCTTTATAATACGAAAGGACTGCTCAATTGCTGCAACTGGGTTCTCCGCATGATGCAATGCTTGACTTAGTATAGCTAAGTCCACCGAATTATCGTCAATGGGAGGACTCTGTAAATCTCCTTGTCGAAACTCTAAATTAGTCAGACTGTTCTTCTTTGCTTTGGCTTTACCAAACTTTACTATCTGATCTGAATTATCAACTGCAATAACTTTTTTGCATTTACGGGCAAGTAACTCGCTAAGCAACCCTTCACCAGACCCAAGATCGGCTACAACAATTTCAGGTATTAACCTTAGGAGTAGTTGACCAAATGCCTGCCACGAACGACCAGGGCCATACACACTATCAAACCGACCAGCCAAACGATTAAAGTATACAAGATCTTGATTCTCTCTAAGCTCAAGGATGCGCTTGAGATTTCGTAAATCAGACTCGTACTCAACAAGCTCTGAAGCCCCAGCCACAGCTAAATCAATCAGGGCGCAATTATCAGATTGCTGCGCTTGTACTACGCTATAATATGCATTCTTTCCATCACGACTCGATTCGACTAATTCAGCCTCCTGCAATTGGCTAAGATGCATAGAAATACCGGACTGCCGCATGCCGGTGATATCTGTTAATTCACGAACGGACAACTCACTCTTAAGCAATAAGCAAATAAGCCGCAAACGCGGCGGAGAAGAAAGTGCTCGAAGCGATTTGAGTGTAGAAGGCATCAATCAGAGATGATTAATCCGTTTAGTAAAAGCAAAGTAAAAAAAAACCGCATTCTTATACCGGCGACCGTTACACTATAGAGCAGTGTTTTCAAGTCAGGTATTTAACACCTCTACAGTCTTGGTTAAACTGTTAACATCACTGATACTAAGTATCTCCACCTCACGGTCGATACGCCGCATGAATCCTGTAAGCGCTGAACCCGGACCAAGCTCTATGAATCGGGTAATCCCATCTTCAATCATCGCTCGGATACAAGCCTCCCATTTCACTGGTGATGTCACCTGATCGACCATAGTCCCAGCAATAGTTTCAGCACTATCATGCATTTGGCCTGTAACATTGCTAAATACAGGCACATTTTGAGAATTCAAATCAACCCTAGATAAAGCTTCTGCTAACCCAACTTTAGCAGGCTCCATCAACGGGGAATGATACGCACCGGCCACTGTTAAAGGAATCGCCCGCTTAGCTCCAGCGGCCTTAGCTGCTTCACAGGCAGAATCCATTTTTTCTGCCGCACCAGAAACCACAATTTGCCCAGGACAATTCAAATTAGCTATATGTACCCCTGTCTGCATACAAATCTCCTGAACCATCTCTTCTTCCAATCCAACAATCGCCGCCATTCCTCCCGAGCTAGCCTCACAAGCCTCCTGCATTAATTGACCTCGACGTCGTACCACCAGCAAACCATCTTTAAAGCTAATTGTTTCCGCAGCAGCCAAGGCTGTAAACTCACCTAGCGACAAGCCAGCAGTAGCATCAAAATTAAAAGATGGGACTTGTTCTCGTAATAATTGAAATGCCACCCATCCAACAAGATAGATCGCTGGCTGTGCATGCTCCGTTCGCACCAAATCTTCATCCGGTCCCGAAAAACACACCTCACTCAAGCTATAACCCAGCACCTCGTCTGCTTGATCAAACAACGCCTGCGCAGTCGAGTAAGCCTTAGCAAGATCTTGACCCATTCCGACGAACTGGGCGCCTTGACCGGAAAATAATAATGCAGTCTTTTCCATGAACAAAATCTATCAACGGAACATCGATAAGTGGAGAAGGAATCACATAATTATTTCTCCGCTGGAAGATTAGTAAGATAGCGCTGGTGCGTTCGTGATGCTATACTTGTCTTGGAAGATTCGAAACCGCCAGACACTCGAAGCAACTTAGCCATCTCACAATTAACCGTTAAATCCAATGGAGTACCATATTCACAAACCTGATTTAGTCGAGCACCGTGAGCAATCAAGAACTCTGTCACAGCAACATCCTCTCGTTTGGCAGCATTATGCAATGCACTTCGGCCATAATGGTTACCAGACGAAACATTCGCACCAGATTCAACAAGCATTTTTATCACTGGCAAGCTGGCAAACTCAGCCGACGCAATCAACGGAGTAGATCCCCGGCAGTCACGCACATTTACTTCAGCTCCTTGAGCCAACAACAATCTTACCATATCTAAACGGTCCTCATCAGCAGCTCGATGCAGTGGGGTGCGTCCGAATTGATTTTTGAAATTTACCTTTGCTCCGTTAGCCAAAATAATCTCAACAATCTTGATATTAGAGCCAGTAATCGCTTCGTATAACAATGAGTTACCAGCCTCATTAATCTCATTGACTAAAGAAGGCCTCTCTTCCAAATACTGAGCCAAGTTATACTCCTCACCCTTCTCCATATAATGCCATAAAATATTATCATTAACCTCAATTTTGGATTGAAAGTCACATCCAATAGAAGTTCCTAAAGAACATAAAATCAATACGGTTCGAAGTTTAATGAATTTCATAACAGCTCTAATCCAAAGGCTTAATCGGGTAAAACTCAGAAGGCGTATGCTCTCGATCCATCAATTTACGTAATTGCACCACTACTTTGGGATTTTTAGCTGCAACATCATTTGACTCACTAATATCAGTATTCAAGTCATACAAATGAATCTTGAGAGGTTGTTTATTTTTCTTTCGCAAGATATCCTTACGAATTGCCTTCCATCGCCCAGACCAAACTGCCTGCTGACCTCCATAACCAGAAAACTCCCGATATAAAAATTCCCGCGGCTTCTGATTTCTACCATACAAGATATTAGCAATACTTAACCCATCAAGACCTGCTGGTATTGATTTTTTCTCACCGATCAAATCAAGTAACGTCGGTATCCAATCCTCAAGGCCTGTAACATATTCCGAAGTAGTTCCCGCCGGCACACGACCCGGCCAACGTACAATTAATGGCACACGAATCCCTCCCTCGTAAAGTGAACCTTTTAGACCACGCAAAGGTTTTACACTCTCAAAAAAGTTATAGTCTACCTCCGCTTTAAGATGAGTAGTCCCATTATCCGAAGTGAATACGATAATTGTATTTTGGGCTAGGCCAAGTTCATCAATTAAATTAAGTATCCGACCTATATAACGATCCATTCTACTAATCATAGCAGCGTAAGCAGCGCGAGGCGTAAAATGCGGCGTATACCCATAACCATTTGCTCGAACGAACGGAGGATCATTCCATTCTTGATCAAGATAAGGCTTCAACTCTTCATCCGGGACATGCAAAGCCACATGCGGAATAACCGTCGGATAATAAAGAAAAAAAGGCTTATCTTTATTGTCACTAATAAACTTAAGGGCCTGCTCATTAATGCGATCTGGGGCATAATCCTTACCTTTAAATATATCATAGCTGTGAGGATCACTCGGATCTGCACCCTTTGGCAACGAAGCGTGCCCAGGCACTGGAGGCTCATTATCTAATGCTACTCGTTTAAGATTACTCCATAAATAATTTGGATAATAACTATGAGCATGGCGCTGACAATTGTAGCCATAAAACCGATCAAAACCCTGGTGAATAGGATCCCCTACTGAACCTGGAAAACCCAAGCCCCACTTACCAAAAGCCCCAGTCGAATAGCCTTGATTTCGCAGCAACTCTGCAATTGTAATTTCATCTTTTGGAATAGGCCGCTGACCCTCTGGTTTTATCTCGCCGTTATTTCGAACAAAGGCATGCCCGGGATGTTTGCCAGTCATTAACACACACCTCGAAGGCGCGCACACAGCGTTACCAGAATAATTGCGCATAAAACGCATGCCTTGCTTAGCTAAGCGATCAAGATTCGGAGTTTTAATTTTTTTCTGGCCGTAGCTTCCTAACTCAGCATAACCAAGATCATCAGCCATTATGAAAACAACATTAGGTTTAACCAATTTTGCAGCCGAAATCTTTATAGTGCACGCTAGACTAAATAGAATTAAAGAAAGCTTCGCCAAATAGCTTCTATTCAATTGGGAAATCCGCATAAGCAATAGAGTCACACAACCAAATTAAAGGAACAAGGAAATGACACTCCAAATTATACTATTAAAGCGTAAAATCGGTTAATATCTCAGTTTCTTCCCTGCTTTGAAGGACACGGGCCAACGGGGTAACTGAGTCGATTGATATAGAACTGCGCAGCGCCTCAACCTTACTTTCGCCGGAAGCTAATACCCAAACCTCTCGTGCAGCACTCAGTACTGGATAGCCAAGTGTTACTCTTCGAAATGGCGGTTTAGGACCTGTAACAGCTCTGTATATCGCCTTAGATTCTAGTCCATCCAAATCTTCCGGAAAAAGCGAAGCCACATGTGCATCTTCACCCATTCCAAGAAATACTAAATCGATAACTGGCTGGCCACCTTCTTTATTTTCGGTAAATCGCTGGAGTTCATCAGTTACTCCTTGAACTGCCTTCGCTTCATCATGTTCAGTTAAAACACGGTGTACTTGGTTATTGGGAATTCTCAGGGGTCGTAGCAAGCCTTCATCTGCAAGTTTGAAATTACTCTCATCATCAGTCGCAGGAACTAAACGCTCATCACTCCAGAAGAAATGCACATTTTTAAATAAGCTTGGCTGAACCAATTCTACTACTAATTCGTAAAATAATTTTGGAATTCGCCCTCCTGACAGTGCCACAGTGAAAGGTTTTTTAGAATCGCTTGAAGATAAGCGATCGAGCCACATATTTGCAGCATAACGCGCCAAATCTTGCTTATTATCAAATGACTTAAATCCTTTCATTATTTTGAAGGTATTGGGTTGTGCCACAAATGGTTATGCGCATTTAGCAAATCATCAGCAGCAACCGGGCCCCAAGTTCCAGCGGCATAAAACTCACGATTAGATAGTGGGATTTCACCCCAGCCTTCTCGAATACTATCAACAATCTGCCATGCCGTTTCAACCTCATCTCGACGAATAAATAATGTTGCGTCACCTGCCATGGCCTCTAGTAATAAGCGTTCATAGGCTTCTGGAGTATATGCCCCAAACTCAGCGTCGTATCCAAAATGCATTCGAACCGGACGAGTTTCAATACTATTTCCTGGCACTTTTCCGTTGAACCTAAGAGAGATTCCTTCATCGGGCTGCAAACGAAGCGTCAATGCGTTAGCATGCAAATCCAAATTATCTTGTGCAGCAAAAAGTACATTTGGGGTCGGTCGAAACTGTACACGCACCTCGCTCGCACGATGTGGAAGATTTTTTCCAGTTCTTAAATAAAAAGGAACATCACTCCATCGCCAGTTGTCAATGAACAATCTCATCGCCACAAAAGTTTCAGTATTCGACTCAGGATCTACACGTTCTTCCTGGCGATATCCGTTACGAGCAACTTCATTGACAGTTCCTGCAAAGTACTGGCCTCGCACAACGTTTTTAGCAACCATCTCGGGTGTCATCTTACGAATCGACTTCAATAGTTTGACTTTTTCATTACGAATATCTTCGGCTTCAAGCGATGGCGGGGGCTCCATAGCTACCAGCGACATGATCTGCAACAAATGATTCTGCAGCATATCTCGCAATGTTCCAACCTCCTCAAAATAACCACCTCTACTACCCACTCCAATATCCTCACTAACCGTAATCTGAATATGATCAATTGCTTCACGATTCCATAGTTGCTCGAAAATCGCATTCGAAAACCGGAACATCATAATATTCTGAACGGTCTCTTTTCCCAAATAATGATCAATACGAAAAACCTGCCGCTCTCTAGCATGGCGGATAAGATGATTATTCAGTAATTGAGCAGACTGAAGGTCATGACCAAATGGTTTCTCTACAACCACACGCTGCCATTGGGAAGCTCCATCTTCATAGCGTTTTAATAAATTTTTAGCATGCAACTGATCCACCACTTCACCAAATAAACTAGGAGAAATTGCCAAATAAAATACAAGATTTTTTGAAAGTTTGTTATCGCTTAACTTAGCAAGCCGGTCAGCTAAAGCATCGTATGCAGACGCATCGGTTAAATCACCGCAGTGGTAGCAAAGATTTTCAGAAAAAGCCTGCCATTGAGTATTATCAACATTGCCGGTACGGGAATATTTTTCTATACCGGTTCGCATTTCCTCACACCAACTTTCATCAGTCTTTTTCCGACGGGCAAAACCTACGACACGAAATGACTCCGGCATATGACCATCGATGTATAAATGATAAAGTGCTGGAATTAATTTACGAACCGTTAGATCCCCACTCGCTCCAAAAATTACAATTGTACAAGGTTCATCAGCCTTACGTCCATCTTCCAAGCCGGGTATTTGATTTTTTTTAGCCTTATCTATCATAAGTCTAGCGATAATATAATTGGCAGGTGAAACGAAGTGGTGGCTGGACCCGGAATCGAACCGGGGACACACGGATTTTCAATCCGTTGCTCTACCAACTGAGCTATCCAGCCATCCCTCAAAAAGGGAGGCGCATCCTACGCATCACCCTAAATTCTCTCAAGCAATTTCGGGATAAAAACATGACTCGGTATTTAATGGCCTAAATAGTTCAATCTTCCTTAAAATCATTGTGAAATTCGCGTCCAGCTCGCGTTTCGGCAACATATCCGGCACGAATAACAAAGTCTCCAAAACGCTCACCATCATTTCTTTCACTTGCATATCGTTTGAATATCGGACGAAGAATTTCGGTAATTTCCTCTGACTTAGCCGAGGCCTTGTATAATTTATTTAATCGATCTCCAGTAAATCCACCACCGAGGTAAATATTGTACTTACCCGGCGCACGTCCAACAAACGCAATCTCTGCAATATATGGACGCGCACATCCATTTGGACAACCTGTCATGCGAATCGTAATCGGATCATTTTTAAGTTCAAATTCCTCGAGAACCTCTTCAATCTCACTGATCAAATCAGGAAGATATCTCTGGCTCTCTGCTAGGGCTAAACCGCAAGTGGGTAATGCAACACAAGCCATTGAATTTAACCGAAGACCAGACTGATGATAACAATCATTTAAATTATATTTAACAAGCAAAGTCTCAATCTCTTTGCGCTTTTCTGGTGAGACGTTTGCGATTATTAGATTTTGGTTTCCGGTCAAACGAAAATCACCCTCGTGAATCTTTGCAATTTCACGCAATCCTGAGCGCATCGGGAAATCCTCTTGATCCAACACGCAACCATTTTGAATGTATAAAGTAAGATGGCTATTGCCATTTTCGTCATCCACCCAACCATAACGATCACCATTATGTTCAAAATGGAAAGGACGAACATCACCAAGTTTATAGCCCAAACGGCTCTCGACTTCATTTCGAAACCAATCCAGACCTCTATCTTCAATAGTGTACTTAAGTCGAGCATGCTTTCGATCAGTTCGGTCGCCATAATCACGTTGAGTAGTAACAATTTTTTCGGCTACATCAGTAACTTGATCAGGCTTACAAAAACCAATTACATCTGCCAATCGAGGAAAGGTCTTTTCCTGCCCGTGACTCATACCCATTCCACCACCTACAGTAACATTATAACCAACAATTTTTTCTTCTTTTATTATTGCAATAAAACCTAAATCGTTAGCATACAAATCAACATCATTGTTTGGAGGAAGAACAACAACCGTTTTTAATTTTCTAGGCAAATATGTTTTACCATAAATAGGCTCATGCTCTGGATCCGGATCAGCGGTGACTTTTTGTTTTTCACCATTTTCATCTTCAAGCCAAATTTCGTGGTAAGCTCTCGTAGCAGGTGTAAGGTGATCACTGATAGCCTTTGCAACTTCCAATGCTTCTGCATGCAATTTAGATTGATAAGGATTAGGATTACACATGACATTTCGGTTTACATCACCGCACGCCGCCACCGTATCCATCAAAGAATCATTAATCTTCCTTATCGTAAGCTTGAGATTCTTTTTAATCGTACCATGCAATTGAAAGGCTTGTCGGGTAGTAAGTTTTAGCGTTCCGTTAGCATATTTAGAACAAATATCATCCATATCCAACCATTGCTTTGAAGTACAAACCCCACCAGGTAGGCGAACGCGCGTCATAAATGAATATGCTGGTTCAAGTTTAGCTTTGCGGCGTTCTCGGCGGATGTCTCTGTCGTCCTGCTGATATATACCGTGAAATTTGGTTAGCTGGGTGTCATCTTTGGCTAATGCACCTGTCGAAGCATCGAGAAGCCCTTCAGAAATTGTACCGCGAAGAAAATTACTTTCCTGCTTAATTTGTTCGTTTTTGGCTAACTTCGGCTTTTCACCGCTGTCATTTTTTAGTGTCATCAAAAAATGTAAATAAACCGCTAAAAGAAAAATACACTTAATCCCTATAATGTCAATAGAGTATATGAGTAATATAAAAAAATTTTAAAACTAACGAAAACAATGAATAAAATTTAATTACAAAAAAATCTTTAATCAAAATCTAAATAAATCAACTTGAATGCCAATAAAATTAAACATATCATCATATCTTGATTTGTTGATATTATTTTTATCTTACTCAGATAACGCAATTTATAATGAGCAAAAACTATATATTCTCCTCTGAATCGGTTGGCGAAGGTCATCCTGACAAAGTCTCCGACACCATCTCTGATGCCATACTTGATGCCTGTCTTGAACAGGACAAATTTAGCCGTGTCGCTTGTGAAACCTTCGTGAAAAGTAACGTCGTTTGTGTTGGTGGAGAAATAACTTCCAAAGCTAAATTTGATGTTGAACAAGTTGTTCGAAATGCAATAAGAGAAATCGGCTATACTAATAAAGACGACGTTTTCCATGCAGACGAAGTTTTCATAAATAATTACCTCACCGCTCAAAGCCCCGATATTTCTCAAGGTGTTGATGCAAAAGCCGCTAAAGGAAAGTCAACTGCTGAACAAGGGGCTGGAGATCAAGGACTAATGTTTGGGTATGCAAGTGACGAAACCCCTGAACTTATGCCTGCACCAATTATGTATGCTCATCAACTTGGCCGGCAATTAACAAAGTTACGTAAAGCCGGAAAAGCCAAGTGGCTGAGGCCTGATGCTAAAAGTCAGGTTTCAGTTAAGTATATAGACGATAAACCTGTAGAGATCACAAGTGTAGTAATATCTACTCAACATTCAGCTGAAGCCTCAAATAAAACTATTCGTGAATTCATAAGAAAACAGCTTATAGAGAAAGTATTGCCAAAAAAAATGTTATCCCGCAAATCACAAATTTTGATAAATCCAACAGGAAGATTCGTTATAGGTGGACCTCAAGGTGATAGTGGCCTTACAGGCCGCAAAATTATTGTCGATACTTACGGAGGTATGGGAAGACACGGGGGCGGAGCTTTCAGTGGTAAAGATCCTAGTAAAGTTGATCGGAGTGCAGCATATATGGGCCGATACGTTGCTAAAAATATAGTAGCAGCTGGACTTGCAAAGCGTTGTGAGATTCAATTTGCCTACGCGATTGGATATCCAAATCCCGTTTCTGTTTGTGTCGATACATTCGGTACCGGCATCGTGGATGACAACAAAATAACTGCA
>Ga0163110_10000463_pt1 | contig 19261 bp, 18 predicted proteins | sample CRUFie1St17metaG_FD_108703 | JGI IMG/M metagenome (GOLD analysis project Ga0163110, IMG submission 108703) | Marine microbial communities from the Costa Rica Dome - CRUD Field 142mm St17 metaG | ecosystem: Environmental > Aquatic > Marine > Oceanic > Photic zone | place: Costa Rica: the Eastern...
CGCGCCTCTCTACGCCAACTAGAGGTATTCAGTTTGACATTATTCCACCAATCGTCACTACTTTCATCAGTTTCATTTCCATCTGACGAAAGTAAACCTTCTGGATATAGATTGATTATCCTAAGTATTTCTTCGTCAGAGAGTTCAACCAAAGAAATCAATGCATCTAATGCTGCTGAATCACGTTCGATTTCTAATAGTGCCTCCAGACCACCGATTAATGATTCAGTTTCGTGTATTGCCAACTTAGGTTGACTTTCATGAATAATCACTTGGCTAACCCTCGGAGTCTTGCCTTTTGGAATTCGCTCAATCCGGATGTAACCTGAAATCCCTAAACGGGACATGTCACTAGATAATTTGGCCAAGACATCATGCCCACCGCGGCGTACTTCAATTACAACACCTTGTGGCAATTCTACCAAAATTATCACCCCTTAGCATCAAGCCTTGTGTATGTCTTATTGAAAGATGCGGAAGAATAAGCAGAGATTGTGCCTGTTTTTGCTCCTTTTTCACAATGCCAACCCAACTTACAAAGTCTTAATTCCGGAGTTGTGATGTATCGGCATGATGGAAGCACCAAAAGGATTGATTCCGTTTAATAAACTCGATTTGTGCCGACCATATCACAATCTTTTGAGAACAATTACTTCAATCTCATTAGGATTAACAATAATCGGTGTAATTGGGTCCCTCGTTGGCGTAATAAATTGGGTGATTGCACTGATAGTCATAGCTATTTCAACAGCCATTTTCCTACTCTTCGGCAAAGATGCATTGGGATTGATCAAAACACCACTAGGGGTCAATATGAACCATCCGTTTATTGATGATGAACCAATTGGTAAAGCACTAGTTTATGTTCAATTTTCAAATAAACAATGGCGTGAAATGGGCAAACATAGAGTGCGTCTGGTACATGATGAACTAATCGGAGGATACAATCTTGTTGAAGATCATGAGGATTACAAAACGATTGGCCATTTTAGTAATTCAAAGAAAAGAACCCAACTAATGAAGCAGGTCATCATCATCAACCAAGCACTGAGTTTGCGTGATGTGGTTAATGGTGATGCTGACCCAATAGATGATGCCAGAGAGAGAGAAAATATGGATTACGGATTACTCGAGAGGGAATGGTTAGACGAAGAAGAATTATCTGTTGATGGCCCGCTTGCTAAATTTATTAACAAAGAGTAACCTTAGTTGAATATTCACCCTGTTAATTCAATAACCATGCCTAAGCACGTGAGTATGTGTCAAATTCAAATAACTGGGCTTCTGTCATTGATTCTTTGTCTGAGAATCATCAGGAAACTCTCCTTGGCGCATCGTTGTCAAAGCAATTTGCTAGGCTGCCGCTATGGCTATCTCACCCGTCTAACATTGGCGGGTTCTACGGTTTCCTTATCGCATTAGCACTTATTTTACCCTACATATTTGCTGGTGAAGACAACTCCGGGTGGATGAGCGATTGGGCATTGCACTGTGCATTATTGATGGCAGCATGTTTCTTCCTTGGTTTGTGCTCTACCCTAATCACAGCAATTTCCGGTCGCTTTCCTGTTGCACCGCCAAGAATGATTCTTTATCCAATGCCATTTGTTGGTCTCGCTTTGCTATCCATAAACCGAACAGATATTTTGGCTATTCCACCGTTCTTATCTTGGACGCTAATACTTCTTCCGGGACCACTCTATGTTCATTTATCATGGGCACCAAGATGGCGGTTATTGTGTATGATTGATGACGGCAAGAATCCATTTGAAGGCCTAGAACACATTGAAGATGAAGAAAAGACATATCAAGAAACTGAGCCGTATGACTCAGAGATTGAATCTGTTGTAGATGATTTTGAAAACGGAGAAGAGTAATCAAATTAGTCCAAGTTTGGGGCCAACACTCTCGAAAATTCTCAACACCTCATCAAGATCATCCATAGTTAATCCTGCCGACATTTGAGTTCTAATTCTGGCCTTGTCTCTAGCGACCATCGGGAATACAATCGCACCAGCCATCACCCCCTCATTAGCTAATTGAACTGTGAACTCTTTAGCAACACTCGATTCACCACACATTATTGGAATAATTGGCGTGGTAGACACACCTGTATCAAATCCCATGGATTGTAATTCATTTCTAAAATAATCAGTGTTTTGCCACAATTTTCGATGATGTTCAGGTTCTTCCATCAATACCTCAACCGCAGCTTTCTGAGCAGCAGCAACTCCTGGCGGTTGGGAGCCAGAAAGTAGCCAAGAACGTGAATGATTCAACGCATGTGTTCTTGTCATCTCTGTACCGGCAAGTATGCCACCTTGTACTCCTAAGGCTTTCGAGAATGAACCGGTTTCAAAATCAATACTTCCCTGAAGCCCAAAGTGATCGACTATACCTGCACCTGTTTCACCTAATACTCCCTCGCCGTGACAATCGTCAACATATACCATAGCGCCGTGTTCTTTAGCCAATTTATCAATCTGGTCTAATGGAGCGATATCTCCATCCATTGAGAATACACCATCTGTGATAATCAACTTACGGTTTGCATCTTTGTTCGCCTTAAGGACCGCTTCCAATTCCCCCATGTCATTATGAGCGTATACCGCCCTATTCGCTTTAGTTAATCGAACACCATCAATTATTGAGCCGTGATTCAACTCATCGCTAATTATTACATCATCCTTACCAGTAACAAGTGTGGGAATAAGGCCGACGTTAACAGTGTAGCCGGCAGAGTAAATTAGCGCAGCCTCGACTTTTTTGAACTCAGCGACCTTTCTCTCTGCCTCCAAATGTATGTCCATTGTCCCCGCAATAGCTCTTACACTTCCACTTCCGGCGCCATACTTCTTGGTTGCATCAATCATTGCGCCCATTACTTTTGGGTGGGTTGTGAGATTGAGATAATTATTTGCCGAAAGCATGATGGTTGGTTTTCCATCCATGTCACAGCGAGGCTGATTTGGGCTTTCCAAGGTTGGTGGCTCCCAGAGTAATGATTGATCAGATAACTCTCTGTAACGCTCTTCCATCCAACCCATATCGCCTGGCATGATTCCACCTAGCCCACTCCAAGTATTGGTACTTCATGGGGTTTTGTATTCCATTATCGATACATGAATCTCAAAAAGGAGTAGTAATTGGGAGTGTTATGCGCATCACTGGCAAGGTTAGCAGTGGACTTGGTAGAGCACATGTTTTCATGGCTCAGAAGCACTATCAAGACCAGTTCCAATCGTTGATGGGAACATCTGTTTGGCCAGGTACACTAAATTTAAATGTATCAAATGGTAATCTCAGAGATTACATCGCATTACGATTAAAATCAGGGATAGATACCTTGGATGCATCAGGGGAGTTAATTGATTCAGCCAAATCTGTCGACATCAACCACATTGAGGCCCATAGAGTCAGAGGCTTCTTGAGAGACGGGGTTTCATTTGGCGGAGCTACCGCATTTAGAGCAAAATTTCATGCACAGGATGACAGCGTTGAATGTGCTGTTTTAATTCCAGACTTGACCAGACATTATGATGTAGTAGAAATCATATCAGCAAAATTTCTCCGTGAGCATTTTTCTCTTACCGATGGAGACGACGTCTCAATAGAACTTCTATGAGTTATGCGGATGATAAGGTAATTTCCCGATGATTGACCATTCGTGAAATAGCATTGATTCCATTTCCAACCTCGAACCAGATTCCCATCTTGCAATCATAGTTCTTTCAGCGTAATCATCTCGCAGGGGAGCCGTAAAACAATAACTGGCATCAGCAGAATCACTATGCTCAATATCGGGCCATACCACATCCCACAATATCAACCACTCGGGTGGAGCCACACCAAAATCAACTGGCTGCTCTGGCCGATCTATAGCATTGGCAACTTGCTGTTCCGTTATTGTTCCATTTGATAAACTGTACAAGGCCATCGCCGTGCGCCTAACCTGATTCCAAAGAAATGCCTCGCCAATTATTTCAAATCCAACCACTCGATTGTTGACAACCCAAGGAGTGCAAGAGAAAATTTTCCTAATAGGGTTTTTACCTTCTTCTAGCCTTGCAAAGTTTGTAGCATTATATGTCCCAACAAACAAATTAAGCCAATTGTTGAATTTTTCTCCGGGATATTGCCAACCTTGCATACCTTCCAGCCGATAACGATAAACTCTGTTAGAGGCTATGCGAGGATTCCAATCGTCGTTAACTTCTTTCACACTCAGAAATGCAATGCTATCGGGTAGCCTATCATCTACCGCCCTAACCATTTTCCTTTCAGTAAGCGAATTCCACAGGCTTCTAGCAAGTGTTACTACACCGCCATTCCGCCTCACATTGACTCCAGCATCAGTACGACTAGACAAAACTAAATTATGGCCGCTATTATCATCAAGCCATTTCAGTTTACGAAATACCCGAATTAATTCCCCTTGGACAGTTGTTACATCCGGCTGGATTTGGCTACCGTGGTAGTGTCTTCCGATATAACCAATGGTAAAGGCGAGGCGAACTCGCTCAGACATCATACCACTTATTCCTCAAGTAGTAGAGTTGATGCTTCTTCCGGAGAATAGCCTAGGCCACCAACTGACCACTTTATGGCTGATTTCAACCATGGCATTACTTGTGGATTTGATTTGGTTGGATCTACTACTTCTATGGCATCAACAAGATTTCTCGCCGCCATGTAAAGTCTGTCATCTATTGGGATATCGGCGAGTTCTAACCTGCGAGCATATCGTTCATACTCTTTGATTGCTTGAGGAATCCTGCGACATTCAAGGGCGAAATCTGCAAAGTCAACAATATATTCATCATTTTCCTCATCGAGATTCATAGCTTTCTTGTAAGCCATCATGATTTTACCTCCGGGAATAACATCATCTTGCGCTTCGACATTAAGCATGTTCGCAAACTCAGCATAGGTGTGATGTACTGCGGCAATATCCTTGTTAGTTTTACACATATCATCAAGCATTTGTACGGCACCTTCCAGGTCGCCTTCAGCAAATTTTTCGATAGCAGGTTGTAGAATTTCCTCACTCATATGTACCACTCCAGTATTTTGGGCGGAGAGGTTTGGGTTATTGAATGACTCGCTTGCATTCATTCATCATTTTTGTTGGCCATAGATTCCTTAATGGCACCGAGTAGGTCGGATTGGCTATGCTTTTTGTGCATCTCGTTAAGTAACATTTTACATTTATCCCAGTTTCTAATTGAATAGAAGCAATGCTTTGGATCTGGTCTCACAGTTCTGATTGTTCTTTGGTAAGTAATGATGCCAACAAAAGAACGGAGTATAGATTTCTTTGCTTTATCAGCTACAGTATCGTCCGGGCCATCTGCAGAGCCTGGCATGTTTACCGCCCCAGCCGCACCCATTGACTCATCGACTATTCCAACGCCTGAATCGGTTAAAATTGAAACTGTGGCATATCCGAATATTGTCCCTACAGGTGTTCTTTCAACAATTACCTCTGAGATTCTATCGAACAATATTCTTCGATGTGACCTAGACAGCAAAAAACTGTGTTCAAATATCACTGCATCAGAGGTAATTGCATAGTGGAAACTGTTTTGGTAATAAAACGTAAGAGCAAAAAACAATGCAGTGTAAATAATACCAAATAAGTAAAAGTTGTAATCAATCGCTATGAAATCACCCTTACCTTCACCAAACAAGTCTGTAATGAAGAAAATAAAGTCATCAATTTGTATAATAAGTGGCGTAAACGAAACCAATAGCAGCCAAAGAGTTACCCACTTACCGGACGTTGAAGTGTTTAACAATCGGTTCATCCAAGTTACAAATAGCATTACGAAAATGAAACTAAACGACATGCTCTCGCTTGTCGTAATGTCGATAAACCAGTAGATAAAAGCCATAATTCCTTCAGAATCTTCACCTAGTGAATCAGCCCTGCCAAACATAAAATGTAGTCCCAAAACCAGAATTCCTAAACCATACATACTGACAAATGCGAACGTACTGGGTTTCTTTGTTAGGTGAATTTCTTCACCTTCAATCAGGCGGAATTTTTTTGCCAAGTTTTCTGCATTCTTGGACTCTAATTCTTCACTGGCTTTGACTTCTTGTGTAGATTCTTCATCACTCATACATGACCCTCTATTATGTCTTTAGTGTCTTATCCCAAATGAATGTTGCCCCGAAGCGTCAACAATTAGTGCAGAATACCCCATGAATGTTCTGCATTACCTCTAATCCAGTCGTAATCACTCAATTTACGAACACCACTTTCATCAGTAATCGATAAAGATATTACTCTCAAAGGATATTCGTTGTATGTGAAATTTGATACTAAACCACCAATAGTTGGCTGCTCGAATGCCCAGTGGGCACGGTCAATTGCTACAACATCAAGATTAATCTGCACGGATTCAGTCCACATTTCAACCTTAAACCCTGGAAGATTACTTCCCGGATTAGCACCATGTTCGCCCTCTAATTCATCACTTGCATATTTCTCAACCCTTACCTTATCGAAAGGGATGCTTTTGCCAGATACTGCATCGTGGAACAAGCCACCTTGCGATAGACTCATGTGACCCAAATCTCGCTTTCGCCATGGCCGGTTATCTCTTGAGGTAACCGTCATGCTTAGGTGAGGTAAAAACCAATCAATGTATGAGCCATCGCTTAGGTGTAGCATGCCCCAATACCATGGTACTGAAGGGGCTTGAACACAGACCTTTTGGAAATAAGCAGTACCCTTGATATCTTCATTGTCCAATTTACCAGATACTTTGCAGCCGTGTAGACGAAGAATATCATAACCCATCTCCATGGCGTAAGTTGCTGTTGCATGTCTTGCAGTAGACATTGCTTCATTCCACGGAGTCAAAGTAAATTCCATCGTTTTTGGCACATTATTATTTTCTAGAAATTCATCACTATGAAGGTTAAGCCAAAACTCACTGAGATCGCTTTTCAATCCCATGGACATGTCCTCTTCAGTGAGTGGCACTACCGCCCCGCCACCTGCGCCAGAGTCTTCAGCATTATTTGGCCAAGAGGGGTGCTCGTCATCAACCACAATCATTCGACATTTTCTTTTGATGTATGGCTCATACATGCGCTTACCGTCAAACCACCATGCACAGACCATGCCATCTAGAGAGATCCCTCCATCGTCATCAAATCCAGGTCGGCCTTTTGGAGTCCACTCAGTCCCGCTTACCATGACTTTTGGGTTGTCTTTTGTCGACCAAAGCACCATCAGTTGCTTACCGCTGGGATTGCCCTCATCATCATCAAGCATCAGCAACCACCACCACCAATCCCAAGTTAAGTGATGTAATGGTGGACGCTCTTGCAACTTCCACATCCTCGATAAATCGCCAGCAAATTTGGCCATCGAGTCGGTCATTCAATTTCCTTCCCTTTGAACAAAGCACCACCAATAAATAGCAAAGCTGTAGCTTGAATCAATAATACCACTGTGGCAATAATCATCGACAAAAAGGGACTCATGTCACCAAGTCCGGGAGTTGCATAGAAATATTGTAGAGGGTCTGTGCCAATCAATTCCTCACGCTCGAATCCAAGGGAGTCGGTTGTCTCAACTGAGAAGCCTGAGTAAATCAACAACGTCATATCAGGCCAAACAATCATGCTTGCAGAATCAACGATTATCAAAGCCCAACCTATTACTGAAAATCTCAAAATTGGAGATTCTGGCACACCCATAGATAGCAAAGCCATACCTAATTCCCATGCTGCAAAAGGAATTGCTAGGATTATTCCATATCTCCACATGACCCCAAGGAAACAAAACAGCATGCCATAAACTAGAGTTGCCATCATAGCAGCGAACAATATTGCCAGCCAAATGCCAAACTCAGAGAACCTGAATAAAGAATCTCCAGGGCCAGCAAACCCGGTGACGATGGCAGAAATCAATGTCAAAATTATCAAGTAAGGCCATACTATGCCAAGATAACCAATCACGCGATAAAAAAATACTTCAGTTCTGGCTATCGGTTTTGTTAGCATGTAATGCATTGTACCGGAGGACATCTCATCTCTAATCAATCCTGTAGCCATAAAAAGTGGAATAAAAATGCTAATGATAAATACAAAACCCAATTTCCCGATACCAAGAATTGATGCTCTATGCAATGCTTCTTTGGCGTATGCCTCATCGTCTGGATCTTCATCGACAAAGTTATCTCGATCGTATCTGAAATCACCAGTTAAACTAAGCGATAATTCAATGTCACAGTCTATACCATTGTCATTGGTATCCTTTTGGGAACTAGTTCGAGAATCTGTTCTACAATCACCATCGTCATCATAACCAACACTTACAGTTCTGGTCCCAGTTGGTGATTCATCCCAGTCAAAATCATCTTCATTTATCCATTTATCCGGGTCATCAGGAGGTATAGGTGGATCAAATAATCCGGGATGAGAAAGAGGAGAAAACGCATCTGTACCGTACAAACGCTCTTGGCCATCGGGATATAAGTCGCCGTCCGAATCTACAGAATCTCCGTCATTATCTATAGCTTCAAAATCTCTCTGCATCGCATCGACATAAAACAGCATCAGCAAACTAATCACTACTAGGCCAGTGATTAGAACTACCCAGGTCGAAATTTTTGTTCGATATTGCCGCATAGTAAATTCAGTAATTGCGGACGCTTTACGGTCTAATGCTCTAAAGATTGTATTAGTCTTGTCAGCCATCAATAACCACCTCCGCCTGTCAAGTAGCCAAGAATGGAAGCAAGGTCATCGTCTGGATTATCGATTGAAGTAACCTTGTGTTTCCCATCGACTATCACACTTGGCAAATTACTATGAAATTCTCCCAAGTTTCGCGTTTGGACGGTTAAAATCTCAGGGTTTTGAAAAACGATTCCGTGTACTGAGTCAATGTCAATCACGCTTTTAGCTAATTGTTTAGGAGATTCACAACCAATGTCAATTCGATGGGGTATGTTATCCATTTTTTCTCTAATGGCATGTAGATTGCCAAGTGCTAGCAACCTTCCATGATGAAGAATTACTATTTGTTCTGTAATTCTCTCTATCTCTGTCAGTATGTGGCTGCTGACAATAACTGTACGCCCCATTCGACCAAGTTCCCTAATTACGTTCATTATGGTGGTTCTGGCCAGCGGATCACAACCTTGCAGTGGCTCATCAAGAATAATTAATTCTGGGTCATTAACCAATGCGTGGGCAATCTTCGTTCTCTGCCGCATTCCTTTGGAAAATCTACCGATTTGCTTGTGTGCAACATCAAGAAGTCCAACAAAATCTAACACTCGGTCTGCCTCTAATTTTGCTTCATCCCTTGTCAAGCCGTTCAATCTAGCAAATGTGGCGATGAAATCATGAGCAGTCATCCAATCATACATTTTCTCACCCTCTGGAACAAAGCCAACTCGGGAATAAGGTGCAGGGTTTTTCCAAGGATTTGTACCAAATAACCTGACTTGTCCTGAGCTTGGTTTCAATTTACCCATTAGGATTTTGAACAGAGTAGATTTCCCAGCACCGTTCAAACCTAAGATACCTGTTACCCCACCTGAAAGAGCGAGAGTAATACCGGTCAAGGCGTGTATTTTACCGTACGTTTTGCTTACATTTTCAAGTAGAATCACTGGGGCTTTTTGTTCAGGTTGCCACTCTTTAGTTTCGGCTTGGCCCTCTTGATGGAAATCCGGCATCATTCTCTAGTCACCTCCATTGAAGCAACTCTAGATGATAGAATGTACAAGAAAAATCCATTCATTAGTACTAATGAAGCAAATGACCATGTCCAAGAATATTGGTCATATGTTGTTTGAGTACCGACTAGTGCTTGGCCAACATGTGCCAGACAGTCGTATGGTGAAAGTAAGTACATAATATCGCGTTCAAATAAATTCGAAACTAAAACTGCGAGTGTTTTACTGCCTAGGACGATAGCAACTAATCCAATACCTGGAAAGAACTTGCCTCTCGATACGCTTGAAAGACCGAGCCCTATGCTGGTGTAGGTAATCACCAAAATAATTCCACCAATGAATGCTGCTAAAAATAGTGGAAATGTATCAATAATCCAGGCCCATCCACGGCCCATAGCGATGATTTCTACAAAATAGTAAATCATCAGAGTTAACAAAACAACAAATGCTTGGATTATCGCTACTGAGATGTATTTCATCATTACGTAATCAAATCTACTAATTGGCCTAGAGAAATACATTGCAGAGGTCCCATGGTACCTATCCTCTGAAATAATACCTCCAACAAGTAAAGCAGCCAATATTGGGTAATACAGCATATTCCTGGGGAAGAACCCGAATACATGCCCGTACAAATTATCCCGATTCACACCCCACATACTGTGTAATTCGGGACTACCAATTAAGGCAGAAAGCAATGTGAGTCCGACATCACCAAGTGAGGCGATAAATACCAAAACCATGAATAATTTTGTTGGCAATCCCCAAGGACGGTGCCCCTTTCTAAAAATTCCCAAAACATGGTGACGCAGTATTGCCCAATTCCTCATCCATCTAGGGTTAAGAGTCCCATTCCATGGCTTGTAAATTTGCTCAAAAACATAACCAACTGAGGCTTGATTACTACTTACTTGAGCTGTTGCTGATTCGTCTCCATCTCTAGAGCCCCAAGCAGCATCCATCCGACCTTGCCCCGTTACCGGGGCATTTTCTGAAAAACTCTTTTCATCAGTAACTGAATCAACTGATTCAATATTGTCTTCACTCAAGAACCTCCCCCCATATGGCTAGGTGCATCAACCTGCCTTGATTGGACAGGTCCACGGAGAAGATCTTCACTGGTTTTTACTTCGTAACCAAGATTTTCCATAATAACGATGAATAAATCTTCCAGCGATGCCTCATATTCATGCATTCGACGAATTTGTGAACCTACTTCGGCTGCACACGACAAAATTTTGGTAGTTGTATCCTCATCTTCATGCAAAACTCGCATTATTCTGCCCTCACGACGTACTTCAAGACCAATTGAAGTCATTTTTTCCTCTAATTTTGAGGCATTACCCCAAACATGAATCTCAATTTCACGATCGATATCTTTCAAATCCTCTATTCTGCCTTGGGCTGCTAGTTTGCCTTTGTGCAAGAGAACCATCTGGTCACATACTCTCTCGACATCATCCATCAAATGTGATGCCATCATTACTGAGCGATTACCATTGTTAACCATATTTTGGAGTGTTGAAATCATAAACTCTCTAGCTGTTGCATCCAATCCATTGGAGGGTTCATCAGCGATGATTAATTCTGGGTCATGGATTATGCTGCAAGCCAATTTTGTTGCTTGTTTCATTCCAGTAGAAAAGCTACCAATATTTCGATACCTTTGTTCACCTAATCCAACATATTGTAAGACTTCATGAGCTCTAGACATTGCCACAACCGGGTTCATTCCCAATAATTCCCCAGAATATTTGACTTGGTAAATTGCTTCCATATCAGGGTTGAGGGCGTCATATTCAGGCATGTAGCCAATCCTAGAGCGAATAGCCGCACCCTCAGTCCTTATGTCGTGACCAAGAACCGTTCCCTCACCCGAAGTGGCTTGAATTAGACCTAGTATAGTTTTCAAGAAAGTGGATTTCCCTGCGCCATTGGGCCCCAATAATCCTGTAGCTCCTTTTCTCACTTTTAGATTGAGATTTTCAAGGGCAACATGGGGTCCGTAAGACTTGGACAAATCAGTTGTCTCGATGATGTACTCATTGTCCGACATGGGTTACCCAACTCGATGAGGTGGCAGACATCCTTTGAATGCTACGCATAAATGAACGGTTCATTCGCCTTCCTTTATCCCGTCCCGGGTTTTTATGGCGACACCTTTCAGCATTGATGACAAATCATCAGCCGTGGATACTGAAACACCATGACCAATTAGGTCTCCGGCCTGATTACAGATTAGACATGGCTCTCCTGGGCGCAACCATGGGTCACTAGCGATAGTAAATCCGTGGAAGACATTGCGACCTTTTCTAACAAAAGGTTCAGCATCATCATCAACCACTACAACTGCAAGTCCTTCACCACAATATGGAGATATTGCAGTTTTGGTAAACCCATTCGGCAATTCTCTCCTTCTTCTCGCAAATAATTCAATTGCTCCAGCATTATTTAGTGACATTCCTCCATCACCTAAACGGAAACTTGCGAGATGCTTACCACTTGCTGAGAGAACGTTTTTTATTCTCCCATATTTATTGACGATAAACTCCATACTCGATGACATTTCGCTAGCGATTTCTTGACTCAAGTTGAACAGTACACAAAATTTGTCAGCAGCCTTTGAGCGATTGAGATTCAATTGACTTAGATTGAACAACTCTTGGTCGGTAATCGTAATCTTTCCATCTACTAATTCGACATCTATGTTTGAATCGTACCCCCTTAAGCTGTTGAATACTAAAGTTTCAAAATTATCTGTGCGCAAGTTAATCGGAATAATTGACCTACCTGAAAGTCCAAACAGTTCCAATTCTTGAGTGACTTTTACCATATCGAATTTATTTTTCCATATCCAGTCTGGCCCTTCTATGTGACAGAATGGATTCAAATCTTCCAGAGTGTAAGGGACTAAACCAATTGGAGTATTGATCATGATTTCCAAACCTGGTACAAATTGGAGTATCTTGGCCACAACACTATCACATTTGTCTCTCCATGGGCCTGACTGTCCATAGAAAATCATTACTGAATCTTCACCCAATCCAACGGAGGTTCTTGGATGCCAGCGATCGAGTAGTAAATTTCTAGCAGCTATAATATGTGGTCTGCTAAATGTATCGGTTCCTGCCCACTGCTCGCCACCTTTACGAGGTGTAAGTTGGGAATCTAAAATCCAATTCCATCCGTATTCAAAATCCCCATGATTGGAGAGTTCTTGCGATGAGGTTATCTCGTCTAGTGGAAAATCATCTTTATTCAACCGAATATAATCAGCAGTAACAGGATTGGTTGTCAACCACAAAAATGCATCCCTCAAGGCTGGGTGCTGGTGGCTTCTTTGCTCAACTAGGCGCCAAATGTTACCATCTCTAACCGCTTGCCGGCACCGTGCTAATTCTGCTAGCGTTATTTCTAGATTATACTTTGAAAGTAATTCCATTCTTTCTTGTTTATCCATCTTCTTAACATCATCTGGAGTTATCGACATGATGCAAGGCATCGTGATTGGCCACTCATGTAAGCCTTCAAGTTTCTCAGTTCCCCAAGGGGTTAGAATTCTTCCATCTCTAGCAAAAAGAGCGTATGCTGCAGAATCAAATAAATCAGCACCGAGTGCAATTGACATCGGGAATAGCATTGGGTGCCCACAACCAAACATGTGTACTGGTCGATTTGATGGCAAAAACGGTAGTGTCGATAGCATGATTTTCGCGTAATCTCGGTATCTATGTTGCTCCATTATTGGCACTATACCACCAATTGGATGCACTGAAAAATCCAATTTCCCCATTTCAGTCGCAGATTTTTGTCTCAAATCAGAAAAAAGTCCACCTTGTATTGGACCGTTTAGCATAACTCCCTGAGCCATGTCGATAGAAACCTGAGAACGCTGCAACGTTGCATCCACCGCTGAGGCAACTTCCGAATGTTTCATATCCGGTCTTGAAAAAACATCAAGCATAGTAGCGATATCAACTCCAATTGACCGTTGAAACTCAACTATTTCTTCTACACCGACCTCGACATCACCGTATACATAAGATTGGAAAGTACCGGAATCGGTCATAATTACACCAGGATAATTTAGTAATTCATGCACTCCATCGGTTTGTGCTGTATCTTTCAATTGTTGGTGTTTCCATATTATGTATGAATTGGTTATTAGCGCTCCAATACCATATCTATCCCACATTTCTCTGGGTTCAATGGTTCGTATATTTGGGTTGATTACTGGAAGCAATGTCGGTGTATCTAGGATTCCGTGTTTGGTATGCAATCTACCTAATCTAGCACGACCATCCCGAGCATGAATTTCGAACAATCCCTCATCACCTTCCCGGCATGGCTCGGGGTTGGCTCTGGGTTGGTCTGACCACACAGGCATGAGCGTTGCTGAAACAATTGTGATTTGAATTCATCCGTTAGAAACCGGTTAAACTGTTCAAACAAACTCTACGTTGCCATGAGCGAGAATAAATTCTCTTCCGAGTTCGTCAAACGTATCTAGTAATTTACTGGAATACCGAATGACATTGATCTCAGCGTCAACCTCTAAGTCTGCTTTTATTCCATCCAATGTTCCGGGTGCAGCACCACATGACAAGCAGGCACCGGTCAGGTCAAGGACGAAATCAATGACATTCCTGCTATCATTTACCAAACACGCAAAAGACTCCACTTGAATCCCGCCACCGTGGCCGTCCAAAGCGGCTCTTACGCTGCCCAGTCTAGCTAGCAAAGCCGGTACAATTTCATCTGTATCAAGCAAAATGTGTAATGACTTTTTCCGAAGTTTTGCATCAAGAATCGGGTCAGCGGTTTCGGCAATTCTCTTAATAGCTTCATCATCGATCGATTTTTGAGCCTCTGCCGCATATTTAGCAACAAGGTCATCATCAGTCATGGTAATTGGTAAATGCCTTAGTTTTTGACTCTTTGCTAAATTTAGGGAACCCTAAAACCGTAATACTGCGCCGCATTTTTTTACACTCATTCATAAAGGTGAATCATGTGGAATTGACTGGTGAGACATTGTCAGAGTTAGTACTAGACATCCGGAAACTGCATGTTTCTGTTGATGGCAATGAAATAATCAAAGGTATTGACCTGGAAATAAAATCTGGCGAAATTCACGCCATCATGGGGCGCAATGGTGCGGGAAAGTCCACCTTAGCCCACGTTTTGATGGGACATCCAGCATATGAAATTACCAGCGGAGATATCTACTACTTGGGGAAATCGATAGATGAATATGATGTCTTTGAGCGTGCAAGGGCTGGCATGTTCCTATCGTTCCAATATCCACCCTCAATACCGGGTGTGCAGGTAGGCAACTTTTTGAAAAAATCAGTCAACAATGTTCGTGAAGAGAATGTCAAGGCAAGAGAATTTCGCAAAGAACTGAATTCTGCAATGGAAAAGCTCGAAATGGATCGTAGTTTCCTCTCAAGATATGTCAACGATGGATTTAGTGGTGGAGAAAAAAAGCGGCTTGAAATGCTCCAAATGATGCTATTGAAACCTAGTCTCGCTCTGCTAGATGAAACAGACTCAGGATTAGATATCGATGCATTGCGATTGGTGGCAAAAGGCATTAATGAGACCGCAGAAAACACTGGAGTCCTGGTTATCACACACTACCAACGTTTGCTGGATTTGGTTAAGCCCGATTACGTCCATGCGATGATTGATGGTAAGTTTGTCAAATCGGGTGGACCTGAGTTGGCATTAGAATTAGAAGACAAAGGCTATGATTGGTTGGAGGCATAAAAATGAGTGATGAAGCTATTAATGCTGTAGGCGAATACAAATACGGTTTTCACGACCCTGAAAACGCTACCATCAGGTTCGACAAAGGATTATCCGAACAAGTTGTCAGAGACATTTCCGAACTCAAAGGCGAGCCTGAATGGATGACTGAAATCAGGGTCAAGGCATATCATCATTTTGAAGAAAGACCAATGCCTGATTGGGGCAATTGCAATATGCTAGAATCAATAAAATTTGACGATGTAACCTATTTTCTGCGTTCCTCTGATCAAACTGAAAAGAATTGGGACGATGTTCCTGATGACATCAAGAACACCTTTGACAGACTGGGCATCCCAGAAGCAGAACAGAAATGGCTTGGTGGAGTAACAGCACAATATGAATCTGAGGCAGTATATCACTCAATTAGAGAAGATTTGGAAGAACAAGGAGTAATATTCCTAGATATGGATTCAGGACTGAAGGAATATCCTGATTTAGTCAAGCAATACTTCGGCACTGTGATACCATATGCCGATAATAAATTCTCAGCACTTAACACTGCAGTATGGAGCGGAGGCTCGTTCATATATGTGCCCAAAGGCGTACACGTTGAAATGCCAGTACAAGCCTATTTTAGAATCAATGCAAAGAACATGGGTCAATTTGAGAGAACCCTAATTATTGCTGATGAAGGAAGTAGCATCCATTATGTCGAAGGATGCACAGCTCCAACATATTCTACCGATTCCCTTCACTCTGCCGTGGTTGAACTAATCGCTATGGAAGGTGCAAAAATACGTTACTCGACAGTACAAAACTGGTCTGCGAATGTCTACAATCTTGTCACTAAAAGAGGCATTGCGCACAAGAACGCAGTTGTCGAATGGGTCGACGGAAATATTGGCTCAAAATTAACTATGAAGTATCCTGCTGTAATACTCAAAGGTGAAGGCGCCCATGCCGAGATTATCTCTGTTGCCTATGCGGGAGAAGGTCAGCACCAAGATGCTGGGGCAAAGGTTCACCACTTGGCGCCCAATACCACATCTAACATTTTATCAAAATCAATTTCCAAGAACGGCGGCAGATCATCATATCGCGGGCTGCTCAAGGTCAATCCAAAAGCTCACGGTTGTCGCTCAAAAGTGGTTTGTGATGCTTTGATGCTTGATGCAAATTCTCGATCTGACACCTATCCTACTATGGAGGTTGGAAACTCATCCGCAGATTTGGAACATGAAGCAAGTGTATCAAAAATTTCCGGCGACCAATTATTCTACCTCATGAGTCGAGGATTTAGTGAAGAAGAAGCAATGGGCTTGATTGTTAATGGATTCTTTGAACCATTCACAAGAGAGTTACCTATGGAATACGCAGTTGAGCTAAACAAACTACTCGAACTTGAGATGGAAGGTGCCATTGGATGACCTATCTTGAGATGCAAATTCCCAATAGGTCTGAACACCTTTGGCGTTACACTCCGTGGAAAAAAATTCATCCAACGAAGGTAGATGCAATACCTGAAATAAAACCGGCTACTGTGATGATAAATGGAAAATTATCGAAATCCAATAGTATTGCTGAGATACCAAAGAGTGAAGAAATCTCTCGAGTATTTCTACTAGAATCCAATAGCACTAGACACAACATCACTATCGAAAATGAAACCGATGAATATGAAATCAATGTCAAATGTGAAAGCGAAATGGAGTCTTGCCACCTCCATTTTGATGTTCAATCCTCAGGCAACGTATGCTTACGCCTGTCAGGTAAATCAAGTTGGTTTGGACTATCAATTACCGCTGTCTTACAAAAAAACGTTACTTTTTCCTTTGCTATAGTCAATGATTTGAATGAGCAGTGTACTTTTGTCCGATGCGAAGATTGGAACATATTACGAGATTCCTCACTGGAATACGGCGAATTGTCAACAGGGGCAAACAGAATAAAAAGCGATATTAGAACTTATTTGAAAGGGACAAACTCTACACTTACGCAGAACATTGCGGTAAACTGTGAAGATGGTAGAGTTGATGATCATCACATCGAGATTCATCATCTAAGCCCTCATACCAATTCTTCATTGTGTGTTAATTCTGCATGTGCCAACAAAGGTCATGCGATTGGTACCGGATTGCTAATCATCGAAGAGAATTGTGATGGCTCTGATGCTGGCCAGGTATTCAAGAATCTACTTCTATCTGAGGATGCAAAAGCAGAGGCGATTCCAGAGTTAGAAGTTCTATCCGACGATGTGAGTGCTGCCCACGGTGCCGCTTCATCATCGGTTGACCCTGAGCAAATCCACTACTTGATGGCTAGGGGTTTCAGCCGAGAAGACGCTAAAAAAGAAATTCTGGAAGGATTTTTAATCAGCAGTTTCGCTAAATTTAGTAATTATAAAACTCGACAGTTTTTGATGGAAGAGTTGACTGTCAAAGCAGAATAGGTAGGTGAAAACATGCGAGACGAATTCCCTATACTCCAACGTGAAATCAATGGATATCCGTTGGTTTACCTAGATAATGCGGCTACAACTCAAAAGCCGAATTCTGTCATTGATGCAATGAATGATTATTATTCAAACTCAAATGCGAATGTACACAGAGCAGTTCATACTCTTGCTGGCGAGGCTACTGAAGGATATGAATCGTGCCGTACTGCACTAAAGTCAAGATTCAATGCCAACAAAGCCATCATTACTAGCGGGACTACAGAAGCAATCAATTTAGTTGCCCATGCTTGGGGTAGAGCTAACCTCTCAGATGGTGATGCAATAATACTTACCGAAATGGAACACCACTCTGATATTGTCCCATGGCAAATGTTAGCACAAGAAATGAATATTGAACTTAGATATGTCCCGGTTCAGAAAGATTTGACTTTGGACATGGATTTATTTGAGGCAGCCATTGATGGTGCAAAATTAGTATGTGTCGTTCACATATCCAATGTACTTGGGGTATGTAATCCAGTTACTGATATTGTTAGAATTGCCAAAGAAAATGGTGCTCGCGTTTTATTAGATGCTGCTCAAAGTGCTCCGCATCAAGATATTGATTTCATTGAACTTGGCGCCGATTTTATGGCGTTTTCTGCTCACAAAATGTGCGGCCCAACAGGTATTGGCGCATTACTTGTAGCTGATGATGCGTTTTCTGAAATGCAGCCATTTATGGGTGGAGGAGACATGATTGAGACTGTCTCAATCCGTGGTTCAACATACCAAAAAAACGAGCAAAAATTCGAAGCAGGAACGCCTAGGATTGCTGAAGCAATTGGGTGGACTGAAGCGATTAAATGGCTAAATGGCATCGATATCAAATCAGAACATGAAAGAATCTTGGAGTCTGCTCGCTGGTTGGCGGGCCAACTTAGAGAGATGGGAATGACAGTTTATGGCAGACATGGTGATAATGATGCGGCAGTTGTTTCATTTCTTCACCCAACCATGAATAGTGAAGACTTAGCACACCTATTAGATGCCAGAGGATTTGCCGTAAGAACCGGACACCACTGCGCTCAGCCACTATTAGAGAGGTTAGAAATTACTGGAACCGTGCGAGTATCACTGTACTTTTACAACACTCATGAGGAAGTAATTTCATTTGTCAACTACTTGTATGAAATTTTGGAGAGGTTCGCATGAATTACTCCGCCGAACTTTCTGAACTAATCGAAGAATTCCAAGCAATTGATGACAAAATGGAACGTCTCGAAATGGTCTTTGACCTAGCAGATGAAGTTAATTTGCTACCCCTCGAGGATTGGAATGATGCAACAAGAGTACATGGCTGCCA
>Ga0163110_10000464_pt1 | contig 19249 bp, 12 predicted proteins | sample CRUFie1St17metaG_FD_108703 | JGI IMG/M metagenome (GOLD analysis project Ga0163110, IMG submission 108703) | Marine microbial communities from the Costa Rica Dome - CRUD Field 142mm St17 metaG | ecosystem: Environmental > Aquatic > Marine > Oceanic > Photic zone | place: Costa Rica: the Eastern...
GAGAGGCCGCCTGTTCGTAGTCGACGGGGCCATGTCTCATCGCCCGATCGAGTGTGGAGGTCTTGGTCGCTGCTGGGTCTGGATGAGAGGAGTCGGGTCGCATACTAAATTACGGCTTCACAGATGAAGCGGTATGTTGCGCCTCCTGGGTGGCAGACGTCTCCTCGTTGGCAGGCGTCTCTTCATCCGGGGCAAGCATTCTCTGAACCTCTTCTTGTATGGGCGCAATTTCACGAAGAGGAATCAGGGGGTCTTTTACGATAAAGACTTCTCCTGAGTGACGATGCTCATAGATGCGAATAAGGCCGGTTCTGGTTTTCTGTGAGTCAGTCTCTACGAGGATCTTTTTTCGCTCGAGCATGATGGCGAGGATGTAGCGGGTGTTTTCGGTGTGAGCCTCGTCCTGCTCGATCATCATTTTCAGGAGAGATTCGGGGTCATCCTTGTCTACGATCGTGACTTTGGCTTCGACCTCAGGTGGTCGGTAGACGGTGCGCCAGAAGGAGAAAGGGAGGGGAGCCTCGTTCTCACGGGACTCCCACGCTTCCTGCGAAAAATCAGATCTCAGATAACCATCAAGCTCCGGGTCTGGGAAAATGGCTGTAAAAAAAACCTCTCCTTCGGTGAAGGGTTTTTCTGAAATCGAACATTGATGTGCACGAGATTTAATGTGCCAGGAATCAGCTTTAGACATGGTGAAGTGGAGCGGGAGGCCCGAGCGTCATAGCGCATGGGTATTGGTGAGTTGAGGAGAAAATATGATGAGGTGCAAAGGGAAAGTAGACTGGAGTTCAGCTTCCAGTTCCAAAGGGAGTGCGACTCAGGATGGCCTGGTAGATCGGTCGCCCCTGCAGTCGTCGCCATAGGAGAACGAGGGCGATGATTGTGAAAATCAGGTTTGTTCCCCAGGCTGCCAGCAACGGTGTGATCTGTCCCGCGTCTCCTAGAGTTAGGAACGCTTCGGAGCAAAGAAGCATCGCGCCAATGAGAAAGGCTGCGATGGCTACTCCGCCTGCGGTGCCCCGGCGCGTGAAGGCGATGCCAAGGGGGGCAGACAGCAGAACGACAACAAGACAAATCCAAGGCTGAGCCCAGCGATAGTGCCATTGTGTCAGATAAGCTCGCCGGGGTGCCCACACGTCACCCTCGTGCTGTAGTAGCCAGCTTTTGAGTTCAGGAATTCCCAGATAATTTTTTTCTAGCCCCGGGGTGACGATCTGCCAGGGGGTTTCGGGGTAGTCTTCAACAAGGTAGGGGCTGGGAAGGTTGGTTTCGAACTTTTCAGAAAGGGATCCATCATTGAGTCGAGACCTCAAATCGAGACGTACAGCGTCCTTGAATGCCCATGTTCCGGAGCGGGCTGACCATGTTGCTGATTTAGCGTAGAGGACGGACGAGGGGCCATCCTCGTCCTTACTGCGAATCACCACATCGAGGATTGGGTCATCAGGAGTATAATTGTAGGGAAAACTTCCGACCAGCCATGAGCGGTCCACGGTTCGATCCGCATCGCGGTGGACGTAAAGGACATTGCGAGCTTGGCTCTTAGACCCGGACTTTGCGAATTCAATGAGGGCCTCCTGATAACCCTCTCCCCATGGGGCCCAGTGATAGTTCAAGAGCAGGCATGCCAGGCTGAAAAACAGTCCTACTGCTCCGAGGGGCATGATGACGCGAGTCAAGCTCCGCCCGGTCTGGAGCATGGCAACGATCTCATGGTTACTGGAAAGTTTACCGAGTGCGTAGAGCAATCCAAGGAGGAGGCCAAATGGGATAAGGAGAACGAAGACGGGTGGCAGAATGACAAGGTAATATTGAAGCAGGAACGAGCCGAGATTCGTGCTCTTCTGAAAGTTGTCGATGTTATCGTTCAGATCGATCAGAACATAGATGATCAGCAGGGCGAGGGAGCAAATGCACACCGCCCCCAACATTTGGCGGGCCAGGTATCGATCTAGCGCGCTGGCCATCCCGTAGCAGAGCGCGGCGATTGCAGGAAGGAAGCAAAGCAGACCAAGGAGGAGCGGGCGAAGTTCGAGGGTAATTTGGTCGCTATCCGGAAAACCGAGGAGATGGATGCTCACGGCCGCGGCCTCCCGGGAAACCAGTCCAAAAGCTGCGAGGGCTCCGAGTAGCGTCAGAACGAGGCAGGGAGCAAATTTGGAAAGCGGAGAAGGGATCTCGATTGGTGATTGGTTGTTGGGAACAGTGAAGATAAAACTGCCCCGCCGTCGAGAAGAGAGATGAAGTGGAAACAAAAATGCTGGGAGGTCCAAGGACGCCGTGAGGCTTCAATCATGTCCCGATGATACTTCCTACTGGTATGGATAGCGGCCAATCATTGGCAGCTGAGATGAGAAGCGCTTTCTCAGAGAACGGCCTGCTCGCAGGATCTCCAGATTTTGAATACCGTCCGGAGCAGCAGGAAATGGCCGAGGCGGTAGGTCGGAGCCTTGAAAGAGAGAGTTCCTTGGTGGTTGAAGCTGGAACCGGGGTAGGGAAGTCGCTGGCCTATCTGCTGCCAGCGGTGCATTACGGCCTCGAATCGGGTAGAAAGGCGGTCTTTTCGACCCACACGATTAATTTGCAGGAGCAGCTTCTCAGGAAAGACCTACCACTGGTTCGCAAGTTGGCGGGAAGGCCTTTTCGGGCTGCTTTGCTGAAGGGCCGGGGAAACTATGTGTGTCCAGCCCGCCTTAAACAGGCCCGCATGAACTCCGGGGACCTGTTTTCCAGCAGTGAATCCGACGAATTGGAGGCAATCTGGAAATGGTTTGAGACGACTCAGGATGGAACATTGAGCGATATGGACTTTCAACCAACCCCGAAAGTCTGGCAGATGGTATGCAGTGAGGCAGAAATTTGCTCCACGCGGTCCTGCGGGGCGAGGGGGGATTGCTTTTTTCAAGAAGCAAGGAAGGAAGCTGCTGATGCTGAGGTAGTTGTGATTAACCACACTCTCTTTTTCTCGTTGTTAGACATCGAAAACCTGCATGAGCACGATGGTTACCTCTTCCCAGATGATTTTGTGGTCTTCGATGAGGCTCATACCTTGGAGTCTGTAGCGTCCAACCAGTTGGGATTGAGGCTGACTCAGGCTGGATTGCGCTTTGATCTTCAGCGATTGCATAACCCCCGCTCGAGGAAAGGCCTGCTCAGGAGCCTAGGTGCAGGCAAGGCCATGGCGGCAGTTGAGCGTGCCCTTGCGGAATCCGAGGAGTTTTTCGATTTACTGGGGGAGGTCAGCGAATTTGGCGATCATGGCCGGGAGTTCCGGGTTCGGGAGCCTGAGGTTGTGCCTAATACTCTCGCTGAGCCGTTAAGAGAGCTCTGCTCCGATCTGGGCTCACTTGCCGATACGATCGAAAACGAGACAACACGAGCTGAAGTTCAGGAGGGGACGCGACGCATCCGGGATGCTCACGCGACAATGAGGATGTTCTTGGACCAGGAGGATGAGGGGTGCGTTTACTGGGTAGAGGCCGGAGGTGCCGAACGCACTTCCTACGCGATGCGAGCTGCTCCTGTTGATGTCGCTGAACGCCTCGGGCCACTCCTTTTCGCGGAGGGTAAGACTGCAGTGCTAACCAGTGCGACTCTTGGTACTGGTGATCCCGATCTGAGCTATTTTCGGCAGCGTGTTGGGGGAGAGCAGGTTGAGGCCCTTCAGATCGGTAGCCCGTTCAATTACCGGGAGCAGATGAATATTCACGTGGTTAAGTCTATGCCCGATCCAACATCGGCAGAATATGGTGAAGCATTGGCGAAGTGGACCGAGCGATTCCTCCACCAGAGTGATGGCAGAGCGTTTGTGTTGTTCACCAGCTACCGGAGCCTTCAGTTGGTTGCCAAGGAGATCGAGGGTGTTTGTCGGCAGCAGGGTTGGCAGCTTCTGATCCAGGGAAAAAAGTATCCCCGTCATCGTCTTCTCCAAGAGTTTCGGGATGATGAGCGGAGTGTGCTTCTCGGAACCGATAGCTTTTGGACCGGAGTAGATGTTCCGGGTAATGCACTCTCCAATGTCATCGTGACTCGGCTGCCTTTCGCCGTCCCTGATCATCCGTTGACGGCTGCGCGACTCGAGCGCATTGAAGAGAAGGGTGGGAACCCCTTTATGAATTACAGCGTTCCCGAAGCAGTGATTAAACTGCGCCAAGGGGTGGGTCGTTTGATTCGGTCCTCCCGTGACCGCGGAATGGTTGTGATTCTTGACAACAGGGTTGTGACTCGGAGGTATGGGAAAACCTTCCTTGAAGCCTTGCCTGAAGCCCCTATCGAGATTGTGGATCAACCCCTCGAAGAGTAATGATCTGAGCTAGCTGGTGCGGGAGAGAGGGCCTTGCTTTTGGGCTGAGCTTTGAATCAGGACGATTCCGAGTATGAGATCGCTTCTCGCAAGAGATTTGCCGGCCATTGACCGGGTGCAGTGGCTGCCTCCCCGAGATACCCATAGTTTAGAATCGATCCAAGATGAGTGGCCAAAAGCCGCGAGGCCGGTGCAAGAGGGCCCATTCCCATAATGGACAGCGGCAAAGGGGCATCTTCCAAGGCTTCTGCGATTCTTTGACAATCAGAGGGTGCTCCAAGTGTGAAGGCACATTTAGCTATATCGGCACCTGCACTTGCCATCTCCCCCACGATGTCCCTCAGCTGCTCGCGGGATGGGCACTGTGTGAAATCGTGCCAGCTGGCGATCCGAACCATCCCAATTTCAGCGGCCCTTTCCCAGATGTCTCCTAATTCTTCCAAGGACCGTAATTCGATGTCCAAAAGCCTTCCTGCTGGGAGAAATTCTGAGAGTATTTCGGCTCTTTGACGGATCGAAAGCTGGTTCATACCTCCCTCATCGGGGTGACGAGCCGTCAAAATAAGGGGCAGGGAAAGCCTCTGTCTGCGGGCGAAATGATGAACGCTGTCGCCATTACCCAAGCTATCAAGACGCAGCTCGATCAAATCACAGTCCTCCTCTGAATATAGTGTCTCCAGAGCCTTTTCACTGCCGGCGGAACCCACCACAAGAGGCTGTCGGCTTTGCAGTAAGGTGGCAAGGTTCTCCATAATCCGGTAATTTGCGCATCCCTTCTGATGCCAACCGCCTTCAGTTGCAAGGGCGGTTTGGGTAGTCTGGGGGCATAACCATGTAAATACGTCGGTCTATGGTGATCCTTACAGAGAATTCTGCTGGCCAAAAAGGTGAGGCGTTTTTAGGGTCGCCCCCCGTCAATGCGCCCATCATGAAATCATCCCGATACCTGCTCCCATTTGTTCGTCTTTCACTCGCATTTTTTGCGGTGGTTGTCGCACCCGCGGCCATGGCACAAACAGTGAAGAAAATTGAAGCGTCCGACCCCACCTTCGAGGACCTCCAATCGCCGAGCGTCGGAGGGAACACCGGCAAGAAAAGCTGGAAGCCGAAGGACTGGTTGGAGGTTGAGGTAAAGGTCAAGTTGGAGCCAGGTCGCTCTGCCCCTCGCGATGGTCACGTCGATCGTCTCACTGTGCGCTGGTTTGTGGCCGTTGAAAACAAGATCGATAAGGCCGGGCAAAAATATTTTCTGATGGAGAAAGAGGTGACTCACGTCAATGTCCCGCTCGACGAGGATTTTTATCTGTCCTGTTACCTTTCTCCGGCCACGATCAAGCGTCTGACCGGAAGCGAACGTGCAGGTAAGAATTCAATCACCGCTGTGGGTGGAGAAATCACGGTTGCTGGCGCCTCAGCCCCAGCCCGGTTTACCTCGCAAGGAAGCGTCAGTAAGCCGTGGTGGCAATCTCCAACGATGCAGCGCACCAACAAGTATCCACTACTCGACAAAAGCGAAACTCCCTTCAAGTTTCTCTGGTGGGATCGTTACCTCGAGATTGAGTCGGAGCCGGGCTAGAGCCTCGAGCAGATTAGCCAAAGGCGAGCTGCATCCATCTCACACACATTCTAAACCCCACCAGCCCGCCGGGCTGCATTCCCAAAACCTTTTTTAATACACATCATGGCTGACGCAGAGAGCACAGTTGCCCTGAGCATAGGATCGCAACGTATTTCCATGGCGGTCTTTGACCCCTCCAAGTCCGGAGGGCTGATCTTAAAATCATACGGCTCGCAGACGATTCTTGCAGACCCTTCTCAGGATCTCACGCGCCTCCCGCAAATAACTCTTGCTGTCAAAGAGTTGGCGGCCGCCCTCAAGGTGCGGGGGCAAAAGGTTCGCTACTCGATGTCCGGGCAGTCGGTTTTCACCCGGTTCATGAAGCTTCCCCCTCTTGATGAGGATAACATCGAGGAATTGGTCAAGTTTGAAGCCCAGCAGCATGTTCCGTTTCCCATCGAGGAAGTGGTCTGGGACTGGGCTCGGATGGAATCCTCCAGTCCTGAAAAAGAAGTTGTTCTGGTTGCAATCAAGCGGGATGCACTGACCGAAATTAATGAGACCGTGGCCCAGGCGGGGATCGGGACTCGCGAAGTGGATGCCGCCCCGATGGCGCTCTACAACGCGTTTCGTTACAACTATCCGAACGAGGACTCTCCTGTGCTTCTGATGGATGTCGGAGCGAAAGCGACGAACCTTGTATACGTAGAGGGTAGCAAACTGTTCACCCGCAGCATTGCGGTGGGCTCGTCATCCGTCACCACCGCGATCGCAAAGGAATACAATATCTCCTTCGCGGAGGCGGAGAATCAGAAAGTCAGCAACGGGATTGTTTCTCTTGGGAGTGGTCATACCTCCCAGCTCGATGAAGCAAGCGCTCAGCTTGCTACCGTGATCCGTAATTCGCTGAACCGGTTGCCTGCAGAGGTCGCTCGAACGAACAGTTATTATCGTAGCCAGCAGGAGGGAAGCATGCCGACCAAGGTATATCTCGCAGGTGGAGGAGTGAATCTTTCCTACCTCCCTGAGTTCCTTGAGGAGAAGCTGCGGATGCCGATTGAGATTTTTAATCCTCTCCAGCAAGTCACCGTTGGGAAATCGATCGATGTTGAAGTGCTCCAGCGCGAAGCGCACATGATTGGTGAGCTAGTGGGCCTCGCGCTCAAAGGAGTAGGTCGGGCACCGGTCAGCATTGATCTGGTTCCGGACGCGGTTGCTACCGAAAGAGCGACCGCTCAGCGGAAGCCCATTCTCATCGCTTCTGCGGTCATTGCGATGACCGCGATGGGGTTTTGGGCGGCAAATAAGTCGGTCCTTGCCACCGACGCGGTTGCCCAGGAAAAGGCGATGGCACAGCAGAAAGCTGAACTTGCAGGACCAGGAGGAAAGATCGAACGGGAGACAAATAGGCAGAAAGATCTGGCGGACCTGGCTGAAGCCTACGCGGATCAGCAGGCGGCTCGAGTGAGATGGATAGGTGTTCTTACTGAAGTGCAGTCATACTTCAATGATCAGGACGTGTGGATCACGGATTTTGAGCCGATGGGCCTTTACAAGACCAGCGATCCAAAGTCGGGGGAGGCACGGGTTAAGCAGGGCTTCTCCAAGGCTGCCTATGGGGAGAGCTCTCTGGACAACCTGAAATCGAATTCCGCCGCAGCGGCTACTCCCTCGAGGCGAGGAAAGAAGAAAGGACCTGTAGCTCCCGAGCCTCCGCAGGACGCAATTAACGTCATTCGTGTTACTGGCTTCTGGAAGTCGGATGCTCAGGCAGTGACTAAGATCGTGGACAGAATCCGAGCGAAGCAGGATGAGGATGGAGCCCTGTTTTCTTTCAAGCAGAATCCAGCCGACTCCAGTAGTGCTGATCTGGCTGATGGTGATATTCTGCCGGTATTGAACAACACGATTACCGATCCGAATAAACTGGCGGAGCAGTTTGTGATGATTCTACCGCTGAAAAATCCCATCCAAATCAAATAGGGAGAGAGTTAAGTAAAATCAGAACCGTAAAGACTAATGGGATCTTGGATTAAGAACAATACGTTTGAAGCTTTTCTGCTTCTTCTCGTGATCGGAGTGGCCGGCTTGTCATACTGGCACGGGGGAAAAAAGGGCCAGGTGTATGATGAGGCGAAAGAAAGTTATGAAGGCCTTGATGCGGCCGTCAGGCAGCTGCACGCCAAGAGGCCTTCCCCGACAACGGATAATGCAGATGACTTTGAAAAGCAGGTTGACGAATACGAGCAAACTGTTTCCGACCTTCAGGCAAAGATGCTAACCTACCGCCCCGACAAGTTTGAGGCGATATCGCCGCCAAAATTTATTGAGAACCTGAATGCGGTGCGGGTGGAGGTCACCAATGCGTTTGATGCGCAGGGAGTGGAATATCCAGGGGACCAGTTCTACCTGGGTTTCAAGAACTACACCGGAGGGCTGCCTAAGGAGGGGGCGACTGCTCATTTGAACTATCAGCTGTCTGCCATGAAGGCTCTCTTCGATGTGGTGTCGGCGGCGAAGCCCAGTGCATTGCTTAATGTTCACAGGGGGTTGTTGGCGGTCGAAAAGGACAAGGCTCCGGAGCCGGCAGCACGAGGAAGAGGAGGACGGCGGGTTGCGAGAGGCACCAGCCAGAAGGAACCTCCATTTGAGAGTCTTCCAGTTGAGATTTCCTTTACTTCGAGCGAGCCGGTAATGCGGAAGATCATGTCGGACCTGACAAGTCATCCAGACTATTACTTTGTGGTGCGCAGTTTGCGGATCCAAAACGAGAAAAGAGATCAGAGCCCGGCCAAGGATGATGTTGAATTTGATGTGCCCGAGGAGGAAGGGGCTGAAGATGATCCTTTTCCCGGTTTTGAAGATGAACTGCCAGCTGACGATGCCGATGGCTCCGTTGGGTTAGAAGATCCCGGCGTGGTGGAGGAGCCTGTGGCTCCTGCTCTCGCGGAGGGAGATAAAGGCAGTCGGGTGCTTGGGCAGATTCTGGGCGCAGAGCAGATCAATGTTCATCTTGAATTAGATATTCTTCTCTTCAAGGCCGCGGAAGCGGATGCAGGGGAAAAAAAGAATCCTTCCTGAAAACTCCGAGGCCTGACGAAGTCTCTCTCAGGGGCTCATCTGTCAGGCCCACATGATCGAAAAACTACCAAATTCATTCCATGGCAAATCTTTCCGAAAGTTACGACAAAGTTTCGTTGGTTGTCTCCATCGTCATCGCCGCTGCGTTAGGGGCTATGATCTGGATGGCAAAAGGAAATGTAGAGGAGGACTTCCGGCAGCCCTCAGTGCTGGGAGATACTGAGGCTCCCGAGAATCCCAAGCAGAAGTTCTACGCTGACACCACGTCAGAGATCGGAGGTGCGGTTGTCCTCGGGGGGCCAGTCACTGAGAACGGGCGGTCGATCGAGCTGACTGTGGGGACGCCTCTCTTTCTGAATCCCACTGGCGAAGAAATTGACTTGGGGGATGCCAGCTATCCAATGGTTCATGATCCAATTCCGAATCAGTGGTGGCTCGATAATCGTATTGATCCGGGTTGGAGTAACTCGCCGGGTCTTGATCAGGACGGGGATGGATTCTCTAACGGTGAGGAGTTCGCCGGGAACACTGATCCGAATGACCCTGAAAGTTTTCCGGCGCTGATTGCAAAACTACAGTGCGTAGAATTGGAGAAACGTGCATTCAGATTGAGCTACTCATCTGACAGCACGATTGGTGCGATTAAGCCTACGGATACCTTCAAGTTTAATCACGAGGAGATTGTCGGAGGTAGGAGTGTAAGGACTGGGTCTGAAAATATCCCATTCGGAAAGGGTAACGACTCGAATCTTTTCAGCAAAGGCGGCGCCCAGATGCGCTACGAGCTTAAGAATGTGGAGCAGCGGGAGTTCGAGAACCCCAACACCGGAATCGTGCAGAAGGCTAATTTTGCAGTAATCGAGGATGTTGCCGGGGCTAAAAAAGGAGATGTTCTGGACATCAAAAAAGGTTCACGTAATGGGGTTATCATCAGGGATTACACCGCGGTTCTCTCGCTCGCGGCCATCGGACAGCAGGCTGTGACCCTCAAGGTAGAGGAGCGGAGCAGTTTTTCCCTCCCTTTGGATCCTGATGCTGCTGAAAAACCCTTCAAATTCACGGGTGTCAGCGACGCAGGAGCTGTTATTATTGAGTGGGAGGAGAACGGAGAGACCAAAACCATGGAGGTTCAGCCTCTCTCCGCCACAGAATAAGCCCTCACAGTCAATCCTAAGTTCTCACCCTTTCTGCACTATCTCAGAGAAAAAGCTTCACAAAGGAGCTCTAAACCACCACAAAACCCGCCCTATCACACCATGCAATCAGCGAAGCATTTACTCAACCGCACGGCTCGTGTCCTAACCTTGTCTCTAGGGCTCGCCACCCTTGTGCCTACCGTCGCCTTTTCTCAAAGTGACTTGGCTAAGAGGGAGATGATGCGCCGTTCCGAGAAGGTCCGTCAGGCCGAAGAGCTCCTTGGATCTGGCCGCGAGGCTTATCAGAGTGGCGACTATCAGTCAGCGGTAACAAGCTACAACGAAGCTCTGGGGGTTCTGCCAGGGGGGTTTGCCACCGCGGAGCGGAGACGAGTTCTGGAAGCGCACCTTGCCGACGCTACAGTGGCGTTGTCACAGCAGTTCCGTCGGACAGGAAAGTATGCGGAAGCGAGAGAGAAGCTGAATCAGGTTCTTTCGATCGACCCAAACAATCAGCGCGCGCGTCAAGAAATTGAATACCTCGACGATCCGGTGCGCACCAACCCTGCTCTGAGTTATGACCACACCACGAACGTGGATAAGGTCAGGCGGTTTCTCTACACGGCCGAAGGCTTCAAGAATCTCGGCCTTTTCGATGACGCGATCCGCGAATACCAGAAGGCCCTGCAGGTAGATGAATATAACTCCGCAGCGCGGCGTGGGATGGAAGCGATTCACCAGCTGAAGTCGGATCATTACCGCACAGCCTTTGATGAGGCTCGTTCAAGAATGCTCGCAGAGGTAGATGCCGCTTGGGAAATGGCAGTGCCTCCCCCAATTGAACTCGACGGCAGCATCGTAGGTGGACTGCGTCCTTCCCCGGTAGGTGTGAACATTGAGTTCAAGTTGAAGAACATGATCATCCCGGTTGTTGATTTCGACGATACCACTGTTGAAGAGGCGATTGATTTCCTGAGGCAGCGGGCGGCAGAACTCGATAAGTGGGAGCTGGACCCCGTGAAGAAGGGAATCAACTTTGTGATCCGGAAGCCCCGCATCGGGGGTGGAGGAGCCCCTGATGCCGAGCTCGACATCGAGGGAGGGTTGGGAGCTATAGATCCCGGCTCGGCCCGTGTGAAAGAGCTGAAGCTCCGGAATGTCCCTCTCTCGAGCGTTCTCCAGTATATCTGCGAGCAGGCGCGGCTGAGGTTCAAGGTGGATGATTTTGCGGTCACTCTCCTTCCCATTGGCTCTGCTGAGGGCGAAGATGTTCTTACCCGCAAGTGGAAGGTGCCTCCTACCTTCCTCAATGATATCGGTACCGGGGGTGACGGAGACGGCGGTGCAGATGCGGATCCCTTCGCTGCCGATGACGAAGGCCTTGGTAATCGTTCACTGGCGCCGCGACGCCCTTTGAAGGAAATCCTTCAGGACGCTGGAATCGAATTTCCTCCAGGATCTTCGGCCCAATACATCCCCAGCACATCGACTTTGATCGTCAGCAACACTCCACAGAATCTGGATCTAGTTGACCAATTGGTTGAAGATATTCTCGGTGGAAGTCCCAAGATGATCCGAATCGTCACCAAGTTTGTCGAGGTCGCGCAGGAAAATTCTGATGAACTCAGTTTTGATTGGGTCGTTACTCCCTTCGGACTGGGTGGGGTAGTCTCGGAAGAGCTCTTCGCAGGTGGAGGAACACAGGGGAACGGGCAGGTCCGAACCGGTGCTGACTTCATCAGCCCAGTGGCCTTCACGAATATCCCTGGAATTCCTGCTGCGAGTAATCAGGCAGTACAAAACATCGTGACTGCCTCGAACCGGAGTGGTGACACTGCGGTGACCAGGAACAGTATCGATGCCGTTTTGAACAACCCGAACCGTAGCGCGCAGGTGAACCGTCCGGCGCCCGGCATTCTCAGCCTCACTGGACTCTTCAATAGCGGACAGCTCCAGATGATCATGAGGGGTCTCGCGCAGAAGAAGGGCACAGACATTATGACTGCGCCCAGCGTTACTGCACGCCCGGGGCAGAAAGCGACTATCGAGATTATCAGGGAATTCATCTATCCCACTGAATATGAGCCACCGGAACTGCCCAACCAGGTTGGTGGTGGCTTCGGCAACCAAGGTGGTGGAGGCCTTCTCGGAGGTGGTGGCGGAGCCGGTGGGTTCCCCGTTACCCCAGCGACTCCCACGGCATTTGAGACCCGTAACACAGGTGTGACTCTGGAGATTGAGCCAAACCTAGGGCCGAATGAATATGTCATCGATCTGCGCTTCGCGCCTGAGATCGTGGAGTTCGAAGGCTTCATCAACTACGGTAGCCCAATCACCTCACCGGCTACCGATGCGTTCGGAAACCCCGTGACCGTGACGATTACCGAGAACCGGATCGAAATGCCGGTCTTCTCCAGCCGTCGGGTAAGCACTGGAATCACAATCTACGACGGACATACCGTCGCGGTTGGTGGACTGATGCGTGAAGATGTGCAGGATGTTGAAGATGGGGTTCCGATTCTCAGCGACATTCCGCTCATTGGCCGCTTATTCAAGAGTGACGCCCAGAGCAACATCAAGAGCAACCTGATCATCTTCGTTACTGCGAATATTATCGACGCCTCTGGTAAGGATTACCGGAAGCCTAATGAAGTAGACCCAAGTGGAACTCCTGTTGACCCAGTCAGCACTGATCTCGGAGGCGGACCTGAGGGGATTTTGCCTCCGCTCTAGGTGGTTGCAACTCATTGGATTTATCAAGGCCCGGCAGTCTCACTGCCGGGCTTTTTCTTTTTCGACCACGAAAAGAATCAAGATCAGGTGTCGATTTGAGTTTTCACCCCCGGAAGAGCTGCAACATTCACCAGCACTTTAAACAGTGTTCCATTCATGTATTCGTTCGCATTGACCGGTGGCATTGCCACGGGAAAAACAACCTTTGCCAGATTCCTGCTGGAGAGGTGTCCCAGTGCCGTAGTTTTCGATTGCGACAAGGTCGTATCGCGCCTGCTCAATGATCAGATTATACAGGCTGAGATTGTCTCGGCGCTTGGAGAGAGCGTAGTTGACAGGGGTTCTGGTAATTTGAGTAGGGCTGAATTGCGCGAAGAGGTTTTCAGAAATAAATGCTCCAGGACTGCGCTGGAGGAAATCCTACATCCGTTGACACGGGAGGAATGTCTTGAGTCGCTGGCCGAAACTGCTACCAGTGGCGGGTCGCCCTTGTTCATTGCGGACGTTCCACTTCTTTTTGAAAGCGGATTCGACTTTGGATACGAGAGCTCCCTGCTGGTTGCCACCACTCGTGAAACCCAGCTAGAGCGTCTCAAGTCCCGCGATGGTCACGACGATGCCCTCGCAGAGGCCATGCTCGACGCCCAGCTCCCCATTTCAGAAAAGGTGGACCTTGCCGACGTGGTTTTCTGGAACGAAGGGCCGGAGCAGGTCTTGCGCTGCCAGATTCTTCGTTTCTTAGAGACCCTAGACATTCTCAACTAACTGTTCAGATGGCCGCCAAAAAGAAAAGTTCCCAGAAAAAAACCGCAGCCAAGAAGGTTGCGAGCAAGAAGGTTGCGAGCAAGAAGAAGGCGAGCCCCAGAAAGAAGAGCGCGTCAAAAAAGGCTGCCAAAAAGGCTGCCAAAAAGACTGCCAAAAAGACTTCTCGGGAAAAAGTGCCTGCAGCGAAAAAGAGTCAGGAGGAAGAAAAGGGTAAGACTCCAGAGCTAGAGGTGGTCGTTGAGAGTGCTGCGGAAGCCGCAGGTGGAGCGAGGGGAGAACCGGAAGTTCAGGTGGAGCCGGTTAAAAAAGAGCCCGATCCTTCCTATGATGTGCCGGAGAGGATTGATGTGAATGAATTTCGGGAGCGTTCTCTTTCAAGCCTGCTAGACGCTGCTGCGGAGTTTCCTCTCAAGGTGAACAGTGCGGCAGGAAAGGGTGCGTTGATCTTTGAATTACTGGCCTTCTACTCCAAGCACGGAACCGAGTTGGAAGCAGAGGGGATCCTGGAACAGGCCAAGGAGAACTATGCGATGCTTCGTGATCCCGTCCGGAGCTTTCGAACTGCTCCTGATGATTTCTACGTTGGAGGGAATATACTCAAGCAGTATGGACTGCGAGCGGGGCAGAGAGTCAGGGTGAGGCTTAGGGCTCCACGGGAGCGCGACAAATATCTTTCCGCTCTCGAAGTTCTTACTATTGAGGGCCGCGATGCTGGTAACTTCGATGCCCCCAAGGGGTTCGACCAGTTGACTTCGCTGTTCCCGGAAGATCGATTCGTTCTTGAGCGCCCATCGGCAATGGCGGTGAGGCTGATTGACATAGTGGCCCCTCTTGGGAAGGGTCAGCGAGGGTTGATTGTGGCCCCGCCACGAGGTGGGAAGACCATTCTCCTGAAGGAGATGGCAAAGTCGATCTCAGCTAATCATCCTGAGACCAAGTTGATTGTCCTCCTTCTTGATGAGCGCCCAGAGGAAGTGACGGATTTTGAAGAGACGGTTGATGCCGAGGTGTTTAGCTCCACCTTTGACGAGCCCTCAAAACGACATGCGCAGGTCTCCGATCTGGTGCTCGAGAGAGCGAAAAGACTGGTCGAGCTTGGGCAAGACGTTGTTATTCTTCTCGATAGTCTGACTCGTCTGGCTCGTGGTTATAACAACTCTCAGCGGGGAGGTGGGCCAGTTGGATCCGGTGGGTTGAGTCCGCAGGCTCTTCAGAGGTCGCGGAAATTTTTTGGAGCTGCCCGAAATGTGGAAGAGGGAGGCAGCCTTACGATCGTTGCGACGTGTCTTGTTGAGACAGAAAGTCGGATGGATGACATCATTTTCGAGGAGTTAAAAGGGACGGGCAATATGGAGATTCGTCTCGATCGAGAACTGGCTGAGAGTCGGATTTATCCCGCCATTCATATTCCTCAGAGTGGAACTCGTAATGATGACCGGCTCTACCATCCGGAAGAAATGAATCGCGTGATTGAGATCAGACGAGCGCTTACCACTCTACCCATTGGGGAGGCTCTGGAAACCCTGTTGAGGCAGCTGGCGAAAAATTCTACGAACGCAGAACTCCTCATGCGGGGTATGATTTAGCGGCAAGCAGACGAGATGCTCGCTCCGGAGCTCTATTTTAGGGGGTGTGAGCACAATGCGACTACATTCTATCTAAGAATCTTCTTGCAGACAGGGGCATCTGGGACGACAAAACGGGGTGCCAATGCGTGAATCCATAGCGAAATTTCTCCTTGTTACGGCGCTGGTCGTAGCCCCGGTTGTTTCATCGGCCCAGACGTTGTTATTCATCAACTCGAAGTCGTGGCGGCAAACCGGGCCTGAAACGCTCAATTATTTGGGAGGCCGGACAGACATGTTCTTCCAAGATGGGACTGTGGAGCTCGGGCCCTGCACGGGGCCATGGCCTAGTATCTTCGGCCCAAGCATATTTTGCCCTATCGGGACAACAGGGTTTATTGCGCAGGGCGATATTGACGGTGACGGGAACAATGACCAAGGCGCTTTCTTTTCGGTAGCCTCGATTACACCGTCCTCAACCGTTGAACCCTTTCGCCCGGATCTCATTAGGCTTATCTCAGCTCCTCCCTCAGGTTTTACTCGGGCTCTCCGTTCTTCCGATGGAGACATAGCGGAAATCTTTGATGTCTTCGATTCGAGTCTCATTGTGTGGTACAACGCGCTGGAAGGGATTATCGACGATTACGAGATTGCAATCTACCAGGCACTCCGAGGCTATGATGCTGGCTCGCAGGAACTTGAAAGGCATTACGATGATGTGGTGTGGGGGCCTTACAAGTTTAGTCTGCCCGGGCTTGTTCCATCAAGCGCACCGGCTGAGTTGGAGCCAGAACCAATCATTTACGGGATCGATCACCTTGTGACTCCTGATGCGTGGCCCGGCCGTGGAGCGGTAGCCCAAGGTTGGCGGAACACCAACGAAGACTGGGGTAACAACGGCACGTTGGAAGCTGATCCAAGGACCTTTTACGACTTTCAATGGTCAGGTCTGGATCCAAGCAACACGCTGCAATCGGACGTCCTCTCCTTTTCGATGAATGGCAATCAGTATCTCAACCCAGATGGTGTTGAAGAAGTAAAATACAGTCTGGATGCAGCGGGGCGCGGCGTGGTGACCGGATTGTCCTGTTTCAATACGATTACCACGGATCTGAACCTGGATGAGGTTCTGGAACAGGGAAAAATCTACGAGCTGAACTTCACGACCGGGATGCTTGCTGGGACGGAAGAAGGGAGACAGTATCCGATCACCGCTTTTGGTGATTCGGGAGATTTGGCAATCTTCAGGGTTGTTACTCGTGCTGAAGGTTACACCAGAGCCCAGGCGCAGGAAGCTGCTCAAGCTGCAGGCGGCCGTCTGGCCATCCTCAACACTCAGGACAAGCTTGATTTCGTCAACGGTCAGCTGATTGGCGCTGGATTTGACACCTTGGACGGAGAGTGGCCTTCCATGTGGATCGGGTTAAGTGATAGCGCAGAGGAAGGTGAATGGCAGTGGGATACAGGAGAGGTTCTTGGCGGCGCTCAGAACTGGGAGGTTGGAGCCCCAGTTATCGATCCACCTGAGAACGTTTTCGATTTTGCTCAGATTCTCGGGGGTGTTGCTGCGGATGGCGCGGCTCCGGTATGGTTTGATGAGGAAGGAACTGCTGAGCTTGAAGCATTCCTCCTTGAGATCCCTCTGCTCAACAGCAACGAGATCGTGTTGCCGAGTGCAAACGATCTTACTGCGGGTGTCGTGACGGGCAGCGTAACGTCCGGTGCTGGTTTCGACCTTTTGACCAACCGGTCGCTCGGAGATCCCAACTGTCTCCAAGTTGGGCAGACATACCGGCTTGATATCATCACTGGCGAACTTGCAGGGACCAGTCAATTTCCGATCACGACGTGGGACGAATTTACAGTGACTACAGTCGGGGATGATCCGCTCCCTTTTGATGTGGTTGGGGTGCCTTCCCTGGCAACTGGGGATACGTTCGTGCTGACTCCTGAGAATGTGAACGCCACATTCTCTGTTGGATATATCGGACGTCATTTCGTGGAGGCCAGCGATGTGTTGGATGCCCCTGCAGACTTTTCAAATCTTGTGCGTGGAGCAGATTATCGAATTGAGTTCCTGACGGGCGCTCTTGCAGGCACTTCAGATACGATCCGGAACTGGGGATTCCCAACAAATGCCTATCTTGAAACAGAAACAGACTTTTTCGGACAGCTTGAGGTTGGTGACACTTTCAGTATTGACCTTATTGAGTTGCCGGCACTCAGCATTGCCGTAGGGGATAAGTTCGAGATTGGTCAGATCTTTGAGGATTGGGTGCAGGACAAATACGATGCTGGCGAAGTGCTGGCAGTTGATGAGCTCACGCTGTCAAGTCCCCCTGATTTCGGAGGATTTGGGATACCTGCTACGCCTGACCTGATTGTAGATCAGACTCTACTCGGCCCTCTTTACGCGGTAGCCAGAGAAGATACCATCGTGTTTCCTCCGTACCCGATTGGGACAGTAACTGGAGACCGTAGTGAGTTTATCCTCGGCACACTCGACAATCATTATCAGCTTGGCCCCTTCTTCTTTAACCCTGGGGATTCTACGGACATCAGACTGAATATCAATCGTACGAGTAATAGCAGTCAGACCGCGATTGATGGAGGGAGCTACGATCTGGCATTCCGAGTGCAGTTCATTGATACCTATGAAGGTTTTGCCATTCTTGGTGGGCTGGGCGACGACACCGGGTTTCCGTTTGCCACTCCGAGCAGCGAGCGGGAGCCTGATTATGACTTCGACCGGGATGGAGCGTCAAATCTGCTGGAATATGCACTGCAGAGTGACGTTGCAGACCCCAATGACAGGCCGGCTTTCCTCTATGCGCTTGACGAGGAGGCTGGCAGTTGTACGGCGACTCTGACCAAGCGGCCCTTCACTGGATCCAGCGTTGAATACTATTTCGAATACAGCACGGACCTGCGGACTTGGACAACAATTGGTGATGACGATCCCATCTTTGAGATTGCGGTAGATAACGAGGAAACCCTCGAAGTCACAAATCTCTCCAATTTCCCAGGTGAGCTCGCTGCTCCGGCATGCTTTCTCAGGGTAAGGGTAGAAATTGCGAGATAGCAGGAAAGGCGAAGAACTGTTTTAAATCGATTGCGGAGAGGCACGACTTTGAGTCGTGCCTTTTCTTCATAAAACAGAGCTAGTGAATCATGAGCCCATTACAGGAATCCGAAGCGCTCTTTGAAGGGCCCACTTCCGGTGCACGATGATTACTACCACTAGTGAATTGGCCACTCTGGTCGAGCAGCTACCCGCGTGCGATTCTACTCACGCTGGAATCGATCTTGAGGCTGATAATCTTCACCGCTATGCCGAACAGCTGTGTTTGATCCAGATCTCTGACGGGAAAGATGTTTTTCTGGTCGACCCTCTGGAAGTGGACGATCTCTCCCCATTTCGAGACTATCTAGCGACTCAGAGGATATGGATGCATGGGGCGGATTTTGATATGACCCTGCTACGTAGAGAGTTCGGAGCCCTTCCGCGAATGATCTATGATACTCAAATAGCGGCTCGGCTCGTTGGGATTCCACGGTTCAGCTACGCGAATCTCGTCGAGCAATTCTTCGACGTAAAGCTATGTAAGGCGTCGCAGAAAGAGAATTGGGGACAAAGACCCCTGCCCGATAAGATGCGGGAGTATGCCAGTAACGATGTTCGTTACCTTCTCCCTCTCGCTCAGGCTCTTGAAGATGACTTAAAGGCAAAGGAGCGCTACCCGTGGTTTGTGGAGAGTTGCCAAGCAGCAATGAAGCGGGTGTTGAGCCGCGAGGTTGAGAAGGAAGATCCATGGCGAATTCGAGGGTCAGGAAAGCTTGATCCCCAAGCTCTTTGTGTCCTGAGAGCTCTCTGGCATTGGCGTGACCGTGAAGCGCAGGAATGGGACCGCCCTCCATTCATGGTTGCGAGGAATCAAGACCTTATTAAATGGTCGGATGTGCTGGTGAGAGGAGAAAAGATTCAAACTCCGCGCAATGTCAGGGGGGGGAGGGCCCGGCGACTGAAGGATGCTACAGATGAGGCTCTCAAGATATCAGCATCCGATTGGCCTGAGCGTATCAGAGGAAATGGGCGGCGCTGGAA
>Ga0163110_10000465_pt1 | contig 19248 bp, 17 predicted proteins | sample CRUFie1St17metaG_FD_108703 | JGI IMG/M metagenome (GOLD analysis project Ga0163110, IMG submission 108703) | Marine microbial communities from the Costa Rica Dome - CRUD Field 142mm St17 metaG | ecosystem: Environmental > Aquatic > Marine > Oceanic > Photic zone | place: Costa Rica: the Eastern...
TCAGGACCCAATGTCCTCGCTCAACCCGTCGATGCGGGTCGGGGCGCAGGTCGCCGAGCCGCTCGAACTTCATCAAGGCGTGGGCGGCGAGGCGGCCGAGGCCGAGGTCGCGCGCTTGTTTGCCGAAGTCGGCTTGCCTGAGGGGTCCAAGCGCAAATACCCTCATGAACTGAGCGGGGGCCAAAAGCAGCGCGTCATGATCGCCCTCGCCCTGGCCTGCAACCCGAAGGTCTTGCTGGCCGACGAGCCGACGACGGCCCTCGACGTGACGGTGCAGCGCGCCATCCTCGATTTGCTTCAGGAGTTGCGCGACGCGCGGGGCATTGGGGTCCTGTTTGTGACGCACGACCTCGACGTGGTGAAGGACATCGCCGACCACGTGGTGGTGATGCGGCACGGCAAGGTGGTCGAGTCGGGCACCTGCGCCGACGTCATGACACGCCCCTCCCATCCCTACACGCAAGAGTTGCTGGCGGCCATGCCGTCGCCCGCGACGAACGCCACGGGCGCAGATGCGGCAGAAGGGACGCCGCTCATCGAGGCGCGCGGAGTGGTGAAACGGTACGTAACGAAGAAGAACCTTTGGGGCAAGCCCGTGGCGCATTTCGAGGCGCTCAAAGGCGTGAGCATGGCCATTGGCCAGGGCGAACGCGTGGGGCTGGTAGGCGAAAGCGGGTCGGGCAAGTCCACGCTTGGACGCGTGATGCTCGGAATGGACCAAGCGGACGAGGGCGAGGTGATGTGGAAAGGCGGTGCCGCGGAAGGCCGGGCGTTTCGACGGCTCGCGCAGCCCGTGTTTCAAGACCCCTTCTCGGCCCTGAATCCGCGCATGACCATTGGCGCAGCCCTGCAGGAGGCCGTGAACCAACGCCTTGCAAAAGAGGGGCCTTCGGTCCGCGAATTGCTCGAGGAAGTGGGGCTGTCGGCAGAGGATGCCACGCGGCGGCCAGGAAGTTTCAGCGGGGGTCAGCGGCAGCGGATCGTGCTGGCGCGGGCGTTGGCGCTGTCGCCGGAGTTTTTGGTGCTTGACGAGAGTGTGGCGGCGCTGGATTTGCGCATCCAGGCGGAGATTTTGGACTTGCTCAAGGCGCTTTGCGAACGCCGTGGATTGACCTTCCTCTTCATCAGCCACGACCTGAATGTGGTGGGTGCCGTGTGCGACCGCATTGCCGTGATGCAGGCCGGTGAAATCGTGGAAGAAGGCCCCGCAGACCAAATCCTGAGTTGTCCACAACATCCGTACACACAACGTTTGTTGTCGAGCCGTCCGGGGCAAGATTCCGAGGGGCGCGTTGCGTAATTTGGACTCCTGTAACGCGACTTCGCAACCCCACGTTCATGTCCCTTGTTTTGAAATCCCTGGAGGACGGAATCCTCACCCTGACGATTCACCGTCCCGACGCGCTCAACGCGCTCAACCGCAACGTCATTGACGCACTGAGTGCCGCCATCGAAGCGGCCCAAGACAACGACGACGTGCGGGTCATTGTGCTGACGGGCGCAGGCGAGAAGGCCTTTGTGGCCGGCGCGGACATCAAGGAATTTGCGGACTTCGACCAAGCCCAAGGCGAGGACTTGGCGCGCCGCGGCCAGCGCGACCTGTTTGACCGGGTCGAGCAAAGCCGCAAGCCCGTGGTCGCCGCCGTCAACGGCTTCGCCCTCGGAGGCGGACTCGAATTGGCCATGGCCGCACACGTGCGCATCGCCTCGTCCAACGCCCGCATGGGCCTTCCGGAAGTGAGCCTCGGGGTGATCCCTGGCTACGGCGGCACCCAACGCCTCGCCCAAATCGTCGGCAAAGGCAAGGCCATGGAAATGGTCCTCACCGGCGGCATGATCGACGCAGAAGCCGCCTTGGCATGCGGGTTGGTAAACCAAGTGGTCGACCAAGAATTGCTGCTCGAAACCGCCCACGTGATGGCGGGGAAAATCGCCAAAAACGCACCCACAGCTCTGGCCGCGGCCCTCGACAGCGTGCTCGCCGGATACAGCCGGGACGGGTTTGACGTGGAGATTCAGCGGTTTGGTCAATGCTTCACGACCAACGACTTCAAAGAAGGCACGACGGCGTTCCTCGAAAAGCGCAAGCCCCAATTCCCCGGCTCATGAGCGAGCGCACAACGCCCTCTGCGGTCGTGGTTCCCGTGGTGGCCAACACGCCCCATGCGCTGCCTTCGTACTCCACGGAAGACAGTGCGGGACTTGACCTACGCGCCAAGCTCGACGCCCCTGTGGTGCTCCAGCCCGGGGAACGCGCGTTGATCCCCACGGGACTGCACTTCGCCCTGCCTCAAGGGTGCGAGGCCCAGGTTCGGCCCCGGAGCGGCCTTGCCTACAAGCACGGCGTGACCGTCCTCAACAGCCCGGGCACCATCGACGCGGATTACCGCGGAGATGTGGGCGTCATTTTGATCAACCACGGCCAAGCCCCATTCACCGTCGAAAACGGCGAGCGCATTGCCCAGCTCGTGTTGGCGCGGTACGAGCGCGTCGAATGGGCTGTCATTGAAACCGTCGAACAGTTGCCAGCGTCCGTGCGGGGCGCCGGTGGGTTTGGCCATACTGGAACTTCATGAACATCATCGTGCCCATGGCAGGCCGCGGAAGCCGCCTTCGCCCCCACACCCTGACCGTCCCCAAACCACTGGTGCCTGTCGCCGGCAAGCCCATTGTGGAGCGCCTTGTCGAAGACATCGTGCGCACGGCCCACGACGGGGTGGACAACATCTGCTTCGTGACGGGGGAGTTTGGGGAAGACGTGGAACGCGAACTCGTGGCGGTGGCCGAGCGCCTCGGCGCCAAAGGCCACATCCGCTACCAAGACAAGCCCCTGGGCACGGCCCACGCCATCTTGTGCGGCAAGGACTTCCTCGACGGCCCCGTCGTCGTGGCCTTCGCCGACACCCTGTTCCGGGCGGGTTTCACCATTGACCCCGAGGCAGATGGGGTGCTGTTTTGCCAGCGCATTGAAGACCCGTCGGCGTTTGGGGTGGTGGTCACCAACGACGCCGGCACCATCGTCGACTACGTGGAAAAGCCCCAAGAATGGGTGGGCGACCTCGCCATGATTGGCATCTATGCCTTCAAAGACGGCGCCCGCCTGAACCGCGAACTCCAGCAACTCATCGACCACAACGTCGTGAAAGGCGGCGAGTACCAATTGCCCGATGCACTTCGCAACATGACCCAAGACGGACTGAAGTTCATCCCTGGGGAGGTGTCTGAGTGGATGGATTGCGGCAACAAAGTCGTCACCGTCGAAACCAACGGACGAATCCTCGGTATTCTCGAAGAGGAAGGGCGACTCGACCCTGTGCCTGCCTCCGCCACCGTGACGGACAGCTTGATTCTGCCTCCTTGCCACATTGGGGCAGGGGTCGTGATCGAACGGTCTGTGATTGGACCTCACGTCACTTTGGGCGCGGGCACCGTGGTGACGGATTCCCGGGTGAGCAACGCGCTCGTGGCCGGGGACAGCCGCATCAAACACGCCGTACTGGACGGCGCCATGATTGGCGCCCATGCCGCATGGCATGGCACGGCCGACGACGCCAGCATTGGCGATTACTGCACTGTAGGAAACCCCCAAGGATGATGTTTCCCCGCGCGACATGGACCACGTGGATGCTCGCTTTGGCCTTGAGCCTAAGCTTCAGCAGCTGCCGACTTGTGTCGTCGTTGGGCAAAGGACAAGCGGAGGACCTGCCCTACGGCAAGGAGACCCAGCTTGCGTACTTCGAAGGCCAAGGACACCTGCTCAAGGGGGATTTGGAAGATGCCTACGCGAGTTTCCTGAAGTGTGCCGATGCGCAACCCGAGGAAGTGGCGTTTCACTTCCAGCTCGGCAAAATTGACTTGGAGCTCGAGCGCTTTGAAGCGGCGGAAAACCACTTGGATCGTGCCGCCAATCTTGAACCCCAAAACACATGGGTCCTCTACCACCGCGGCCTCGCCCGACTGGCGCAAGGCAACGGCCCCGGCGCGGAAGAAGATTGGACCGCCTTTGTGGTGGCGCGGCCCGGCGATTTGGAGTCCCTCTTGGAATGCGCCGACCGGTTGTTGAGCCAAGGCCACATCTTGCCAACCCTAAACCTATTGAGCAACTACGAGGACGAGGTCGGCAAGGACGAAGACGTGCGGACCGAAGCCCTGCGGTTGGTCGAGCAAACCGCCGATCCCAAAAGCCTGGGACAGTTCCTCGAAGCCGCCAAAAAGGACTTTCCGGAAAGCGACATTTTTCAATTGCAATGGGCCCGGTACCTCATGGCCACCGACGACTTGGAGGCGTGCCTCGCCGAACTTCAAGCCTTGGCCCAGCGGCGGCCGAATTGGGGGCTGGTGCAGTTTGAGCTTGCCGAATTGTGGACGCGCAAGGACAACCTCGACACCGCACTTCCCCACCTCAAGCGTGCCATGTCCAGCGACGATGTGGCACTGGAAAGCAAGCTCCGCGTGTTGCTCGGCTACGGACTGCTCGCGCAAGAAGACGCCTCCTACCGCGACGCCTACAGCGCCTTGCTCGAGCGCATGATGGCCGCCCACGGTGAAGAACCGGCGGTGGTCGAATTGGCCTGCGACTGGGCCTACCAAAACGACGCGCTGGAGGAGGCCCTTGATTTGGCCTTGCTCCTGCTCGAACTGGCCCCGGGGTCGGTCGAAACCTGGACCAACCTCATGGCGATCCGCGTCGATTTACGCCAGTGGGCGCCCATGGCGGCAGATGCCGAAAGTGCCATTGCGCGCTTTCCCCTCGACCCGTTGCTGCACTACTACCGGGGGTTGGCCCTCGGCGAAACGGGGCAACATGCACTGGCCGTCAAGGCCTACGAGGGCGGACTCAACGTGGTGTTGGACAACCCCATGCTGGAGAGCGCCCTGGCGTCGGCACTTGCTTCCGCCCTGCGCGAGGTGAACGAATTGGACCAATCGGAGGCCGCGTTTGAGCGCAGTTTGCGCGCCATGGAAGACGCGTTTGTCCTCAACAACCACGCGTACTACCTCTCGACGCGATACGCCATGCCCGAGGGCCAGGCGAGGCTCGAGCGCGCGCTGGAATGCAGCACCCGCGCCAACGAATTGCGCCCCGGTGAAGGCAACTTCATGGATACCCAAGCCCACATCCTGTACAAACTGGGGCGCCACAACGAAGCCCTGGAGTGGATCCTTCGGGCGCAGGAAAACGGCATGGGCGGTGACGCCGTGGCGTTGGAGCACGAAGGCGACATTCGGTGGGCCTTGGGCGAGACGGAGGTGGCCCGTGAAGTGTGGCGACGCGCGTTGGAAGCCGGCGGCGACGAGAAGGTGTTGAACCCCAAAATCGCCCGCCCGTGATTCGCTTCCGCGCCATGGGATGGGCTGTCGCGCTCATGTGGCTGACCGCCACGGGCTGCCTGACCGGGCGACGCGCCACGGTGGCGAGTCTGCCCCTGCGCGAGGCCCCGGAACTCATCGAGGAAGTCGGGAAGCGCGATTCAGATTGGTCCACCCTTGGCGTGCGTTTGGAATCCACGGCGAGTGCCATGGGCAAGGCGGGCACGTTCACATTGAACGTGCGCGTGGCGCGGGACAGCGTCATTTGGATGAGCATCTCCCCGGCACTCGGTGTCGAAGCGGCGCGCGTGCTCCTGACCCCCGATTCCGTGCAAGTCCTCAGCAAATTGCCGGGGTCGCGGTTTGTGTTTCAGGGGAATTACGACATGCTGGAAGAGGCGGTGCAGGCGCCGGTGAGTTTTGACCTGGTGCAAGACCTCATCATGGGGCGTCCGCTCATGCTGACGGACAAAGAAGACGGGTATGTCAGCAAGGTCGATGGCGACCAATACGTGCTCATGAGCAAGTACGACCGCAACGTGCGCAAACTCGTGGGCACCGACAACAAAGAACTTGCGCCCGGCGACAGTCTGTCCATTGTGATTGAAGACAAGAAGGCGGAACGCCTGCTCGAAAAAGCCGAGAAAAAGGCGGAGAAAAAGGACGAGGAAGCCGAAGATCTGCTGGTGAAACGGTATTGGCTGGACGGGAAGACGTTTGACCCGGTCAAGGACGTGGTGGACGACCTCTTGCGGTCCCGCACAGTGCGCGTGGAGCGGAGCGATTTTGACGACACCGACATCGGCCGATTGCCGAGCCGCGTTCGCATGACGGCCAAGGGACCGGAGGGAATCTTCGATGCCCTCATCTACACCAAGCGCCGTCGCGCCGGCCGCGCGTACGACTTCCCGTTCAACATTCCCGAGGATTTTGAGCGACGCACGGAACTCTAACGGCTTCAGCCCCTCTGCGGCTGTGATCCTGTGCTTGACCCTGTGGATGGGTTTGGCGGGCGGGGTTTGGGCGCAGTCGGACGACAAAGCGGCCCTGCAGAAAGAGCGGGATCGCATCACGCAACAGCTCAAGACGACCGAGAACCTGCTCAACCAGGCCAAGCGCAGCCGAAACGACGCCTCGCAGCAGGTGCGTCTCCTGAACAAGAAGATCGAGCTGCGGGAGAAGCTGGTCCGACACCACCAAGCGACCATCCGCTCTTTGGAGCGCTCCATGCGCGGCACCGATTCGGAAATCCGCACGTTGGAAGGCCACGTGGCAGCCCTCAAGGACGAGTATGCGCGCATGGTGCAGCAGGCATACCGCATGAAACTCAGCACCAACCCGCTGCTGTTTGTATTTGCCGCCGACGATTTCAGCCAAGCGACCATGCGCTTTCGTTTGGTGCAGTCCTATACGACCATTCGGAAGGAGCAGGTTGAACAAATCGAAGGCGCACAGGTCGAACTTGCCGAGGTCAGGGTCACCCTGAATGAAGAGCGGGCCGGGGTGGAACAAGCCTTGGCGGAGCAGCGCGCAGAGCGCGACGCCCTTCAGGCAGACAAGCAAGAGCGCACCGCACTGGTAGATCAATTGCAAGACGAGGAAAAGCGCCTTCGCAAAGCCCAAAAAGCCCAAGAAAAAGAGCGCCAACGCCTCAGCGATGAAATCAAGCGCATCATCGAAGCCGAGCTGGCGGCAGAACGTGCCTCGGCCGCCGGAGAATTTGCGCTGACACCCGAAGGCAAAATCGTCTCGGAAGCCTTCGAAAAGAACCAACGCACCTTGCCTTGGCCGGTGATGCGGGGGGTGGTGACCCAAGGATTTGGGCGGCAACCGCATCCGACCCTCAGCGGCATCACCATTGAAAACAACGGGATTGACATCACCACCGAGGCGGGGAACCGAGCGCTGAGCATTTTCCAAGGCACCGTGTCGAGCGTCTTCAATTTGCCAGGGGCAGGCACCAGCGTCATCATCACCCACGGCGCCTACCGCTCGGTCTACACCAACCTCACCAACTGTCCTGTGAACAAGGGCGATGCCGTCGATGTGGGCACGTTCCTAGGCAACGTGGGCGGAGCCTCGGGCGACAACAGCGTCCTGCACTTTGAGGTTTGGAAGGTGGCAGGAAGCGAACGCACCCCGGTCGATCCCAAAAAATGGTTGACATCGCGATGATGAAAGACCGCGATTGCCAATCGGTTTTTACCTTGAATCGCACAAAAATGGTATTGAACAACATTCGTTTTTTCCGGTCTTTTGCAAGCATGGTGAAATCGCTTCCTATTCTGAGTTTGATCTCAATAATTTGTCTGTCCTCATGCGCGGACAGCAGCCCTGCTAACCAAGACGCGGACGACCTCACGATCGTTTGCACCACTGGAATGGTGGCTGATTTGGTGAAAGCGTTGTCCGACTCTTCGGCAAAGACAACCTTCGTCGTCCCTACGGGACTCGATCCACACACCTACAGAGCCACACCTGATGACGTAAGCCAAATCATGGGCGCAAACGCCGTATTGTACAGTGGGTTGGGACTTGAGGCCAAGTTTGAGACCATTCTAAGCAATTATGGCAAGGACCCCAATCACCACGTTTTTTCTCTGGGTCAACATTTGCCAGACTCATTGCTCGTCACCATTGAAGACGAAGAAGGTCATGGCTCTGAGGTAGACCCCCATTTTTGGTTCGACGTGGAGCTTTGGAAAATGGCGGCACAAGGAGTGGCGAAGGATTTGGCAAGCATCGACCCCGAAGGTGCAGAGGGATATCAGAAACGCTTGGAAGCATATCTTCTGCAACTCGAGGCCCTTGATGCTTGGTGCAAGAAGGAACTTGAGTCCATCGATACAAGCAACCGCGTTCTGGTCACGGTACATGATGCCTTCACCTATTTCGCGAGGCACTTTGAATTTGACGTTCGTGGACTTCAAGGAATTTCACCAGAAATTGAGGCTGGTGTGTACGACGTATCGAACATGGTCAACTACCTCGTAGAAAATGACATCCAAGCAGTTTTTGTTGAAGAATCTCTCCCCACGAAAACCATGGAGGCCGTGGTAAGCGGATGTTTGTCAAAAGGTCACGTTGTGTCCATTGGTGAACCTCTCTTGGCAGACAACGTAGGCGTAGCTGGGACGGAGGAAGGCACATACATCGGCATGGTCAAGTACAATGTGCGTGCGCTTGTCGAAGGACTCGGCAAATGAATCAACTCGACATCTGCAATCTTTCCGTTCACTACGATGATACGGTGGCCTTGACTTCGGTTGAAGCGACTTTGTCAAGTGGTCAGATTGTAGGTGTGATGGGTCCAAATGGCAGCGGAAAGTCCTCGTTGATCAAATGCATTGCCGGGATTCTGACACCGACCGCAGGTAAGGTGCTGTGGAATGGGGTGAATACCCTCCAACACGGGATTTCCTTGAGCTACATCCCTCAGCGTGAGGACATCGATTGGGATTTCCCCATCACTGTTCACGACGTGGTGGAAATGGGGGTCACCAGTGACTTGCCCTTCTACAAAAAGCCAAGTGCTGAAATGAAGCAGCGCATTGAAGCTGCCCTGAACGCAGTAGACATGTGGTCACTTCGCCACAACCACATTCGAGCTTTGTCAGGGGGACAACAACAGCGCATGTTTTTGGCCCGGGCGCTTGCACGTCAGGCCGATTTGTTGCTCCTTGACGAGCCTTTCAATGGGCTCGACGCAATGGCCACTGATCAGATGATTGAACAATTGCGAACCCTCGCTGGCAATGGTGTCACCATTGTTCTCGTGCACCACGAATTAAGCAATGCGAAGGCCATCCTGGATTCTGTGCTTTTGCTCAATGGCTCATTGATTGCCACGGGCCATCCTCGAGATGTCCTAACACCTGACACCTTGAAATCGGTGTACGGCCAATCTTTTTCCTCGGATTCATGAGTGAATTCTTCAGCAACCCCATTTACTTCAACGCACTCATTGGCGTTCTGCTTGTGGCTCTCCCTTGCGCGATTTGCGGTTGCTTTCTCCAAATCCAGAACAACAGTCTCTTTGGGGAAACCATCGCTCACGGCTGCCTGCCCGGAGTGTATTTTGGATTCCTGTTCAGCGAATCTAGACACGTTTTGTGGCTGACGCTCGGAGCGGCCGTCACGGGAATCGTCTCATCCTTGATCGTGACTTTTGTGCTGCAACGCACACGTCTGAAACGCGACGCTGCGCTGGCTGCGGTACTCGGGGGGATGTATGGACTGGGAATTGCTCTTCTTTCATGGATTCAAAGCGCCGAACTGCCCAACCAAAATGGACTGGAAAGTGTGTTTCTGGGCAACGCCGCAGCGCTCACGGCCTCCGATTTGAAAGTGATCGGAACCCTCGGAATGCTGGCCTTGGGGTTCATCGCCCTCCGATACAGAAGTTTGGTCGCATCAAGTTTTGATCGCAGTCACGCACTCATCTCGGGACACCGACCTCATGTCCAACAACTTTTGCTTTATGCCCTCGTCTCAATTTGTGTGAGCATAGGCATTCAATCAGTGGGGGCGCTTCTCGTTGCAGCCCTCATCATTGTTCCTGCTGCCATCGCTCGAATGTTCACCCACTCGCTTCTAACTATGATAGCCATGGCTGCCGTCTTTAGTGGCACTGCCGGTTGGCTGGGAACTTCTGCGTCTGCCATGCTGCCCAACCTCCCTACGGGACCTTGTGTGGTACTTGCATTGACCGGGCTGTTCATTGTGGTGGCTTTGGTCAAAGTGTTGAATTCCCAAATGCGACCGCTGTGAATTGGGCCATCGCCGCCGTGGCAATCCTTGTGGCCATCAATGGAGGCCTCGTGGGTGCCATGATGATGATGCGACGCATGTCCATGATTGCCGATGCTGTCGTTCATTCCATTCTTCCTGGATTGGTCATGGCCTATCTCATCCAAGGCGATCGCAGCCCTCTTGCGATGATGATCGGAGCGCTCGTGGCAAGTGCACTTTCCTTGCTTCTCATTGGATGGATTCGACGAGTGCTGCAATTGAAGGTTGACTCGGCCATTGGCGTGGTATTCACCACCATGTTCGCTTTAGGGATTGTACTGATTTCGCTCTTCGCAAATCGGGTAGAAATTGACGCCGATTGTGTCTTGTTTGGGCAATTGGCCTACGTTCCTTTGGATTTGTGGATTCGCCCATCGGGACTCAATTTGGGGCCCATTGCCTTGTGGGAATGTGGGGTGACCACCGTGGTCATTGTCTCTTTCCTGTGGATTGCAAGACGCGCGCTGCTCGCATCAGCCTTTGATCCCACATTTCATGAGATTCACGGCACCAACAAGGTGGTGTGGCGAGTTGGGCTCATGTTCATGACTTGCCTTTTTGCGGTGACCTCATTTCACGCTGTGGGCGCCGTAATGGTGATGGCCTTTTTCATCTTGCCATCAGCCACCGCGTATTTGATTTCAACCACAATGCGAGCATTGATTGGTTGGTCCATGGCATTTGGAATTTTGGGGGCCTGTCTCGGGCTGGGACTTGCCATTGCGCTTAATCTGTCCATTGCTGGAAGCATGGTGTGCGTCCTGTTCGCACTCTTCTTGTTGATTTCAGCTTCCGTGGCCAAAGCCTCGATTGCCCACTGACGCTCGCTCATTCCACCACGTTCTCTTGATTTTTCTCCTGCAATGAAATACGCTCCACTTTCTCTCATGCTGTCCGTGGTCGTTGCCACCGTGGTGATTTTTCAATCTGCCATTGTTGCGCCAGTGGCCAACGTGTCTCTGTCTACCGAATCAGCGGCCTTGTTTCTCCGGTTCATCTGGCCCATTTTCTTTGGCGTCCTCGGTGCTCTTAGTCTGCTTGGCTTATTCGTGTCCAAAAACAACAAACATGGTCGCCTCACTCACCTTTTTACGCTGCTGAGCATGGTTATCTGCTACGCACTGGTGTCTACAATCAACAATGCAATGGATACGGGCAACTTGACACTTTGGACGCGCCTGCATATGCTGACTGTTGGTCTGACCATGTTGTCGCTCATCTTTCATCTCATTCTGATTTTCAGAAAGCGTAAAGTTTAGTGTCCCCAAGTCGCTGCAGCACAGTCCGCGCGTTTGTGCGCTTCGAGTCGCTTATTTTATGTTGTATCTTATTGGTCCTCAATGAAAGACCGATGATACGATTGATTGCCCTGATGTTTTGTGGTGCGAGCCTTTGCGCTGCAGCACAATCCAACGTGACCTATCCCTACAACCCTGATTGGAATGGGGACAGTTTGATCACGGTGATGGATTTGCAGGATTTGTTGTCCATCTATGGCGCGGCGTTTTCACCTGGCGACATTCAATTCGGAGAACAAAGCCTGCCTGAAGTCCTGGCGACAATCATGTCAAATCAACTTGAAATGCAAGCCGTCATCGCCACGCAACAAGAATACATTGAGACGTTGCAGCAACACCTTTCGGTTACCGATGGCCTCGTCCTCATTGAAGGAGCCAACCTTCAAGTTGTGAGCGGCACAGGACAAACGCACGGCGAAATCAATGGAAAAGGAAATGTGATTGTGGGATACAATGAAGATTTTGCCAATGTGAAGACTGGATCGCACAATCTTGTCATTGGGAGCTATCACAATTACAGTTCCTTTGGCGGTCTGGTTGCCGGCTACGAAAACAGCATTTGGGGTGAATTCTGCACTGTCACGGGCGGGGCATTCAACACAGCAACTGACATCAACTGCACGATCCTAGGTGGCAAGTACAACCTCGCACGAGGCAACATGACCACGGTTGTAGGTGGGTCAGGCAACGAATCTTCAGGAAACGAATCCTCCATTTTGGGAGGTTCCGACAACATCGCGGATGAAAACCGATCCACCGTGGTGGGAGATGGTAATCGCACTTACGTTGAAATCTCCTTGCCCGGTTTTAATGTCACCAATTGACTTTTTGACAAAGCTGTGAATGTCTCCGCATTCTCACTTGTTAAACTGCGGTCAATCAACTCAACATCATCACGCTTGCCAAAAAAATGTACCTCAGACAAACCCGTTTTGGATACGAAAAAGACCACTTCGATAAAGTGGTCAGCGTCGCCTCAAACCTCGTTGGACGCATGGAAACCACAGGTGGACTTCATTCGATTTCGGTCGTGAAAATGACCGAAACTGAGGGCCAAATTTTGGCGTTCTACACGTCACGGGAGGACATGAAACGGGGCGAGGCGCTGTACCTCTCTGCCCTGTCGGGTGTCCTGCCCTTCATCACCCTCGCACCAGACGCACAAGAGTTCGAGGTGGCATGGATGTGGGAGCGCCACAATTCATAATCGAACTTGCCCTTCGGTTTTTGCTCCCCCCCAAACGCTTGCACTTCGCGAAGTCCGCTGTACATTTGCGTCCGCTCTGGGCATTTAGCTCAGCTGGTTAGAGCGCTACCTTGACATGGTAGAGGTCACAAGCCAACAAAGCTCTCAAAACCAAAGAATTACCTTCGAATTCTCGGCATCACCAACAGGTGATACATGTGCCAAAGATGGCCAGAAACGGGTTTGCTGCCAGTTTTACTGCCAGTCTTTTGATTCCAAAAAAGCCAAAAACCCTCACCGACTTCCCTACGATCTGACACCCCCTGCCTCCGCAGAATCGGTTTCGGAATGAAGAGGCTATGGCGTTGAACTGTAGATAGTCCCGTGGGTGGTGTTGACTGTCTTTTCCACCTTGTCTTCACGGTATGACATATGTGGACCCCTCCCCCTATATCTTATTCTGGCGTGAGTGGATTGCAGCTTTACATACCCAACAGTGCCATGGGCTTATTCAAGGCCGAGGGGGCCCTCAAAAGCCCCCCTAAGGCCGACCATGATAAGCTTCTTTTTTTTGTTGGATACCTGTCTCTTCATGTTTTGAAGGAAGACCACAAAATCAAGAGGCACGAGTACATCAACTTGCACAGCTCAGAATGTCAATTGGTGCTTGGGAAGTCCTTCAAACAAAAGGTCTTCGTTCCGCTACAGGATACTGGGATACTTGAAGTGTATGACTCGTACATCGCTGGTGTTCGTAGCAAGGGGTACCGCCTCTCAAAGTCTTTCAGAGATGAATTGGTGGAGGGGCAATTCGGAATCAAACGACTAAGCGAAGGAGACCAACTGAATCGGTTCAATCGTTGGATTGAGAAGAGAAAGCTTGAGGCGATCGAAACCTACCCAAGTGTCATCGATCAACTCCAACACATGAAGAATCTGTCCTTTGATAAGGAGGCAATTCTCGATGAACTGGAGGCGATTGAGTTGAGTGGGTTGTACAAGGGTAAGGAACTTGACAAGGCTCGGCACATGTTTCTGGTCAATGAGGTCAACAGCCTGATCGAGTTGTTCGAGAATGGTGATTTCCAAGCAAGTCTTTCGAAGGGACGCATCCACCATAGCCTCACCAATGCTCCTAAGCTTTTTCGCAAGCACATCTACGACAGACATGACAATGCGATGGAGGAGATTGACATGAAGAGTGCCCAGCTGGTGTTCTTGTGCGCAGCGCTCTTGAACTTCTTCGAATTAGGGCTTACAAACCCGCTTGACTTGAAGAAGCACACCCATCGCCCAGTACAGCTTTTCAAGCCTTCGGTTGGCCTCCCAAGCGATGTCCTACCCTTCTTCAGTAATGTCATCCATCACGACTTCTACAGCGACATGAAGGCCGAACGACTCAGCTCAAAGGGGATTCATATTATCAAGTCTTCAGATCAGAAGTTGGAAGGGATCGAGCGTGATGATTTGAAGGATGCAACCTTCAGAGACGTCCTGTTCACCAATAGCACGAAACACCCTAGTGAGTCACGAGGAAAGCGAAGAGCGGTCTACGAGCTGTACCCAACCGTCATGTCGTTTATCCATGAGTACAACGAGACACAGATGAGCACCAAGAAGCGCTCACGAGGTTTGGCCATCTTGCTTCAAGAGATGGAGGGGTACTTCTACAATGGCGTCATCGCACCAGATCTGCAGGACAGATTCCCAAATGGCGATTGGTTCATCGTATACGACGCTGTTTTCGCTTCGTCAGAGATCAGCGAAGAGGTTCATTGGCTGTTGAACGAACTCTGCTTGGGACACTTTGGGGTGAGGGACTTGTTCAGTCTTTGATGCAGCGGACTGCACCCGTGCTATTTGGACTTTGTGCAGGAACTACATCAATAGCTGATGAGTTTTGATAAGTAACGAACGATATGCCATTACTCCCGTTCAATGTCGACGTTCGTATCCAGCTCTGTTCTGGTGAGGAGTGAATGATGTCTTCGAGATCAAAACCTGTACTAAAAAAGGACGAGCCTGAGGGATTTAGACCCAGCCCAGATGCGTTAGTTGCCCATCCCCAACCTTCGACTTGAAGAAATGGCGCGGCCACACCCTGACCTCCATAGGCCTGAAATAATGATGAATAGTCTTCCCACGTTCCTACATGATAATTGTTCGGACAAAGCTTTTTGGGGTTTTGAATTGCTTGTAAACTGTAAAGAAGGCCACAGTTAAAAGAGCACGCACCACTTGGGTCAAAGTACCATCCATCTGGATTGTACAATTCAGAAATTGGCGTGCCGTCTGAGAAGCTTTGAGTTCGCAAATCCTCGGCAAACCAGCACTGCTCCCCAATCTGAACTGTCTCGTAGTCGTAACCCTGATATTCAAGCGGATCTCCGCACTGCCATGCTGACTCTCCAGCAGCGCAATCACCGTAAGCGCTTAGGAGGTCGAGGAGGTCGTTGAGTTGGACGCAGCCGTCGTTGTTGATGTCAGCCGTATTGGCCGAAACACAGCCTTGTAACTCTTCATCCCAGATGGTTCCTTGGCCACAAACAATCCCATCATCAGCAGTATGAAAGCTTCGTATCGGAAGAACCCATTCCCATGAATACAGATCATCTTCAATACCCCAGCCGTTGTTGATGTCATAGGTCCACCACTGACATCCACCGAATACGCTGCTTGACGCAGCCGAATAACCCTCGCCTGAATTGATCAATGCAGAAACGGACGAGGCATTGAGGGCTTCCAATTCTGATTTGCTCGGCAAAAACCAATCATTCCGACTGCCACCATCAAAAAGAACAGCGAAATCAAATGCACTGAATGTGTCATCGTTTGAAGCAAAAACCAACGTGTTGTTCTCCCCTGTCCCCAACTCAGGACTTGACAGGTAGGGCGAGTAGTCACAGACTAGCAACTGAAAAAAACTAAACGTATGGGGCCACACTTCCAGATAATCCCAATCTTCGAATTGATTTTCGGCATCAACGTAAAAGATCCATCCACCTGCTGGACCAACATCACCAACTTCATATTGCCCAACAGCAGTCAGGCAAGAAGCAGCCAAGAGAAGCGTGAAGAAGCGGTTCATTGGAGTAGAATTAGTACGCAACTGCCCAACCGTTATCGGTGAACAGGAAGGTCTTGTGCCATCTGTATTGAGCTCCGACCCACCCTGTTCCACCCCAAGGGCCGCAATTTGCTATTGTATTCCCAGAGCTATCCTTTATCGACCAATTGCCTGAGTTTCCATTCTTACATGCGTAATGAACAGTGATTATATCTCCCTCTTCTCTTCCTGCAGAGGTAAGAGTTAAAGAACCTCCGTAAGCATTAAAATCCCAGGCAAAAAGACTTACCCAAGTACAGCCCTCTTGAAGTGTCTGGTTGTTTCCAGGCATGTAATAACACCCATTATCGAGATGATTTACTACAATTTCGTTGTAGTCGTTAATCACTTGATTTTGTAGTAGCTCTAATTCCAGCTGTACCTGCTGCAAAGAGTCGCTGAGCGCCGTCAATTCCGTCTCAAATTGCAGTAAAGCGTTTACCGTTGTGGTCGCCCAGCCAGTTGGATCTGGAAGCTCCCATTCCCCATTGTATACAGACAAGAGACCAAGCAAGTCTTCTGCACCAACTATGCCGTCGTCGTTTGTATCAGGGTTCCACGGGAATTCAACCTGCCCAACAGCAGTCAAGCATGAAGCAGCTAAGAGAAGTGTGAAGAAGCGGTTCATAGTGGTCGTTATTCGGCCCAACGCCAAAGTGGTCAACAAAAGGAGGCCTTGTTGGTCAGTAATTATCGGCAGGAACCCATTCACCGCTCTCTAAACGTATTAACTCCCACTCCCCGTAATATGCGGGGCTAGGATATGACGAGGGAGGTTGGTTAGGGTAGCCGTATTGGTTCCATTCTCTGTGGCTCTGATCAAATTCACCGAGTGATGAATAGAAGCTGTCTTTTGCGCTGACCTGCGGGTAATCGGCAACCAAACGCCAAGTTGAGCCCCAAATAGGCATCTGTAGGTTATCGATTTGGCTCGCTAGATTCTCCCAAGCTGTGTAATCGAATAGCTGATTAAAGCGCACGTTGATACGAGAAGACTCGACTTGTGTGAGATCGAGAGTCATGGTGCCGTATATCGGACGAACGGAGCCCAAGAATTCCCCTGCTGATAAGTGCAACAGCACCTCTTCTTCATTTTGGCAAGTCTGATCAAAACCCGTAGGCACCCCGTTAACAAAAGAAGTGTGGGTGGCCAACCAGGCTGAAGGGGTAAGGGGCTGGTTAATCGTGATTTCATTAACGAAAGCCCCAACAAGAACAGTATCGCTTACATAGTCCATGCTGATGGAAGTCGCATTATCAAACCCACCATTAGTTGAATTTGTCGGCTTGAAGTGGTCTGTGTCTAAGAGATAGCCAAAGATTGCGCCAACCCCTGTACCATCCATGAGTTCAGTCCCAGAGGTAAACAAGAACCCCGCTTGAGATCCCGTCGATACGATATCTGCATCGATGAAGCCCTCAATCTGGCCTCCACCAAAGCCGTCGTCACCCCAAACAGCATAGAACATTTTTGAATTAGGCACAATAAATGGGCCATTCGAGAAATCCCAAAAGGCCAGTTCTGCGTTGTTGTAGGTTGGGACCAATATCCCAGAGATCCATGCGCTGCCTCCCCCGAGTTCGATAGAGTCGCCAGGTCCAACAGGAAAAGGTGTCGTGGTACTTGGGGAGACATTGCCCATAACGTAGGGATAGCCTAGGTTGTCGTCGTAATACACGACGGTGTTGCCGTTATCTAAAACGTGCGTTATCATCAAAACGGAATCCGAAGGAACACTGAAAAGCCCTTGGTTGTAGTGATGAAATATCGGGCGACCGTGATATCCGAGCGGCCAGTTTAGCGATTGTGATTGTGTCGTCAGCAACTGGTTTAACACCTCGCTCAACCCAACCCCATCGACTTGAATCTCACTCGGGGAAAAGGCTCCTCCGTAAGAGGTGAGTAGATCTTGCAGGTCAGTCGCACCAATGAAGGCATCAGCATTGCCGTCAGGGTTGTAGGGGTAGGTGAGTGTGGATTGTGCTGCCGCTCCAAGGCTCACAGCACACATCGTCAAAGCAACAAGTCGTTTCATTGGTCTAGGTTTGAGGACCAATAAGATACGACATAAGTCTAGCAGCTCAAAGCGTACACATACATGGTGGCTGTGAAGGCAACAGCATAGACTCACGAAGCTGATCGTATGTACCTGTCAGTTTTTGATGCAGCGGACGGAGAAGCCGACTTTCATGCTTGTTGAATCCCATACCCCTTGCGAAGAGTTTGGATAGTGAGTGGATTCATTTTGACCAAGAATGTAATTGAATGCGTCACCTGGGTTATCAATGTTTTCTATTTGGGTCCAGTAGGCAGCTTGCACACTTTCGTAATAGAAAGATCCAAGACCTGTCCGACGGCCACCAAAAGTCGAATCGAAACCACTCGAACTTTCAAGTCCTTTTAAGGCATCTGTATTTCCAACCTCAGTCAATAAAGTTTCAAAATCAGTGGTTGATGGAACCAACCAACCAACTGGGCAAATAGTGCGTTCATCAGAAACTGCAAAGAAGTTGTACAGGCGGCCATGCATTGATAGGTTACTAAAGGCGTCATCGTTGCCTGTGTTCACGGCGGATGAACCCTCTCCATAAACTGCGGTAGCCCCAGACAATTCGTAATCAGTGTTATCCCACTCACTATCGCTCAAGCCTGAAGGAATCGCATCCCCATTCCTGTAGTTCTCAGTCCTGAGATTCTCAGCAAACCAGCACTGCTCCCCTATCTGAACCGTCTCGTAATCGTAGCCTTGGTATTCGAGCGGATCACCGCACTGCCACGGTAACCCCTCAGCTGCGCAATCACCGTAGGCGGTTAAGAGATCGAGGAGGTCGTTGAGTTGGACGCAACCGTCTAGGTTGATGTCTGCTGGGTTGGCTACGATGCAGGTTGAGGTATTCGTGTCCCAGACCGTCCCTTCGCCGCACGCCGTCGCAAGTGCTTCACAAGAAGCGCAAGTACCATCGTCCATGGTGGCCGTTTGATCATAATTGCAGGCTTGCTCGTCTGTACACCCCAAACAGCCATAATCGCAGGATGAAAATTGATCGAAGTTTGCCATGTCATCATAATTGCAGGCATTGATGTCCGTGCATCCACACACACAACTCACTGTTGTGGAAGCAACCACTTGCGATGGACACCCAGCTTCTGGAGAAGGTATATACGTGACAAAGAGATCGATTTCTTGGCAACAGGAATCCATGAGATCGACCTCGTAATAGATGTATCTATAGTACCCATCAGTCATGTCGTTGCACTCGATGTACAAATCATAGTCTGCATAGAGATCGTAACCAAATGACCCTGTCGATAGTTGAAATTGACCCGACTCGCTTTGATAGAGGCTGCAATCACCGCTTACATCCAGTTGGAACCCAAAATAGCTCGGTGAATAACCTGTGCCCAATGGCAGCAGAGAAACAAATAAGTCTTCATCCCCTTCCAAGCAATCCCCAGCACAGTTTCGGCCTATTTCAGGAAAAGCGCAAACACCTTCGCTCCCATAATTGCAGGCGCTAGGGTCATCACAGACCTGCCCAACAGCAGTCAAGCAAGA